>OIZB01000900.1_pt1 | contig 18898 bp, 13 predicted proteins | sample 1588401 | NCBI WGS metagenome assembly OIZB01 (sample SAMN03283270) | human gut metagenome | biome: human-associated habitat; material: feces | host: Homo sapiens | place: USA | collected 2013
CTTTCTCTCGTTGCCCTGCTGTGCTGGTCGGGCTCGGATCTGTTTTCAAAAATCGGCTGCCGCGACGCGGACGATCATCTGGCACATTTAAAAATGGTCATCGCCGTCGGCGTCGTCATGGGCCTGCACGCGGCGTATGAAATTTTCATCGGCGGCGTGAGCGTGACGTGGCACGTCATCTGGACGTACCTGCCCGTGTCGCTGCTGTACATCGTGTCGATGGCGCTCGGCTATGTCGGCCTGCGCTATATTGAGCTGTCCATCTCGTCGCCGATCTGCAACGCCTCCGGCGCGGTGGTGGCCGTGCTGTACCTGTGCTTCGGCGGGCTGGACGAAGACCTCAGCGGCGGCATGCGCGTGATGGTGCTGCTGGCCATCGCGCTCGTGTGCGTCGGCGTGATCGGGCTCGGCGTGGTCGAGTCGCGCGAGGACGACGAGCTGCGCCGCGCGCGCCAGGCGGCCTCGAACTACCGCTACGCCAAGAGCTGGCTCGCCCTCGCGCTGCCGGTGGCCTACTGCCTGCTCGACGCGGCCGGCACGTTTGCCGACAGCCGCGTGCTCACGCGCCTTGACCCGGACGCCGCCAACTGCGCCTATGAGCTGACGTTTCTGTTCGCGGCGGTGGTGTCATTCGTGTATGTCAAGTTCATCCGGCACGACCGCTTCCTGCCCAAGCGCGAGGGGCCGAAGTACGTCGGCGCGCTGTTCGAGACGGCCGGTCAGTTCGCGTACATCTACGCCATCGCGGACGAGGACCACGTCATGTACGCCGCGCCCATCATCTCGGCCTACTGCGCCGCGTCCGTGCTCTGGAGCCGCATCTTCCTGCGCGAGAAGCTCTCGTGGCGGCACTATCTCATGCTGCTGCTGATCGTCGTCGGCATCGTGCTGATTGGCATTCTCGACCTGTGAGCGTTCACTCGATCACGCGGCCGCCTTTGGAAAGGCGGCCGCGCAAAGCCCTGACCCCTCAGGGCTTTGCGCATAAGATCCGATTCGAGGCGGGCCTTGCCCCCTCGAGCTCCCCCGCTGCTCTGTCCTCCTTCCCCGCAGCGTAGATTTCCGATCTGTTCCACGCGGCCGCCCCGATCGGGCGGCCGCGTTTTTGCGCAAATATTTGTCAAGTGTGTAACGGCGGCTTGCATTTGGCCGCGCGTCTGGTATAATGATGGCATATCTGCACCTTTCGGTGCGGTGTTTTGGGAGAAATGTGAAAAAAATCAGGAGGGATCTCGTGGATACGGAAATCAAATCCAAACGCGGCGGCTGGGGCAGCAACTTCGGCTTCCTCATGGCCTCGATCGGCTCGGCCGTTGGCCTCGGAAATATCTGGGGCTTCCCGTATAAGATGGGCAAGAGCGGCGGCGCCGTGTTCCTGCTGCTGTATCTCGTGCTCGTCGTGCTCGTGGGCGTGACGGTCATGCTCGGCGAGCTCGCGCTCGGCCGCCGCAGCGGCAAGAGCGCCGTGAGCACCTACCGCGGCCTGTCGAAGAAGTACACCTGGCTCGGTTACGCGGGCATCGTGTGCGGCTTTTGCATCATGTGCTTTTACTTCGTGCTCGGCGGCATCGTCCTGCGCTACGCCGTCGGCTACTTTCTGGCCATCTTTGGTGGGAGTGAGTTTGCCTGGTCGGGTCAGGGCACGGGCTTTTTCGGCTATTTCCTGACGGATACGAACAGCATGATCCTGTTTTTCGTGCTCTATATCCTGCTCAACATCCTCGTCGTGTCCGGCGGTGTGCAGGGCGGCATCGAGAAGTTCTGCAACGTCGGCATGCCGGCGCTGTTCTGTCTGCTCGTGTTCATCATCCTCTACATCGCCTGCCAGCCCGGCGCGGCCGAGGGCTACAAGTTCATGTTCAGCCCCGACTTCTCCGTGTTCAGCAATCCGGAAATCGGCTTCGGCCGCGTGCTCAAAAACGCCGCCGGGCAGATGTTCTTCTCCCTGTCGATCGGTCTCGGCGTCATGATGACCTACGGCTCCTACCTCGGCAAGCAGGAGCACCTGCAGCGCAACGCGCTCATCGTCTGCGGCGCGGACACGCTCATCGCCGTCATGGCCGGCATGGCCGTCATGCCCGCCTGCGCCGCCTTCGGCGTGGAGTACGGCGCCGGCCCCGGACTGCTGTTTGCCTCGATGCAGACGGTGTTCGCCCACATGGGCAGCATCGGCAATTTCATCGGCTTCATCTTCTACCTGCTCGTGCTGATCGCGGCGCTCACGTCGTCGATCTCCATGCTCGAGCTGTGCACGGCCTACGCCGTCGATAAGCAGATCGACAAGGGCCTCACGCCCAAGCGCGCCAAGCACACGGCCAGCGTCGCGGCGCTCGTGTTCGTGGCGGGCTCGCTCGTCGCGCTCGACGGGCTGGGCGCGGGCGTTGCCGGCGGCGCCGCCGTCGAGACGCCGGCCACCCTGTTCGGCCTGAGCGTGCATGGATGGAACGACTGCTGGCTCGACCTGTACGACATGGTCGCCGAGGGCATCCTCATGCCGCTCGGTGCGCTCGTGATGACGATCCTCATCGGCTGGGTGCTCAAGCCCGAGGTCGTGCAGCTCGAGTGCGAGCAGAGCGGCTTGAAGTACCGCGCCGCCGGCTACTTCAAGCTCTGCTTCAAGTTCATCGTGCCGGTGCTGCTCGCGTTCATTCTCTTCTGCCAGCTCATCGACTTCTTCGGCCTGAAGATCCCCGGCCTGAGCTGAACCCCGCATAAAAAATTTCCGTCAGCGTCTGCCCCAACGGGCGGGCGCTGACATTTTTATGACGCTTGTTGAAAAAACGAAAACGCTCTGATATACTGGGCTTCACCGCCATTTTTCGTCCGAAAGGAGCGCTGCGCCATGCGCAAAACGGTCGCCTACGCCTTCCACCACTCGATCCCGATCCTGATCGGCTTCTTCCCCGTCGGCCTCGCCTACGGGCTGCTCATGCAGCAGGCGGGCTATAACTTCCTGTGGTCGGGCGCGTGCAGCCTGTTCGTGCTGGCGGGTTCGCTGCAGTTTCTGATGGTCACGTTCTTTGCCGGCGGCGTGTCGCTCGCCACGGTGGCCGTGCTGGCGCTGCTGCTCAACAGCCGGCATATTTTCTACGGCCTGTCGTTCATCGACAAGTTCCGCTCCTTCGGCCCGTGGCGCTGGTTTCTGATCTACTCGCTGTGCGACGAGAACTATTCGCTGCACTGCTCGCACGATTTCGGCCCCGACGTCAACGAGAAATGGGCCTATGTGCTCACGGCCGCGTTCGTGACGTTCTACTGGGTGGCGCTGTCCATGCTCGGCGGGCTCGTCGGCTCGCTCATCCCATTTGACACCACGGGCATCGACTTTGCGCTCACGGCGCTGTTCACGGTCATCGTGGTCGATCAGCTGCGCGGCGCGCGCACGCGCATCCCCGCAGTGGTCGCCGCCGTGTCGAGCATCGGCGCGCTGCTGCTGCTCGGGCCGGACAAGTTTCTGCTGCCGTCGCTACTCGTGACAGTCGCGGCGCTCACGCTGCTGCGCCCGGTGCTCGAGCCGAAGTATGCCGAAGGAGGTGCTGGGGCATGACCATCTCCGTCGGACAGAGCATCGCCATCATCGCGGTCTGCGCCGCGTGCACGTTTTTGGAGCGCTGGCTGCCATGGCTGCTGTTCGGCCACCGCGCCGTGCCGAAGGTCGTGGAGTACCTCGGCAAGATCCTGCCCATGGCCGTCATGGTCTCGCTGCTGGTCTACTGCCTGCGCGGGATGCAGTTTACCGCCGCCGGGGCGTGGGTATCGCAGATCATCGCCGTCGGCGTGACGGCGGGTCTGCACTGGTGGCGGCGCAACACACTGCTGAGCATCGCCGCCGGCACCGTGTGCTATATGCTGCTCGTGCAGCTCGTCTTTTGATGCCAAACCGGGCGTCCCGACTGGGGCGCCCGGTTTCTGGTTGCACTTGGCCTGCATATCCGTTATAATATAGGGCCTAAAAAGAAATTTCTCCTGCTGCGAGGTCTGCCCATGAAACACGACAAGAAAAAACAATGGCTCTCGATCGGCCTGCTGACGCTCGGCGCGGCGGCGCTGGCGGTGTTCGCCGCCGCGACGCTCGACGCGGGCGACGTGCGCGCCTCGCTCGCGGCGCTGCTGCCGGGCTGGACGGCTGCGATCGTGGGCTGCATGCTGCTGTACTATCTGTGCGACGCGCTCAAGTACCGGCTCATCACGCGCGCGTTCGGCTGCGCGCAGCCGCTGGGCGACAGCATCGGCGTGTCGATGATCGGCTTCTTCTACTCGGCCGTGACGCCCGCGGCCGCGGGCGGCCAGCCGTTTCAGGTGCTGCACATGCACCGCCGCGGCATCCCGACCGGCACGGCCACGTCCGTCATCTGCACGGTCTACAGCCTGTGGAACATCGCGCTCGTGACGCTCGGCATCGTGGGCGTGTGCCTGTGCGGCGGCAAGCTCGCAGCGCAGAGCGCGGCGTGGATCCCCGTGCTGGCGCTGGGCCTGTTCGTGCACGCAGGGCTGCTGTCGCTCGTGCTGCTCTCGGCCATCTTCCCGAAGCCGATGTCCGCGTTCGGCACGGCGTGCATCCGCTGGCTGTACAAGCGCCGCCCGTTCGTCCGCCGGGGCGCAGACCCCGAGGCGGCCGCCGGCAAGTGGTGCGCCTTTGTGGCGGAGTATCACGATGCGTTCGCCGCCGGCATCCGCCACAGCGGCAAGCTCGCCGGGGCGCTCGCGCTCGCGCTGGGGCAGTGCGCAGCGTACATGTCGGTGGCCTACTGCACGTACCGCGGCTTCGGTCTGCGCGGCGTACCGTTCTGGCAGGTCACGGGCACGCAGGTGCTGCTGTACATCGGGGCAAGCTGCTTTCCCATGCCGGGCGCGTCCGGCGCGAGCGAGGGCACGTTCTACCTTGCCTTCTCGCCGCTGTTCGGCGACTATCTGACCACCGCCATGCTCATCTGGCGTCTGGCGTCGTACTATCTCACGATCGTGCTGGGCTACATCGCCGTCGTGGCCGAGCGCGTGACGCTGCGCCATGCCGCACAGTAAATATGCATCCATACCATCAAAAAAGCACTTGCTAAGCAAGTGCTTTTTTGATGAGCGACACGTCCTCACCTACATGACCCATTTCAGGCAAATAGGATAGACATCTATGACAAAATGCGGCTCCTGTATTCCCGTTGCAGGGTGCACCGTAGAAATGTCCACGTGCACATCCTGGATCGTCGCCGCACGGAAATCGTTCGGATCTCCGCAGACGATATACTGGGCAAGCGGATACGCAAGATGCCCCATTTCATCCGGGTCGAGCGGCATCGTCTCAAAGGGCTTTTCAATATCGACGCCCATGCGCCGCAAATATTCTGCAAGCGCGGAATAACTTGCTTTGATCTCCTTCATGTAGTTTTGGCAGTAGGCGCAGTCGCACAGGTCACCGCTGCCGAGGTGCGCATAATACGCTTTCGTTCTTTCGATATCCATTGGCAAACGGCTCACTTTTCCGCCGCGCTGTGCCCGCGCAGCCTGCGGAACGTATACACCCAGTTGCAGCTGCGGCACGCCTCGGCATAGGTCTTGCCCGTGGCGAGATAACACAGCGGCCGGACGGTCGCGACCGTCTTGGTCACGACAAAGCAGGCGGCGAACGCCAGCAGCGTCACGCCCACCGTGCTGCCGAACGAGCGCACCGACACGCCGACGGAATAGAGCATGCTCAGGAAAATGTTGTGCATGAGGTAGATCGCCATCGACAGCGCGACGACCGGCTCCGTGACGGCCTTGACCCATGCGCGCGGCGGGCGATTGCACGTCTGCTTGCAGAGCAGGAAAATACACGATGCCAGCACGATCTCGAACCCGGCGCTCTGGTTCTGGAAGCTCTGGTTGAACTCCCCCGTGCGCACCGTGCGCACCCACGTACCGACCGAGATCACCGCGAGCAGCACGACCGCGCCGAGCGCAAGCAGCCAGTTTGGGATCTCTTTTTCGTAGCTGCCGAGCAGATAACCGAGCACAAACGTGGCCATGGAGCCGCCGAAGATCTTGAGCTTATCGAAAATGTCCAGATCGACATACTGCGCTGCGCCGTCCGGCAGCACCGTCATCAGGATCGTATGCACCGACACGGCCGCTATCAGCACGAACAGATACACCCGCCCGGACTTGCCGAGCGCCTGAATGCCGCCGTAGAGGATCGGCGAGAGCGCATAGAGCGCAATGAGCGTGTATAGATACCAGAAGTGTATCATGGCCGGACCGTGCAGCGCTGCGACGAGCCGCGCCCAGATGGCGCCGGGCGTGAGCGTGTGCCCCAGAAGCGCCTGCCACAGCACGGCCACGACCGTCCAGCCCGCGAGCGGCACGACCAGCCGCGGCAGCCGGTGGCGCAGCAGGACGGAAATGTCGGCCGTTTTCCGGCTCGTCATGAGCAGATAGCCCGACATCATGAAAAACAGCGGCACCGCCGTAAAAGCGAGCGACGTGCATACGTTGAGCAGGTGCCAGTCCGTGTTGACGCCGGCGCGCAGCGGGCCCGCCGCCGTATGCATGAAAATGACGCACAGCGCGGCGAAAATGCGCAGGCCGTCAAAGTAATCCACGTGCGGTCGTTCGTTCAAAACAGTTCCCTCCCGGCCGCGCGGAAAGCGCGGCTTGTGTTGTGTACGAAAAAAAGGTTTTCCGTCATGGTAAAGGTCGGAGCGAACGATATGCAGTCCGCACACATCGCTCTCCACGCGCCTCGTACAACCCGGCGCATCTCAGATGTGAGCCCAGCGCAAGCGGGTCACAGCTGAAAAGGAGGAGCGACGAAATGAATGAGCTCCGGCCTTGCTGAAAGGTCGGAGCGAACGATATGCAGTCCGCTCCGACGTGGTGCCGGCGGCGGGGCTCGAACCCGCACGGTGCTGCCACCGAGGGATTTTAAGTCCCTTGCGTCTGCCTGTTTCGCCACGCCGGCACGCTCCGTCACATCGTACCACCGCAGCCAACACCTGTCAAGCGCAGGAAACCCGGACGGCCGCCGCGCACACATCGCCCGATCTGTTCGACAAATCTGCGCGGCAGCCGCCGATACCCGACACACGCCTCTTGCATCCGGCCAGAAAATTTGATAAAATAATAAATTATTTCTATAGGTATCGTTTTTGGATTCGAGGCACATTGCACTTATGAAATACCGCAACTGGCAAATTCCATACACGGCGCCGCAGCCGCCGGAGGCATTGCTGCGCGCGGGCTACTCGCCGCTGCTGGCGGTGCTGCTGGCCCTGCGCGGGTACGCTGACCCTGTGCAGGCGCGCGTCTTTCTCAGCGGCGGCGACCAGAGCGCGTTCGACCCCATGCTCCTGCAGGACATGGACAAGGCCGTCGCACGCATCCGCACCGCCATCGAGCGCAGGGAAAACGTGGCCGTGTTCGGCGACTATGACGTCGACGGCATCACATCCACGTGCGTGCTCACGGACTATCTGCGCCGGCAGGGCGTGCCCGTGCATCCGTACATCCCCGACCGCATCGAAGAGGGCTACGGCCTGAACATGGACGCGATCACAAATCTCCAGCGCACGAGCGACATCACGCTCATCATCACCGTCGACTGCGGCATCACCGCCATCGACGAGACAAACTACGCCCTGCAGCGCGGCATCGACATGGTCATCACCGACCACCACGAGTGCAGCGGGCAGGCGATCCCGAACGCAGTGGCCGTCGTCGACCCGAAGCGCCCCGGCTCGCAGTACCCGAACAGCGGGCTCGCGGGCGTGGGCGTGGCATATAAGCTTTTGTGCGCGCTCGAGGACGGCAGCGACCGGGTGCTGCGCGAATACGGCGACCTCGTCGCCATCGGCACGGTGGCGGACGTGATGCCCCTCACGGGCGAGAACCGCTATCTCGTGGCGCAGGGGCTGGCGCAGATCAACGCCCGCCCTCGGCCGGGCATCCGCGCGCTGCTGCACGAGTGCGGCGCGGAGGGCCGCCCCGTCACGGCCACGACCATCGGCTTCACGCTCGCGCCGCGCATCAACGCGGCCGGCCGACTGGGCAAGACGGCCGTTGCAGCGCTGCTGCTGCTGACGAATGACGACGGCGAGGCCGACCGCTACGCCACCGGGCTCTGCCAGCTCAACCGCGAGCGGCAGGCGCTCGAACAGCAGATCTGGGAGGAGGCCTCGGCCATCGCGTGCCGCTACCCGCCGCGGATGCCGCTCGTGCTTGCGAGCGACTCGTGGCACCAGGGCGTGATCGGCATCGCCGCCTCGCGCCTGAGCGAGGAGTTCCACCTGCCGACGATCATGATCTGCTGCGACGGCGAGCGCGGCAAGGGCTCGTGCCGCAGCTTCGGCGGCTTCAACCTGTACAATGCCCTGAGCGCCTGCTCGGAGTATCTCGAGGGCTTCGGCGGCCACGCGCTGGCAGCCGGGCTGACGATCCGGCGCGAGAACATCGACCGCTTCCGCCGCGCGCTCGGCGAGTATTACCGCCAGAACCCCACCGACGACCTGCCGGAGCTCACGTGCGACCTGCGCGTGAACGATCCGCACCTGCTGACCATGCCGTGCATCGAGTCGCTCGACGCGCTCGAGCCGTGCGGCAACGGCAACCCCAAGCCCCTGCTGTGCATCACGGGCGCACGGCTCGTCAACGCCGTGCCCATCGGCGGCGGCCGCCACCTGCGGCTGCATTTTGCCAAGGGCGGGTATAATTATACTGGCATCTTCTTCTCGTGCACCCCGGCGCAGCTGGGCGTGCGCATCGGCCAGTGGGTGGACGTGGCCTTCACGCCGCAGATCAACGAATTCCGCGGCCGCCGCAGCGTGCAGCTGCTCGTGACCGACGTGCGCCCGAGTGACCCGCTGCCCCTGTGCCGCGCGCTGCTGAAAAATCAGTGCATCCCCGCGTGGGACACGGTGGATCTCTATCCCCTGCGCGCGGACTTCGCCGTGGCGTGGCGGTGGCTGAACGCGCCGGTGTCTTTCCCGCTCGAGGAGCTGCCCGCGCGCGCGCCCATGCGGCCGGAGAAGTTCTGCGTGTGCCTGCGCGTCATGGCCGAGATGGGTCTCGCCGCCGTGGACTTTGACGGCGAAACGCTGCGCCTGCGCCCCCTGCCGACGAGCGGCAAGGTGGACCTCGGCGCGTCGAAGCTGCTGCAGACCCTGCGCGAGCGCCGCCAGAGCCTGCTATGAAACACTTTCAAGAAATCCCCATTCCGTTCGGGAAAGGAGCTGTCCCTATGTCTGAAGCGACCCGCGCCGAAAACGTGGCCCCAAAGCCCTACGACCTTGAGGCCCATTATCAGGAGCTGGAACAGAAGATCACCGCCGCCGGCATCCCGGCCGATCTTGGCCGCGTGCGCGCGGCCTTCGAGTGTGCCGACCGGGCCCACTCCGGCCAGAAGCGCCGCGACGGCTCGCCCTACGTGTCGCACTGCATCGCCGCCGCCATCATCACGGCGGAGATGGGGCTCGACGAGGACTCGATCATCGCCGCGCTGCTGCACGACACGATCGAGGACACCTCGCTCACGCACGAGGACATTGCGCGCAGCTTCGGCACCTCGGTGGCCGACATCGTCGAGGGCGTCACGAAGCTCACGCGCGTGCAGTACACGAGCGTCGAAGAGCAGCAGATGGAGAACATGCGCAAGATGCTCCTGGCCATGGCCAAGGACATCCGCGTCATCCTCATCAAGATGGCCGACCGCCTGCACAACATGCGCACGATGGCCTACCAGAGCGAGGAAAAGCAGCGCATCAAGTCCCTCGAGACGATGGAGATCTACGCCCCCATCGCGCACCGCCTCGGCATGCAGAAGATCAAGTGGGAGCTCGAAGACCTCTCGCTGCTGTATCTCGACCCCACAGGCTACAAGGCCATCACGGACGCGCTCGATCAGCGAATGCCGACGCTCGAAAAATTCATGGGCGAGATGCGCACGCAGATCCGCGAGCGTCTGGAGGCAGACGGCGTGCACGCGACGATCTCGAGCCGCATCAAGCACATCTACAGCATCTACCGCAAAATGTACGCGCAAAAGCTCGACATCAACGGCATTTTCGACCTGTGCGCGTTTCGCGTCATCGTGGACACGATCCCCGACTGCTACAACGTGCTCGGCATCATCCACGATATGTATAAGCCGCTGCCCGGCCGCTTCAAGGACTACATCAGCACGCCGAAACCGAACATGTACCAGAGCGTGCACACGACGGTCATCGGCTCGGAGGGCATCCCGTTCGAGGTGCAGATCCGCACCTGGGAGATGCACATGACGGCGGAGTACGGCGTTGCGGCACACTGGAAATACAAGACCGGCAGCGGCGAGGGCACGAAGCCCGGCGACGAGGAGAAGTTCGCCTGGATCCGCCGCCTGCTCGAGACGCAGCAGGAGTCCGACGCGCAGGACTTTTTCCACAACCTGAAGGTGGATATGTTCGCCGACGAGGTGTTCGTGTTCTCGCCGAAGGGCGATGTCATCAATCTGCCCGCCGGCGCGACGCCGATCGACTTTGCCTACAGCATCCACTCCGCGATCGGCAACAGCATGGTCGGTGCGACGGTCAACGGCCGCATCGTGAACTTCGACTACGTGCTGCAAAACGGCGACATTGTCGACATCCGCACGTCGAAAAACGCGCCCGGCCCGAGCCGCGACTGGCTGAACCTCGCCAAGAGCGGCGCCGCGCGCACGAAGATCAAGCAGTGGTTCAAAAAAGAGCGCCGCGAGGAGAACATCGTCCACGGCAAGGAGCAGTTTGAGCGCGAGCTGCGCGCCAACGGCATCGCCCCGGCCGACATCATGGGCGACGAGATCCTGCCGCTGATCCTCAAGCGGCTGGCCTTCACCTCGCTCGACGATCTGTACGCCGCCATCGGCTACGGCGGCGTGACCGCCACGCGCACCGTCAACCGCATCCGCGACGAGATCCTGCGCAACCAGAAGGCCAACCAGAAAAACGCCATCGACCGCATCAACGAGGCGGCCGAGCGCCGCAACAAGCGTCCGCGCCACGCCGTGCACGGCATCCTCGTCGAGGGGCTGGACAACTGCCTCATCAAATTCTCCCGCTGCTGCACGCCGGTGCCCGGCGACGGCATCATCGGCTTCATCACGCGCGGCGCGGGCGTGTCCATCCACCGCACGGACTGCGAAAACTATCTCGCCAGCCGCGACAATCCGGAGACCGCCGGCCGCTGGATCCGCGTGAGCTGGGCCGAGCGCACCACCGATTCCTACGGCACGACACTCATGCTGCTCAGTGCGCAGCGCTCGGGCCTCGTCATGGACGTGGCCACGGCGCTCAACACGCTCAACGCCAAGGTGCGCACGCTCACCGCGCGCGACGTGGACAGCGGCCGCTCGACCATCACGATCACCGTCGAGGTGCACGACCTGGCTGAGCTGCGCACGATCATCAGCCGCCTGAGCGCCATCCGCGGCGTCATCCGCATCTCGCGCAGCGGCGCGTCCGACCCCGCAAAAGCCGCCGCGCACACCGCCGAGCTGCAGGCGGAACAGGAAAAGAAAGCCAAACAGGAGGGCAAAGCATGAGAGCCGTCGTCACCCGCGTTACCGAGGCGTCCGTCACGATCGACGGCGCCGAATACAGCCGCATCGGCAGGGGCTTCCTTGTCCTGCTGGGCGTGCACGTGTCCGATACGGCGGCCGAGGCCGACCGCATCGTCGACCGCATCTGCGGCCTGCGCGTGTTTGAGGACGCCAATGGCAAGATGAACGTCAGCCCCGCCGACGCCGGGGCAGAGCTGCTCATCGTGAGCCAGTTCACCCTCTTTGCCGACTGCCGCTCCCGCCGCCCCGGCTTCACGGCCGCCGCCCGGCCGGAGACCGCCGTGCCGCTCTACGAGCGCGTGATCGCGGGCTGTGAGGCCCGCGGCTTCCCGGTGCGCACGGGCGTGTTCGGCGCGGACATGAAAGTTGCGTCCGTCAACGACGGCCCTGTCACCATCCTGCTCGATACCGATCATTTATAAAGGAGGCCACCCCATGCTCATCAAATGTCTGCCCGTCGGGCACCTCATGACCAATTGCTACATCGTCACGGACGAGACCACGCTCGAGTGCGCCGTCATCGACCCCGGCGACGAGTCCAACACCATCCTCTACTACCTCGAGGACAACCACCTCACCTGCCGCGCCATCCTGCTCACGCACGGCCACTACGACCACACCGGCGCCGTCTACGCCGTGCACGAGGAGACCGGTGCGCCCGTGTACATGAACGCGCTCGACGCAGGCACGGCCGTCGCCTTCGACAGCTACACGTTCACCCCGCCCGAGGGCACGATCTTTTATAAGGAGGGCGACGAGGTCAAGGTCGGCAATCTGACCTTCCGCGTCATGGAGACGCCCGGCCACACGCCCGGCGGCGTGACGCTCATCTGCGGCGACGCGCTCTTCACCGGCGACACGCTCTTCGCCGGTTCGTGCGGCCGCACGGATTTCGCCGGCGGCAGCATGGAGGTCGAGCTGCAGTCGCTGGCCAAGATCGCGGCTCTGCCCGGCGATTACGAGGTCTACCCCGGCCACATGGACTGCTCCACGCTCGAGACCGAGCGCCGCTTCAACCCCTACCTGACCGCGCTGCAAAACCGCGGACAGTAAAACTGCACAAAGGCAACCGGCAGAAGTGCGCTTCTGCCGGTTTTTTGCCGGTTTCGGGAAAATGTGCCCGCGCGCCCTTGCAATCCGGGGGCAGACGTGGTATATTGTTCTCGCTCGAAAAACATCTGTCCGCTATACGCGGGCAATTTTCATCAAAACAAAAGTGAGGGAACATCATGAACATCGGACTTCTGGGCTTTGGCGTTGTCGGCAGGGGCGTTTACGATATGCTCGCCGGCCGGGACGATATCCGCGCGGCGTGGGTGCTGTGCCGGCGCGATCTCGGCGAGCTGACGGCCCGAACCACCTACGAGATGCAGGACATTCTCGACGACCCGGCGGTGGACACCGTTGTGGAGGTCATGGGCGGCCTGCACCCGGCGTATGAATACGTGGCGGCCGCGCTGCGCGCCGGGAAGAACGTGGTGTCCTCGAACAAATACCTCATGTGCCGGTACTACGACGAACTCACCGCGCTCGCCAAAGAGCACGGCGCAGCACTGCGGTGCACAGCGGCGGTCGGCGGCGGCATCCCGTGGCTGACGAATCTCGAAAAGGCCGCGCACGCCAACCACATCTCCCGCGTCTGGGGCATCCTCAACGGCACAACCAACTACATCATGGACGCGATGCACGGCAGCGACGTGGACTTTGCCGACGTGCTCGCGCAGGCGCAGGCGCTCGGCTATGCCGAGGCAGACCCCTCGGCCGACATCGACGGGCTGGACATTCAGCGCAAGCTGATCCTGTCCGCCAATGTGGCCTTCGGCGTGTCGCTGCGCGAGGCGGACGTGCCGGTGTTCGGCATCCGCAATGTGCGCAAGGCGGACATCGCCCGCTTTCAGGCGCATGGCTGCACGTGCAAGCTGATCGCAGCGGCCGAGCAGAAAAGCGGCAGCATCCGCGCCTGCGTCGAGCCGACGCTGCTGGGCCATGACGCGCTCGAGGCGGCCGTGCCCGCAAACTTCAACCTCATCAGTATGGACGGGGACCGCATGGGCGTGCAGAGCTTCTTCGGTCAGGGCGCGGGCCGCTACCCGACGGCCTACAACGTCGTGCAGGATCTCGTGGATATCCGCCGCGGCGTGCATGCGTTTTACACCGACTCGTTCGTTCCGGCCGTACCGGACAATTCCGGCGTGCAGCACCGCTACTACGTGCGCACGCGCGCCGCGCTGCCGGAGCTGGCCGCCCTCGCCGAGGGCGACTGGGACGGCGCGGTCATCACGCAGCCCGTGCCCGTGAGCCGGATGCACGCGCTCATGGCGCAGGCGCTGGCACAAGACAGCGAGAGCTTCTTTGCCGCGCTGCAATAAGGAGGGCCCCATGCTGAAGGTTGCAAAATTCGGCGGCTCGTCGATGGCGGACGCCAAGCAGTTTGAAAAAGTGCGCGACATCGTGCGCGCCGACCCCGCGCGGAAGGTGATCGTCGTGTCCGCCGCCGGCAAGCGCAGCGCGGACGACCACAAGCTCACAGACCTGCTGTACCTGTGCTACGCGCACCTGCAGTACGGCGTGAACTGCGACGCCGTCTTTCAGATGATCTGCGATCGCTACATCGCCATCCGCGACGAATGCGGCCTGAACGTCGATATCGAGGCCGAGCTCGACGTGCTGCGCCGGCAGATGCGCGCCGGCATCTCGGAGGAGGAGCTCGTGTCGCGCGGCGAATATTTCTCCGCCCTGCTCATGGCGGACTACCTCGGCTACTCGTTTCTGGACGCGGAGCTGTGGGTGCGCTTTCAGTTTGACGGCTCGATCGACAAGGAGGCGTCCTACGCCGCGCTCCGGCGGCTGGCCGACGGGCGCAGCGTTGTCATCCCCGGCTTTTACGGCGTGACGCCCGACCGCAAGATCCGCACCTTTTCCCGCGGCGGCAGCGACATCACCGGCGCGCTCGCGGCCGCGGCGCTCGATGCCGACGTGTACGAAAACTGGACGGACGTGTCCGGCATCCTTATGGCCGACCCCCGCATCGTGCCCGACCCGCTGCCCATCGAGCGCATCACCTATAACGAGCTGCGTGAGCTGAGCTTCGTCGGCGCGCAGGTGCTGCACGAGGGCACAGTCTTCCCCGTGCGCGAGAAGAATATCCCGCTCAACATCCGCAACACCAACGACCCCGACCACCCCGGCACGCTCATCATGGAGTCGTTCGACGACGTGGACGACGGTCGGCTCATCACCGGCATCGCGGGCAAGAAAAACTACTCCATCATCACAATCGCCAAGTCCGGTATGTCCTCGAGCGTGGGCGCGTTCCGGCAGGTGTTCGAAGTGTTCGAGCGCCACGGCGTGAGCATCGAGTACGCCCCCAGCGGCATCGACTGCCTGTCGCTCGTCGTCTCGAGCGAAAAGGTCGCCCCCTGCCTGTACTCCATCCTCGGCGAGCTGGAAAAGCAGCTGCACCCGGACAATCTGCACGTGACGGAGAACATCTCCATCGTCGCGGCCGTCGGCCGGAAGATGGCCTTCCGCCCTGGCACGTCGGGCCGCATCTTCGCCGCGCTCGGCGAGCACGGCATCAACATCCGCATGATCTCGCAGGGGCCGGATGAGCTCAACATCATCGTCGGCGTGGACACGAAGGATTTCGCGCCCGCCATCCAGGTCCTGTACAACAGCTTTGTGAAATAAGAAAGGAAGTTTTCAAATATGAAGCAGTATCGCGTAGCCATTCTCGGCGCCAGCGGCGCCGTCGGGCAGGAAATGATGAAGATCCTCGCCGAGCGCAAGTTCCCCGTCGGGGAGCTACACCTGCTCGCAAGCGCCCGCTCGGCCGGCAAGGTCGTGTCGTGGCAGGGACAGAATATCGCCCTCGAGGAGGCGACGGACGCCGCCTTTGCCGGCATGGACATCGTCCTCGGCGCGGCGGAAAACGACATTGCCGAGCGCTTCGCCCCTGCGATCGTGCGCTCCGGCGCCGTGTTCGTGGATAACTCCTCGGCCTTTCGCCTGGACCCAAACGTGCCGCTCGTCGTGCCGGAGATCAACGCCGGAGACGTGAAGCTGCACCACGGCATCATCTCGAACCCCAACTGCTCGACCATCATCACGCTGACCGCCATCAACGCGCTGCGCAAGCTCTCACCCATCCGCGACATGGTCGTGTCGACGTATCAGGCCGTATCCGGCGCGGGCGCGGGCGGCCCGATCGAGCTGCAAAACGAGGTCGACGCCCTGCGTGCCGGCAAGAGCTACGCGCCGAAGGTGTTCGCGCACCAGATCGCCTACAACGTCATCCCGCAGATCGGCGGCGAGCAGTGCGATGGCTACACCTCCGAGGAGATGAAGCTCCAGAACGAGGGCCGTAAGATCCTGCACCTGCCGGACATGAACGTCTCGTGCACCTGCGTGCGCGTGCCCGTCGTGCGCAGCCACTCCATCTCCGCCGCCGTGCACTTCGTGCACCACATCTCCGTCGACGAGGCGCGCGCGGCCATCGCCGCCGCCCCCGGCTGCCGCCTTGTGGATGATCTCGACGCGCTGCAGTATCCCATGCCGCTCGACACGTCGGATCAGGATCTCGTGTTCGTCGGCCGCATCCGCCCCGACCTGACCGACCCCAACGGCCTGTGCCTCTGGTGCTGCGGCGACCAGGTGCGCAAGGGCGCGGCCACCAACTGCGTGCAGATCGCGGAGCTGCTGATCCAAAACGCATGAAAAAGCAAAACGCCCCCGGCGGCTTCGTGCAGAAGCCGCCGGGGGCGTTTTATGACACATGGCGGAAAGATCTGCCCCCTTGCGCAAGCGGCGCGGGTGTGGTATCCGCCGCATCCGGCACACGGTCATGGCCGGCAAGCCGGACGATTGAAACAGAAAAACGCCGCGGAGGCCTCCGCGGCGTTTTTTGTTATCCCCTGAGCTGCTGCGCGTACTCTTCCTGCGGCCGCAGGCGGCCGACGGCCGAGAACGACACGCGGTCAAAGTCCAGCGTCTCGCGCGCAAGACCGAGGATATCCTCGCGCGTGACGGCGTCGTAGCGCGCGAGCACCTCGTCCGCCGGGAGCACCCGGCCGAGGTACAGCTCGGAATAGCCGAGCTTGTTCATGCGCGAGGCGGTGGATTCCTCCGCCATGAGCACGCTCGCGTGCACCTGTTCGCGCGCGCGGTCGAGCTCCGACTGCGTGACGCCGTCGGTGCGGAAGCGCTCGAGCTCGTCGCGGATGAGCGCGAGCGCGCGCTGCTCCGTCTCACGGCCGACGGCGGCGGAGATGCCGAACATGCCGCAGTCGAGAAAGCTCGCCGTGTAGGTGTAGATGGCGTAGCACAGACCGTTTTTCTCGCGCACGGTCTGAAACAGGCGCGAGGACATGTTCCCGCCGAGGATGGACGAGAGCAGCGCCATGGTGAAGCGCTCCTCCGCCCCCGTCGGCAGGCCGGGAAAGCCGATGCTGATCTGGTTTTGCTCGATGGCCTTGCGCTTGAGCGTGAAGGCCGGGGTGTAGCTGCCGGACCGCATGGTCAGATCCGGCCGGCCGGGCAGCCACGAAAAGTGCGCGGCGAGGCGCGCGATGTTCTCATCCGTGAAGCTGCCGGACACGGCGATAACGATGCGCGGCGCGATATAGTGCGCGATCTGAAACGAGCGCAGGCGCGCACCCGTCAGCCGGTCGATCGTGGCCGGGCGTCCGAGCACCGGCCGCCCCAGCGCGCCGGGGAAGGCGGCGCCGATGAGCCGCTCCGTGACCAGATCCTCCGGCGTGTCGGCGTACATGTCCATCTCCTCGCGGATGACGCCGCGTTCGTTATCTGCGTCCGTCTCGGAGAAGTTCGATGTGAAGAGCATCTCGGCGAGCAGGTCGCCCGCGCGGTCGAGGTGCTCGTCGAGCACGCGCGCATAGTAGCACGTGCCCTCGCGCGTGGTGTAGGCGTTCACCTGGCCGCCGATGGCGTCCATGCGTTCTGCCAGCTCGGAGGCGGAGTGCTGTGCCGTCCCCTTGAAGAGCATATGCTCGATAAAGTGCGCGCTGCCGGCCTCGCACGGCGACTCATACCGTGACCCAACGCCGACCCACACGCCGATGGCCGCCGAGCGCACGTGCGGCATGTGCTCGTAGACGATGCGCACGCCGTTCGGCAGCGTCTGTTTTTCGTACATAATGTGCTGTCCCCCCGTGGAAAAGTGGGCGGGGTGTATGCGCACCCCGCCCACACAGTTGTGCCAAAATTACATCAGGCCCTTTTCACGCATCGCGTCCTTGCGGGACAGGTCGATGCGGCCGCGATCGTCGACATTCATGACCTTGACCCAGGTCATGTCGCCGATCTTGAGCACATCCTCGACCTTTTCGGTGCGCTTGAACTCGAGATCCTTGATCTTGACGAGGCCGTCCTTGCCCGGAGCCAGCTCGACCCATGCGCCGAAGTCGCTGCGGATGTTGGAGACCTTGCCGTAGTACAGCTCGCCGACTTCCGGCTCGAAGACGATGTTCTCGATGGTCTTGCGCGCGGCGCGGCAGGCCTCGATGTCCTCGGATGCGATGAAGATGGAGCCGTCGTCCTCGATGTCGATCTTGCAGCCGGTGTCGGCGCAGATCTTCTGGATGACCTTGCCGCCCGAGCCGATGACCTCGCGGATCTTGTCGGGGTTGATCTTCATCTGGATCATCTTCGGGGCGGAATCGGCCAGCTCCTTGCGCGGCTCGGCGATCGCCTTGAGCATGATCTCATCGAGGATCTGGAAGCGGGCCTCGCGTGTCATGCGGAACGCTTCCTTGACGATCTCGTGCTTGAGGCCGTCGTTCTTGAGGTCCATCTGGATGGCGGTGATGCCCTGCTTCGTGCCGGCGACCTTGAAGTCCATCTCGCCGTGGAAGTCCTCAACGCCCTGAATGTCGATGAAGGTGGTGAAGTCGTCGCCGTCCTGGATCAGGCCGCAGGAAATGCCGGCGACCGGCGCCTTGATGGGCACGCCGGCGTCCATGAGCGCGAGCGTGGAGCCGCAGATGGAGCCCTGTGACGTGGAACCGTTGGACGAGAGCACCTCGGACACCACACGGATGGCATACGGGAACTCCTCGACCGGCGGGATAACGCACTGCAGCGCCTTCTCAACGAGCGCGCCGTGGCCATACTCGCGGCGGTTGGTGCTGCGGGCAGCGCGGGCGTCGCCGGTGGAATACGGCGGCATGTTGTAGTGGTGCATGAAGCGCTTTTCTTCCTCTTCCCAGATGGTGTCGAGCTTCTGAGCCATGGACAGCGTGGCGAGCGTGGCGATGGACAGCACCTGCGTCTGGCCGCGGGTGAACAGGCCCGAGCCGTGCACGCGCGGGATCACGCCGACCTCGGCGTCGAGCG
>OIZB01000901.1_pt1 | contig 18853 bp, 14 predicted proteins | sample 1588401 | NCBI WGS metagenome assembly OIZB01 (sample SAMN03283270) | human gut metagenome | biome: human-associated habitat; material: feces | host: Homo sapiens | place: USA | collected 2013
GGTTGCTGCAGAACCTGTGTATCTGTTGTGTACCAGTCGTCATTGTAAACATACTGGATATCTGCCTCATAATCCTCTTCGTAATAGACTTCTTCCTGCCTGTCAATGGAAAGCGCCGGCTCCGGTGAAGTGATCACCAGTTCTTCTCCGACACGTATCATGGAATTTTCGTCCTCCAGACTGTCATTGAGCTCAATTATCTTATCCAGCGGAATGTCACAGTTGATCGCAATCTCAGAAAGGGTATCACCCTGCTGCACTTCATAGATCTGCTGCTGATCCTGCTCTTTTGTCAGAAGATCTTTTGCATCGGACAATGACTGGATCTGATCTGCAGGAAGATAAGATTCTACGATCTCCACATTATCCGCATAGGAAAGCCGAGTCAACCCATAGTCAAAATCGTCAAAGGTCAGTTCCTTTGCGGCCTGTGTGTCTTTTACCATATCGGCAAGTGCCCTTGTACAGCCTGCTACCAATGGCCTGTCCTGTTCTTCTTTTTCTTCTTCCTTCTTCTCTTCCGCACTCTTTGCCTCAACTGTCAGCACGTTCAGTTCTCTTGTCTGATCCGGCCCAAGCTGTGCGACAAACTGCTTCCCTTCCTGATACTGGTCAAGTGCAGCCTGCAGTGCTTCCGAAACCTCCTGCACGCTGGAAAGGTTGATCATAAGCTGATTGATCTTGATCGTAAATGCCGGCTGGATCGTACTGATCTGAGATGCTGTCAGCACCTCTTTCATGTTGGCAATGATCTCATCCTCGCCGGTAAACTGTGCAAAATATGCCTCACGTCCTGTCACGGAAAGCTCTGCATCTGCCAGAAACAGTACGTCTTCCTCCTTTGCGATTTCTTTTCTCGCCTGCCACAAAAGAGAATCTGCATCTTTTGTATCGGAAACAGTTCCAACCTGTTCCCCATTCAAGGTAATCTCATATACATTATTTCCCGTCTTTTCTACCTTTGTATAAGAAGGCAACAAAAAAAAACCTGCTACTGCGATCAGAAAAGCCGTCTTCCAATATGTGGTTTTCACATGCCTGTAGTATTTCGTGATTTTCATAACAGATCCATTTTATCAGTTATTTATGTAATTGTAAAGTCAGGACACCGTCATAACAACGCTCATCTGCGCCTGTCCGTCTCCCATATTCTGCCACGTATATTCCCCACCTGCACACAGACATGCAGAGTCTCCGCACGCCAGCTTCAGCTCCTTATTTTCATGGCGTAGTATCAGTGTTCCCTGTGTAACCGTAATATATTCAGTCGTATGCGCTCCATGGGAAGGAAGCTGCATCTGTGCTCCGGCTTCAATACTGATCGTGTATATTTCAAAATTCCGTTCTTTGTCAAACGGAAAAACAAGTCTGACTGCATAACGGCTCTGTGCACTTCTTGTCACGCGGCATTGCTCTTTTTTGACCAGTGAGATCGGATCTTTTTCCCGATAAAGCAAATCTTCAATTCCAATCCTTAACCCTTCGCATATTTTAGCAATTGTCGTGATTGTCGGATTGGATTCTCCTCTTTCAATCTGTCCGAGCATACTCTTGCTGACAAGCGTCCGCTCCGAAAGCATATCCAGACTCATGTTCTGTTCTTTCCGGATCTTTCTTAAATTAATGGAAATATTTTTATCGATTGTATCCATAGGCATTTCCTTCCTCCGAAAAAAGAAAATAGCATCAGGAAAAATCCTGATGCTACATCTTCGTGGCAATTACTGTTTATTCTATTATACTAGTTATCTTGTGCTTTATTTTGTTCTTGTCATCATCATACTGATTTTCACATGCTTCGTCAAGACTTTTTTCTCACACTGTACCCAAAACGCCCCAGTTCTTTTCCCATGGCATAATAAGTACCATGCGAATAGACGATCGGATCTGCCTGATCCAGATGAAATGAATTCTTCTCATCCATGTATGCATCATCCACGCTGACCGCTACCACCTCGGCCAGGAACATATCATGCGAGCCAAGCTCCTTTACCTCTGTGACACGGCATTCAATATTGACCGGGCTCTCCAAAAGACGCGGTACTTTCACTTCCTTTCCCGGAAGCAGGTGCAATCCCAGCTCTTTACACTTTTCCACATCCCTGCCACTCTTCACGCCACAATAATCGGTCGCATACACCAGCTTTTCTGTAGTCAGATTGATGACAAATTCTCCTGTTTCCAGAAGCATTGCATGTGAAAAGCGCTCTTTTCTGACAGAAATACTTACCATAGGCGGATTCGTACAGACCGTTCCTGCCCAGGCAACTGTAAAAATATTGGATTTTCCCTGTTTATCTGCTACAGTCACAAGGACTGCCGGCAGTGGGTAAAGCATATTACCCGGTTTAAAATCTATTTTAGCCATTACAAAATTCCCAGCATCTGCAGGATCTGGATCGTAAGAGACGCTGCGGAAAGCAGGATCGCAAATACGAGCAGAGGCTTTGTTCCTTTACTTTTTTGTACGGATTTTTCAAGTGTGTCCATATGATCATTCAGATCTCTTGTTTTATTACTGAGCTGCTCCATTAAAACAGCCTGTACATTTCGATAAACCTTAACATCTTCTTTATGCACATAATCTTCGATATGCTTCTGCACATCATCCAGATATAATCGGATATTGACGATCATTTCCTTGATCTGACCTGTCGCCTCGATCAGCTCTGCATTATCTGCCGGTTTTTGCTGTTCCAGCTTATTTTGCAGATTCTGGAGGGCATCTTCTGTTGTCCGTGTCAGATCCTGCAATGCATTTTCCGTATTGACTGCCATATCCTGCAAAAGGCTGTGCTGTCTGATAGCATTGTCCGCAATATTACCGGAAAGATGCTCCAGCTTATCCTCTACTGCTCTGACCGTATCAAGTGTTTCTGTCTGGCTTCCCTGCTGTTTCTGCTCATTCCACTCCTTAAGCATTGCAAGACTCTGTGCATTTTCTGCAAGGAGTCTTTCTACCGCTTCAGAAATCTGTCCGTCAACATCTGTGAGTTTCTCATCCACAACTGAAATTCTGTCGTTCACGCCCGAGAGTTTCTCATCTACGCCGGAAAGTCTGTCACTTACACCCAGTAGCTTCTCATCTACGCCGGAAATCCTGTTGTCCACACCAAGAAGCTTCTCATCTGCTCCGGAAAGCTGCACACCCATGCTATCCTGCAGATTTTTCAGCTGTGCGTCCATCAGCTCCTGCATTCCCGCAATCTGCAGATCCAGCTCTTTTTTCTGCTGTGCAAGTTCCTGTGTTATCACCTGATTTATCTGCTGCGCATCCGCAGCAGCTTCTGTTTTATCCGTTTCTTCCTCTTTGATCAGCCCGTGAAGCTTTACCTCATACGCTTCCAGCTGCTCAATCCCGCAGGAAAGCATCTGGGATACCTGTTCGGAAACTTCGACCGTTTTTAAATTCAGGCGCCGGATCTCCTGCATCATTTTTTCATATTCCGCAGTCTGTTTTCGCAGTCTCTCATTTTCGCGCGCTTCCGCTTCACCATTTGCCTGTATCAGTTCACCGGCATTAAACCGCTTCGTCAGCCTGTCCATAAAATTATCCATGCTTACCCTCCGTCATCCTGATTTTCCGCACACTGATCCGTAAATCATCCGCCCCTGATCGCAAATCGCATCTTCGATGCCTTTCTTTTGCTTACGAGACTTTCTCTCCATATAAATCCATAAAAATCTTCCCATAACGGTCAGTCAATTACGGATCTGCATGATTCTGAATATTTATCATTCTAACATTATTTCCGTCCTTTTACAACACTAGCAAAGCGTATTGTAATTGCACATTTTTTGTGCATTTTGCATACCGCGTTCCACGTTTTTGCGTGGAAAACTCCCCCGCCTCTCAGGATGCACCGGAATGGGGCGCTTTATACAAAAAGCCCCTCTCCGTCAGGGCCCACAGGCTTTGACAAAGAGGGTCGATCTTTACTTTTTCTGTTTCAGCTGTTCTTCCAGCCCATCCCGGGGAGTGATGTAGACGGTGGTGTACACCTCATACAGAACCATGCCGGGCTTTGCGCCGTTGGCTTTCCAGATATTCTTCACCTCGGTGGTGTCTACCGCCACCTTGGCACCGGTACCGGCCTTGTAGGCGCTGGAATAGATCACGGCCAGCTCGGCGGCCTCCGCACGTGCCTGCTCGCAGATCGCGCGGGCCTGTTCCTCCGCTGCGGCGATCTGTGCGAGCTCCTGCATCGCCATTTCCATCACCTCCTTCATGTACACCCTGCGGCGCTGCTTTTTCCAAGCCAGCGCCGCATCATATTTTCCAGAACAATACAGAAAATGCTCTATATATTATGTACAGAATGTACTCGATTTTGTAATTCTAGCATAGCCGTTAAGAAACTGCAATAGATATCGATAAAAAAATGCCTAAATAGGCGTTTTCGACAAAATCCATAATTGGCTCTGGTTTTTTCAAATGTGTGCGTATATAATAAAAAATTGCATATGGAGGGACTGGCATGGAACAGATTCTGAGCGGCTACTGCCGCACGATCGACGCTTCGCGGATGGTCCTGGTAGAGGACGGCGAGGCGGACTGCGATTTTGAAGTCTGCGCCTATCGGGACGTCTGCCAGATCGGGCAGCAGATCGCGCAGCTGCAAAAAACGGAGGAATGGACATGAACATTTGTCTTTACGGCGCGTCAAGCCCTGCGCTTGACCGCGCATATTTTGACGCGGCGGAGGAATTCGGCCGCCTGCTGGCAAAAAACGGCCACACGCTCGTCTACGGAGGCGGCGCGCAGGGCGTTATGGGCGCTGCAGCACGCGGCGCTGCGGACGCGGGCGGAAAAATCACCGGCATCGCGCCGAACTTTTTAAATGTAGACGGCATTCTGTTTGACCGCTGCACCGAGTTTATCCTGACGGACACCATGGCCGAGCGCAAGGCCGCCATGATCGCCCATGCAGACGCGTTCGTCATGGCCCCCGGCGGCTTCGGAACGCTCGAGGAGTTTTTCGAGGTGCTGACGCTCAAGCAGCTTGGCCGCCATAACCCGGCCATCGCCATTCTCAACACGAACGGCTTCTATGATAAACTGCAGGAATTTGTCCTGTCCGCCGTGGAGCAGCGCTTCATTCGCTCCGCCTGCCTGAACATTTACGCTCTCTGCCCCACACCGGCGGATACGCTGACGTATCTGGAGCAGTACGACCCAGCTGTCCTCGACGTGCGGCATCTGAAGAACATCTGAGCGCCCTGCGCCTGTACGCAAGGCGGATATGGATCAAAATAACGGGAGGAATCGCAGCATTCTGCGGTTCCTCCCGTTCCATTTTCAAAAATCCGGGTTATGCCTTTGCCATCAGCTCGGCGGCGGGCAGGACGGCGCTGACGTCGGCCTGCGCCATTTTGCCTTCGTCAAACAGGGAGGCGATGTCCGGATTGATCGGCAGGCGCGCGAGGACCGGGAGCGAGAATTGCAGCGCCAGCTCATCCAGCCTGCTTTTGCCGAAGATCTCGACGCGTTTGCCGCAGTCCGGACACTGGAAATAGCTGTAGTTCTCGACAAAGCCGTAGACCGGAACGTTCATCATCCGCGCCATGTTGACGGCCTTGGAGACGATCATGGACACGAGGCTCTGCGGGCTTGTGACGATCACCACGCCGTCGACCGGCAGCGACTGGAACACCGTCAGCATCACGTCGCCCGTTCCGGGCGGCAGATCGACGAACATATAATCCACATCGCCCCAGCAGACGTCCGTCCAGAACTGCTTGACCGCGCCGCCGATGACCGGGCCGCGCCAGATGACGGGGTCTGTCTCGTTCGGCAGCAGCAGATTGATGGACATGACCTTAATGCCCTCGGGCGTCTCAGCGGGGAGCATACCGTCGTCGCTGCCCACGATCTGCTCATGCAGACCGAAGGCTCTGGGGATGGACGGGCCGGTGACGTCCGCGTCGAGAATGGCCGTTTTATAGCCCAGCTTCTGCATGGCGACAGCCAGCATCGACGTGACGGTCGATTTGCCGACGCCGCCTTTGCCGGAGACGACTGCAATGACCTTTTTGACATTTGATTTCTTGTTCGGCTCTGCCAGCAGGCTCTCCGGCTTGCGGTCAGAGCAGCTTTCTCCGCAGCTGGAACAGTTGCCGCTGCATCCGCTCATAAAAAACACTCCTTCAATTCTGTGTGGGTTACAGCTATTGTACCACCAAAGCGGGAAAAGTCAAACGTCCGCATGGCGGTTCTGGATGAGGCTCCGCAGTTCGTCGTGCGCATGGATGAGCGCGTCGGCGTTTTTCTGGAATTCTGCCCAGCGCGCATCAACCTGCGCACCGGCCTCAGCCAGGATCCTGTCTGCCTGTGCCTGTGCGTCCTGTACGATCTGCCCAGCCTGCTGCTTTGCATCCTGCATGATCGTCTCGCGCTGCCGCTGCGCCTCGTCCGTCTTCTGCACCATCTCGGCTGTCGCAGCCTTGACGGAGGCAAGATACTGGTCAGCGGCGGCCTGCGCAGCCTCGAACACGCTGTTTACCTGAATGGCTGCCTCGGCGATGGAACCGGCGGATGCGATGCGCAGCGTCCGGTCCTCCAGCTGCTGCCGCAGCGCCTGATTCTCTGCCAGACTGTCCTCATAGCGCTTCCGCTGCTCATAGAGAATGTCCAGCAGCTCCGCACGGCTGAGCCGTCTGAGATCCTTATCGGTCATGATATCTGCTCCTTTCCTGTTTCTGTACGGTCAAACGCATCCGCGCGCTGCCTGCCAGAACGCCTTGGCAAAGGCGAAGACCTCGCGCAGCGTGTAATTGACCTTCAAGATCCACGGCCAGGTATCGCTTGCTTGGCCGTATGGCTCCATGGAGAGCGTCCGCGCGATATACTTGGCGCGGCACATATGAAAATCGCTCGTAACGATCAGCACGCGCGACGTATCAAGCCCCGCCGCCTCGGCAAGCTTCGCCGAAAACAGCAGATTTTCCCGTGTGTTGGAGGCCTTGTCCTCCTCAATGATCCGGGACGCGTCCGCGCCGTGCTCGATCAGGTACCGGGCCATGACGGACGCTTCCGTATGGGCCTCGTCTGGCCCCTGGCCGCCGGAGACGATCACGGTCCTGTCCGGGTGCTCCTGCATGAATTCGAGCGTTTTATCCAGCCGCTTTTTTAGCGTCAGCGACGGCTCATCGCCCTGTACCTGCGCGCCGAGCACGACGACAAACTCCGGCGTCTCGTCCTGCGTCATAACGCTGTCCTGTCCCTGCACGGCAATATACCCCATCGCGCCAAAAATCACCGTCATAGATACGGCGGTCAGACCAATCAAAAGCCGGCTCCATAGTCTCGGCGCGTTCTTTTTCTTCAAGAGCCGCAGTGCCAGCAGCACCGCCGCAAGCAGCAGCAGACAGACGCCCGTCATGCCGATATGCAGCGGCAGCGCCAGACACACCGCGCCGAGCGCCGCGAGCAGCGCGATCACCCAAACCGGAATCATGTTGCACCCTCCAAATCAGACGAAAGCCGCTCCCACTCGTCCATCAGGCCGGTAAGCGCATCGTCGCAGGACTGCTTTTCTGCCATCAGCCGCGCAAGCTCCTGATAGTCGGAGCTTGCGGCTTCGATCTGCCGGTCCAGCTCGGCAGAATGCTGCTCCTGCTTTTCGATCTCGCGCTCCAGCGCACGGACTTGCTTTTCTAGCATCTTACTGCCGGAGGTCTTCGGTTTTTCCTTGCGCTCCTTTTTGGGCTTTTCCGGCGCGGGGGCTGCGATGGCCTCCTTTTCCTTGATAGAACGGTATTTTTCATATCCGCACGGGAAGTCCCGGATATGCCCGTTTTCCAGCTCCCAGATCCGCGTGGCGAATTTATTGACAAAATAGCGGTCGTGGGACACGAAGATCAGCGTTCCCTCATAGTCCTCCAGCGCGTCCTCAAGCCATTCGCGCGAGTCGATGTCCAGGTGGTTCGTCGGCTCGTCGAGGACGAGCAGGTTGATCTTCTCATCCATCAGCATACACAGCCGCAGACGGCTCTGTTCGCCGCCGGACAGGCTCGAAACGGTCTTGAACACGTCCTCGCCCTCGAACAGATACGCGCCCAGCCGGTCGCGCGCGGTCTGCACGGAGCAGTTTTTTTCATAGAGCATCGTGTCCAGCAGCGTCCGTTCGGGGTGGGCGAAGTGAATGATCTGCGGCAGGTAGGCCCACTTGACCGTGGGGCCGAACTTCACGCGGCCCGCACCGGCCTCCTCGCCGAGCAGGAGCTTTAAAAACGTGGACTTGCCGGTCCCGTTGTCGCCCAGCAGCGCAATGCGTTCGCCGCCCGCGACCTGCAATTCGACGTCCGAAAACAGCGTCCTGCCGTCATACGCCTTGCCGAGCCCCTTGACGGACAAAACCTCGTCGCCGAAAAAGTCCCGCTGGGCGAAGCGCGCCCGCAGGGTCTTCTCCTGCGTGGGCCGGTCGGTCTTTTCAATGCGCTCCATGCGGTGCTGGATGGACATGGCGCGGCGGTAGAGCGTGCGGTTGTTGATGCCCCAGCCCTTCATGCGCTCGAGCGTGAAGCCGAGCTGGCCGAGCTTGGCCTGCTCCTTTTCATACTGCTTCAATTGCAGGTCGAAACGCGCCTGCTTTTCCTGCACGTAGAACGAATAGTTGCCGGAATAAAATTCCGCCTTCCCATCGTGTAGCTCGATGATGCGGGTCACGACGCGGTCAAGAAAATACCGGTCGTGGGAGATGGTCAGGACGGTTCCCCTGAATTTTTCAATATAGCCCTCGAGCCATTCGACCGCGTGCATATCCAGATGGTTCGTCGGCTCGTCGAGCAGCAGGATATCCGTCTTTTCCAGCAGCAGCCGCGCCAGATTCACGCGCGTCTTTTCGCCGCCGGAAAGGCTGTCAAAGTCCTGCTGCCGCTGCGCGGCGGGGATGCCGAGACCGTTGCAGATCTTGTCGGTCTGCATATCCGTCTCATAGCCGCCGCCGGTCTGAAAGCGCGTGGAAAGCGCGTCGTATTCGGCAAGCAGCGCCTTGTCCGGCTGCGCGGCCATCTGCTCTTCCAGACGGCGCATTTTGCTCTGGATATTCGCAAGCTCCCGGAACGCCGTGCGCAGCACGTCCTCTACCGTATAGCCCGCCGGGTAATGTGGGATCTGGGAGATAAGGCCGACCTTCCGGCCCGGCGCGAAGCGCACCTCGCCGGTGTTGTAGTCCAGCTCTCCGGTCAGTATTTTGAAGAGCGTCGTCTTGCCCGCGCCGTTTCGCCCGAGCAGGCCCACACGCTCGCCTGCCTGAATGTCAAAGCTCACGCCGTCGAGCAGATTCGTGTCGGCGTCGAAGCTCTTAACCAGGTCCTTTACAGATAGATCGATCATGGATGTTCCTCTTTATTCTGCGGCGGTTTCAGTCTCCGCTGTCATCGCCCATCAGCGGCCGGATGACGCCTGCGGCGTCGAACCGGGTATCGTGGGAGGTCGTGACGAAAACGAGCTGCGTGGCCGGATCCGGCAGCACCTCGCCCATGGCCTCGGTCATGGTCATTACGTCGTTGGCCTTTTCTGTCGTGATATACACGCGGCTGGCATACTGCGCGACGGACGGGACCGTCGTGCCCAGCGCGAGGCGGATGGAGCTGCCGGTCAGATTCGCGCCCAGCGTCTCCGCGCAGTCCTCCAATGCGGCGACCTGCGTGATAGCCTCGGCGTCCCATGCAATGGAGCTGTCGTCCGGTACGGTGAAGTTATCGAACAGCACCTCGTCAAACCCGCGTGCGTCAAGCTCCAGCGCGATGGCAGCCAGATAACTGCGCGCGTCGAGCGAGTCGGGCCGCAGCCAGTAGCACCGCCGCTCGTCCATCCACAGATCGCCGGAGGTCGTCGTCAGGGCGGAAGAATAGTGCTTGGCGACAAAATTCGGGTCGGAGAACGCGGGCACGCGGGCGATCACGATCAGGTCCGGCGTTTCGGTCAGCTCCTTTATGAGCGCGTCGCAGGCGGCGATGTCCGCGTCTGCCGTCTGGGCGTCGGCGATGTCGGTCGAATAATAGAAATTGCCGAGCGGGCTTTTGACGTCGATGAGCACGGCGTTATAGCCGTCCGCGTCGGCCAGCGCCTGCCGCACCTCGTCCACGCTGTTTGCCAGCATGGTCGTGGAGATATAAAAGCCTTGCAGCTGCACCGCGTTCGGGTCGACGTCCGTTTCCTCGGCAGCGGCGGACAGGATCGTTTCAAATGGATAGTCCTCTGCGTCGGCGGGCGCTTCCGGCGTCTGCGGGGTGCGCTGGAGCTTCTGCGTTTTGTCAAAATACACGCCGTTTGGCGAATACACGACGTAGCGGCCCAGATAGCTGATGCGCGCGAGAATGAGCAGGCCGAGCAGAACGACGGCCAGCAGCGCGATCAGCGCAATGCGCCGCAGCGTCCGCTTGTTGCGGTAGGAAAAAATACGCATGGGGTTCTCCTTCCTCCCGTCACGCTTCCGGCAGCGCGGCGGTCACGCGGCACCAGTCCTCCTGCTGTTCGGTGGAGATGATCTGAAGCCCGTTTTGTTCCAATGCGGCCAGAACCTCCGCAAGGCGCGTGTTAAGAATTCCGGAGCAGATGAACACGCTGTCCTCCTGCAAAAATTCCGGCACGACGCGGCTCAGGGGAATGATGACGTCGGCCACGATATTGGCCAGCACCACATCGTAATGTCCCCTGAGCGATTCCATCATGGCCCTGTCTCCGATCACGTCGCCGGTGACGGCGGTAAAGCGGTCGGAGAAGATCTGGTTGATGGCGGCGTTTTCCCGGGCAATGTCCTCGGCCTTGGGGTCAATGTCCACGCCCGTGGCGTGGGCCGCGCCGAGCAGGACGGCAGTGATGGACAAAATGCCGCTGCCGCTGCCGAGATCGAGCACGCGCTCGCCGCCCTGAATGGCCCGTTCCAGCTCGCGCATACACATCTGCGTGGACGCGTGCGCGCCGGTGCCGAAGATCATGCCGGGGTCGAGCAGGACCTCGACGCGGTTTTCCGGGTTTTCCGGGTGCAGCCACTCCGGAACGACCAGCAGCCGTTCGCCGATGGGAAGCGGCTGATAGTACCGCTTCCAGTTGTTTTCCCAGTCCTCGTCCTTGACGTTTGCCAGCTGCACGTCGAGAGAGCCGAAGTCCACCGACGGGTACTGCGCGCGCAGCGCGGCCAGCTGGCTTTTCAGACTTTCGACCGTTTCCGGCACGGAAGCGTTCTGCTCCAGATACAGCCGGATCTGCGAAAGTCCCTGCATCTGCTTTTCCAGATCCTCGTCTACATAGTCCCAGTACTGACGGTTCTGCTCCAGAAATTCATGAAACTGCTCCTGATCGTCGATGATGAAGCTGTCAAAGCCCAGCACGGTCAGCCGGTCGCAGACAAGGTCAATGGCCGCTGGAGCCGTTTTGATGGTCAGTTCGATCCACTGCATGATAGTCCTCCCGATCTCCAGGGCGGAGATCTTTCAAATTGCAATATTTGTTCTATTTTACACGAAACCGGAGCAAATGACAAGTAGGGAGATTCTGATTCGATCACCGGGATGCCTCCGGCGGCCCCAGCTTTTCCATCCTGCCGGGAGGCTGTTTGATGGAAAGAATCAGCGCCCGGCTCCGCAGAGGGGCCGGGCGCTGTGCCTGAGGGGGAAAAGGGGGTTCGCGAAGGGTTATGATACTGCGGGCAGCTTCACAAGGGGCGCATACCGGTGTTTGGATACCCGCCGTACATACCGGTGGCTGCAGCGCCTATCGCGCTGCATAGTTCCGGCTGTGCCGGTCTGGGGCTGCCGGTACGGCAGCACTGGTGCAGTCCGGGATTTCTGTTCTGAACCCAGAAGCTGCGGATCCGCCTGCCCAGCCATCTGTGTGGATCCCGGAAAGACTGTGTCCGTCAGCATTGTCGCTGCCCCATGTGCAGGTGACGGTACAGGAGGCTGTGTAGGTTCTGCCGTCATAGACATAGCTTGCATTCAGGACATACGATTCGCCGTTTGTCATGCCGAATTCATCGACCGTATAATACTGTCCATCCCAAAGACTGCCGCCGCGGCGGTCAGACACAACGGTCCATGTGACGTTGCTGTTCGTGCAGCCGGGGATATTGGTGTTAATTGTAAAGGATGCACGGCCTGCTGCCACATCTCTGCTGGCAAGGCTGATGCCAAACGTATACTCGGCCCGCATCGCCGTCTGCTTCATGCTGTCGGTGTAGGTTCTGCCGTTATAGACATAGGAAGCTGTTATCGTGCAGGTGATGGTGCTGTCGACATATGCGCCTCCATCTGCTGTGAACCAGTCAGCATCGGCTGGGGTGACCGACCATGTGACATTCAAGGCGTTAAAGCCGGGGATGTTGGAGTCAATGAGGTAGGCATTATAGAGATCATTCAGATTGCAGTAAATCTTAAAGGAATAGTTTGCTGGCTCTTCCTTATCAATGCGATCCCCGACGACGACCGTTGTTGAACCGGAATATTTGCGGCCGTTGTAGGTCATCGTGGCGGAAATGACCGCAGTGCCCGAGCCGGCTGCGTGAAGGGTCTTGCCCTCGAAGTACGCGACGCTCGGATTCGACGAGCTCCAGGTCACGTCCTGACCGGCGGGATCGGTCGTAGCGTACAGGCGCAGGCCCTCGTTCAGCTCCTCCTGCGTGACGGTGACGCTCGGCTCCTTGACCGAGATGCTGAAGGTCGAGCTGGCGTCCCGATAGGTGACGGTGACCTGCTTGGAGCCTGCGCTGCTCAGATCGGCGTTGGTCGTGAAGCCGCTGGTGATGGTCTGCGCTTTGCCCGACGCGTCGGTATAGCGGGCGGTCAGACCGGCGGTATTCAGCTTGTCGCCGATATAATAGGACGTCTTGTTCGGACGGCTGGTTATGGACAGGGTCGCCTTTCCGGCAGGCTTGTCCGGCTCAGGATCCCTTGCCGGTTCTTTGGGCGTATCTGCCGGCTGCTGCGCGGCTCCGCCGCTGATGCTCAGCTCAGGCGTGCGTGTGCCGGAGATATAATAATAGTCCGAATCGCTGTAGCCGGTGAAGTCGAAATCCGCGACGCAGCCCGCAGCGGCCGGACTGTTATACACCTGCTTGACGGTGTACTCGACCCCGGCTGCCTGCAGCGCGGCCTCCGCGTCGTGCTGCGTGGTGTTCTGGTCAAAGCGCTTTACCTTTATATAGCTGTCGGAATCGAGCACCCACACGGTACACTGCTTGACCTGTCCCGCATAGAGCGCGGTCACGAATGTGCAGCCCTCCGAAACGCCGGTCACAACGCCGTTCCACAGAACAGAGGCGACGCGCGGGTCAGCAGAGATCCAATAAACCAGGCCAGCGTCAATGTCAACCTGCTGGCTGAGCGGGAACTCCTCACCGACCTCCAGAATGACGCTTCCCGCCATTTCCAGCGGCCGGCTGTCATTGACTGTCACATAGCAGGTGGCTGCCTCGCCGCCGACGACGACAGTGACCGTCGCTGCGCCAGGGGCAATTGCGACGACATAGCCGTCTGCGTCAACAAAAGCGATGGAAGGATTGCTGGACGACCAGACGATGGAGGCAGCGCTGCCGCTGTACTGCAGCGAATTTGCCAGATTAAACGACTTGCCGACCTGAAGATCGAGCTCCGCCTTGAACTGATCGATCGTGACGTTGGACTGCGTCGGCTGGCTGGTGCTGTCGGAGCTGATATCCAGACTGATCTTTGTGCCGGGCGCCGCCTCGCTGCCGCCGAGCGGCGTCTGCGCCGCGACATGGCCGGGCGCGACATAGCTGCTCGTGACGGCCTTCGACGCGGAGCCGAAGCCGCTCTGCGCCAGCAGCCGCTCTGCCTCTCCCTGCTCCTTGTACAGGACGTTCGGCACAAGCTGCTTCTGCGGGCCGAGGCTGACGACAAAATAGACGCCGCTGCCCTTCAGGATCTTTTCGCCGCCCTCCGGGGACTGCTGGATGATGCTGCCGCTCGGAATGGACGGATGGTAGCGCAGCTCGCACTTGACGCCGTAGAGCGACACCGTGCGCAGATCGGCCTTGGCCGTGTCAAACGACTGGCCGACGTAATCGCGGACCGTCACGTAGGAATCCTCGGACGGGACCAGCTCACTGATGTCGACCGAGCCGCTGGAGCCGCCCGAACCGCTGCCGTTCGACGGTGTTGTGGGAACTGGCGTGACCGGGGTCTGCGAGGGCTGCGCGACGCTGATCGTAACATTGGAGCTGGGGGTCAGCGTCGAACCGGCTGTCACGCTCTGGCTGACGATGGTTCCGGGCATTTCGTCGTCGCTCGCGACATATTCCCAGTTGATCTGCACGTCCGAAAGGCCCATCCGCGTCAGGTAATCCTCCGCAGCGTCCTTGAGCATGGAACTCATGTCGTCCACGACGCCCACAGGGCGCTCCTTGCCGAGGCTGGCCGTCGCGAGCAGGTCGGACGCGGGCGCAAGCTTCGTGCCGGGGTCCGGATTCTGCGTCAGAATGCGGCCCTGTTCGACGCCCGCGTCATAATCAGAGCCTTCCACGACCAGATGCAGCGAGGCGTCTTCCGCCGCCGTCACCGCGTTGACGACCTGCATATTCACCACGTTCGGACTCAGAACATAAGAGCCGTCCTCTGCTGCTGTGTCGGTCTTCGGCTTGCGGTTGAGATAGAGCAGAACGCCGCCCGCGGCGATTGCGGCTGCCAGCACGCCCGCGGTGATCTTTGCCCAGAGCGGCCAGCTGAAGCTGCTGCGCTTGCGGATCGTCTCCTGGACGCGCCGGACCGGCGTCTGCGCGGTCAGCTCCTCATAAAGCTCGGCGACGCTCTGCGTGCGGTCCTGCGTATGCAGCGCCATGCCGTTGAGGATCGCCGTATCCTGCGTCTTCGTAACGGCCTTGTTGAATTTGGACGGAGGCGGCAGCATATCGCGCTTGTGCTTCTGCAGATATTCTCCGCGCTCGATCGCGCCGGGCGGCGTGATGCCGGTGATCATCTGATAGAGCGTCGCGCTGAGCGCATAGACGTCGGCGGCGGGACCCTGTACGCCGTGGCTGTTATACTGCTCCTCGGGCGAATAGCCGTCCTTGATGATCACGGTCATGCTCTTGCCGCAGTCGTGGACCGCGTGGCGCGCAGCGCCGAAGTCGATCAGACGGACGCCGCCGTCCTTCAGGAGCATGATGTTGTCCGGTGCAATATCCCGGTGGATCATCCCGCTGTCATGCACACGCTGCAGCGACAGCATGACCGGCGTGAGCATACTGATAGCCTCTTCCGGCGCGAGCCGTCCCTGCGGCGAAACGGCGGCTTCCTTTTTCAGATACTCGCTCAGCGTGATGCCGTCGAGATATTCCATCACGAGATAAGCCGTTTCGTTTGCGGAGAAGCAGTCGTAGACGTGGACGATGCCGGCCTCGTTCTGGAATGCGGACAGGCGCTTGGCCTCGTCCAGAAATTTTTCCTTGCCGAACTGGAAGTATTCACCCTCCTTGCCTGAGAAAATGGTCAGGCGGCTCTCGCCGGGGCGGCGGGTTGCATATTCGCTGGGCAGATATTCCTTGATCGCGACCTTGTGCAGCAGCAGCGCGTCCCAGGCAAGATAGGTCACGCTGAAGCCGCCGTGACCCAGTGCGCGGCCAATGACGTAGCGCTCGTTCAGGATCGCGCCCGGCCGCATATAGGTCGCAAGCTCCGGCTCGGTTCCCTCGGCATAGCCGCAATGCGGGCAGATGTCGAACGAGTCGTCGTATTGCTCAAAGCATCCAAAGCATATTTTCATGTTGTTCCTCTCTTTCTACACGATTCCGCATGGCCGGGGCTTTGCATCGGTCAGAACGTCCGCAAGCTCTCCGGCAATATTCCGGTACTGCTCATATACTGTGCTGGACACGGGGATACTGGGATACTGGTTTTCAAGATACAGGCAGCGCTGTCCGTCCTCGCTCAGAAGGTACGACAGGAAGCGCACGGCGCAGGCCGTCTCCTTTTTGGAGGACTGCTGCGTGACCGACCAGACGTTCTGGAGCATACAGGCACGCTCCGGCGACTGCACGGCGTACAGCTGGTAGCGTCCGGCCAGCTGCGTCTGCACGTCTGCGGCGTCTGCAGTGCTGCCGTAGTACAGGACCTGTTCGCCGGACAGGAACGCATCCAGCGCGTCCGCGCTGACGGTCATGCTGTCCGTCTCCGGAATAGAACTCTGGAACAGCACCTCATAGGCGGGCAAAAACGACGCATCCATCCCGGCCTTGAGATCAAGACCTGCAAGGCTTGCGAGCGTTGCGCTGCTCGCCTGCCGGAAATCAAAGCCGATGCCTTCGGCGCACGCATTCGACGCATACAAAACGGGAAGTCCGAGGCCGAGCACGGCATAATCCCCGCTGACCGGCGCGCCAAGACGGAAGCCGGCTGGATCGTACTGCCGGTTCAGCTGCCGGAGCGCCTTGGCATTGCAGGCGAGATCCGTGCTCTGCGCGGTGCGCTCGAACAGGACCGGCAGCGAGCCGTCCTGCTGCGCCTGCTTGAGCCGCTGCTCGTATTGATCGGGCGCAATGCTCTGCAGCCGCAGCTCAACGTTCGGGTACAGCGTCTGGAACGCGCTTGCTGCGGCGTTCAGTGCGGCGATCTTGTTCTGCCCGCTTGCGCGGAGCGGGTCTGCGGTGAACCAGACGTCGATCGCCGCGTCCGGCAGCGTTTCCTGAGCCGTGCGCCTGATCCAGAGGTAGCCGACCGTACCGCCGACGATGGCGAGTACCAGAAACACGCTCAGAAGACTGATCCATTTTCTGCGCTGCTTTTCCTTCCGCGTTTTTTCAAGGCTCTTTGTCTGCTGGTATTGGAGCAGCGCGCGGGAAAACTCCTCCGCGCTGGAGAACCGCAGCTCCGGCTCCAGCGCCAGCGCCTGCATGACGGCGTTGCTGACCGGCTCTGGGATCTCAGGCTTCAGTGTATGCGGGGCCTTGAGATGGTCCGTCGGCCAGCGGTTGAGCGCGCTCTCGGGCTTCTTGCCGAGCATCGCGGTATAGAGCGTAGCGCCCAGCGCGTAAATATCCGTCTGCGGCCCCTGATGCGCGGAGCGGGAATACTGCTCCGGCGGGGTAAAGCAGTCCTTGAATACGACGGTCAGCGGCGTCTGCTGCATGGAGACTCTGGCTGCGCCGAAGTCGATCAGCTTGATCCTGCCGTCGTCGCACAGGAAGATGTTGTCCGGGCTGACGTCCCGGTGGACGATCCCCTTCCGGTGCAGCGCCGTCAGCGCGCCGCAGATGACCGCGCCGATGGTGACCGCGCGCTCCCACGTCAGCGGGGCGCGCTCGATCTCCGTTTTCAGCGTGTGGCCGCGCAGATATTCCATGACGATATAGGCCGTGCCATTTTCCTCAAAGTATTCCCGTACCTGCACGACGTTCGGAACGGACTGGAACTGGATCATGTTCCGCGCCTCGTTCAGAAAGCGCGTATAGCCCTGTCGGAATTCCTCCGTCCGTTTTCCCGCGTAGAGAATGACCTCCTTGCTGCCGGGAATGCGGTTGGCGACGCCGGAGGGGAAATACTCCTTCAGCGCGACTGTGCACGCGAGCTTCTGGTCATAGGCGCAGTATGTAATGCCAAAGCCGCCGAGGCCGATCACGGACTCGATACGGTAACGCCCGGCGATCTCCCAGCCCGGCTGCAGGGCGTTCGGCAGCTCTGCGGCCTGCGAATAGCCGCAGTACGGGCAGGCGGCGGCAGTGTCCGCGATCGGTCTGCCGCATTTTTCACAGCTTTTCATCTGGGCTCCTTATGGCATCTGAAAGTAGGTGTTCCAGTGGAACGATTCTCCGCACAGCGGGACGAACAGAAGCGTCGTCGCGCCGACGCGGATCAGATCGTGCGGCTTCAGCTGCATCGGGGTCAGCAGCAGCGTGCCGTTCAGATATGTCAGCCCGCGCCCGTCTCCGGCCTGCAGATAAAACGCCTCCGAGGCCGGGTCAAACGTGAGGATGCAGTGCATATTCCGGGAAACCTCAGGATCCGAGCTGAGGCATACGTCCATGTCCGCAGAGCGTCCGATGCGGTTCCTGCCGCCAGAAAGCGGGAACGACAGTCCCTGCTGGCTGCCCAGCACGCAGACCAGCCAGCCGACCACAGGCTCGATCTGACTCGTCTCTCCGGTATACAGAATGTGCGTGCGCCCGTCGCCCGGCGCAGAGGACGGAAAAAGCGCCGGTCTTGGCGGCTGAGCAGATGCGGGAGCGGGGACGGGCACAGAGTCCCGCTCCGGCTCAATGACCGGAGCGGGGGGCGTTTCCGGGAGAGGCCCGGAGTCTGTCTTCGGCCCCGAAGCCGGAACAGGCGGCTGCTCGGCTCCGGGCGCGGGTCCCGGCTCAGAAACCGGCTGCTCAGGTTCGGGTTCAGGAACCGGGACGCTCGGCTGTTCAGGTTCGGGGGCCGGTTTGGGAATCGGGATAAACGGCTGCTCAGGCGCGGACATCGGTTCCGGCTCAGGCTGCTGCGCCTGCACAGGCGCAGGCGGGACCGCTTCGTCTATCCGCACGCCGCAGAACGGGCAAAACGGCTGCCGTTTGCGCAATTGCGCACCGCAGCTCGGACAGCGCGGCGGCTGCTCCTGTACGGGTGCGGGCGCAGGCGGAGCCGGTTCGTCCGTCCGCGCACCGCAGAACGGGCAAAACGGCTGCTGTTTGCGCAATTGCGCACCGCAGCTCGGACAATGCGGCTGATCCTGCACAGGCGGAACCGGCAGCGGCATCTCGTCCGGCTGGAACAGCGGCGTGGTGTGCATGATATTCAGGCCGGACGGCTCCTGCGGCAGGGGAGCGGAGAAGCCGGGGGCCGGGGTGTCCGGCAGGGAGGTTTTCCCGCGCAGATCATCGAGACTCCAGTATCCGTCCCTTGCAGGCGCGCCCTG
>OIZB01000939.1_pt1 | contig 18122 bp, 10 predicted proteins | sample 1588401 | NCBI WGS metagenome assembly OIZB01 (sample SAMN03283270) | human gut metagenome | biome: human-associated habitat; material: feces | host: Homo sapiens | place: USA | collected 2013
TACTTTCTTGATCATCTCAATAAATACCTTCTCATTATTGCCATTCACCAGCTCCGGCAGATAAGCTCTGCCCAGGATACCGATAAATACTGCAAATCCCAGGGATAATGCTACCCAGCTGATGGCAGTAGCCTTGGACTTAGTCATTTCCTTCTCATCCCGGACTGCCATAAATCTCACCAGGATGTGGGGCATTCCGAAATATCCCAGTCCCCAGCCGAGACCGGAGATCACGCTGACGATATTATTACTGCCGTCACCGTTCTTCATCAGATTCAGGAAGTTGGCACTGTCGGCACCGCTGGCTTCCAGACCAGCTGACAATGTAGTGCCGCCGGTTGTCAGAAAATGATAAGCGAACAGCGGTACTGCCAGAATACCGACCAGCATCAGCATACCCTGGATAAAGTCTGTCACACATACCGCGGTAAATCCGCCGAGGAAGGTATAGACCAAAACTACCAGCGCACCGATGGTCAGCGCCACATGATAATCAATACCGAACACGGACTCAAACAGCTGACCTCCGGCAGAAAGTGCGGACGCGCAATATACCAGGAAAAATACTACAATAGTAATAGAAGAAACCGTCATCAATACCTTCTTTTCATCATGGAAGCGGTTCTCAAAATAAGTAGGCAGTGTCACAGAGTTGTTGGCGCGGATCGTATATCTGCGCAGCTTCGTGGCGATGAGCAGCCAGTTTAACGTCGTGCCGATGAAAAGTCCGATGGCGATCCAGCCGTCACCTCCGACACCGGTTAAGTAAATAGCTCCCGGCAGTCCCATCAGCAGCCATCCACTCATGTCCGATGCCTGCGCGGACAGCGCAGCGACGAAGCCGTTCAGCTTTCTGCCTCCTAAAAAGTAGTCTTCGGAATTGTTATTGCCCTTTGCATAAAACGCTCCGATAGCGATCATCATGAGTAAGTACAGCACGAATGCCACAATTACCCAGCCTAACGTATTTCCTGTCATAATAGCCTCCTCAAATTTTTCTTCTTGTACATTTTCTTAATTGTATACAGTGATACGATTTATTATATACAAGAAATGGCTTATCGTCAACAGATTAGTTTGCTATCGCTGTAATGTGTGAAAGTTTTAAAAACCCTTGCCGTTACGGACAGCCTATGATTCTTCGCCTGCCGTATTCAGATACAAAACGCTGCATAGAGCGGCACTATCTTTTTGTTGTCTTCAAATGCGAAGTTTTTTGTAGAAAGTTTGATGGCATATGCAGGCTTATAGGTATCCATGTAAACCTTTAAACTCTTTGCTCTGGTATTGTCGGCAGATTTCACTTCAATCGGGATCAGCTGCCCGTCACGCTGAATAACAAAATCTATCTCCGCACCACGCTCAGACTCCCAATAGTAAGTATTGTAACCATTGATGGAGAGCTGTACATTGACATAATTCTCCGTCATACCGCCCTTAAAATCGTTCAATTCCTCCACCATATACAGAATATCATTGGCAGCCAGATCCTTCTTGGCACAAAGCAGCCCCAAATCCGAAACATATATCTTGAAAGCGTCGATATCACGATAATTTTCCAAAGGCTTTTTGATCTGCTCTACCTTATAGACCCGTGATACGATTCCGGACAGACAGAGCCATTCTATGGCATTCTCAAATTCAGACGCCCGCCCTCCTTTTTTCATCAACTTATACTGAAAACGGGTATTTTTCTTCGAAAGCTGAACGGTAATATTGTCATAGGCAAGCCTGGTCTTCTTGATTTCATTCAGATTATTGTACTTACTCATGTCGTTGAGATAACTTGCAAGAATGGTATCCTGTATATGGCGGATCAGGATATAGTCCCTTGTCTGGGCAAACTGCATCACACACTCCGGCATCCCGCCTGCCACAAGATACTGCCGGTAAAGCTGCATAGCCGCATCGTGGAGTGCCGCCGGCATCGGCTGATCTGTTGCAAAGCACCTTTTGATCTGCTGCACAAGATCTCCCTCACCCATAGCGATCATAAATTCCTCCATATCCATGGGATACAGGGTTTTCATATCCACCTTGCCCACAGGGAACGAGAACTTTTCCCTGTTGACAGCCACGCCTAACAGGCTGCCCGCAACGATGATATGATAGTCCGGAGCGCTCTCGTTAAAATATTTCAGAGAAGTCAGAGCCCTTTCGCAAAGCTGCACCTCATCAAATACAATCAGCGTTTTTTCTTTTACGATGGTCTGACCCGCAATATGAGACAAAATGGGGATCAGATAATCAGGACTGATGTTTTCTTCAAAAGTTTCATTCAATTTAGGATCTGTTTCAAAATTGAAATATGCCACATTCTCATAGTGGGTTCGCCCGAACTCTAAAATGGAATAGGTTTTTCCCACCTGTCTTGCCCCTTGCAAAATAAGGGGTTTACGATGTTCACTTTCTTTCCACGTTTCTAAGAAGTCCATAATCTTTCTATACATCCTTCGTCCTCCATAAAGCTTCTGATTATAGCATAATCCAAATTCGTGTAAAAATCAAATGTTTTTTATGTGAATTTTACATTATATTGCATGAATATTTTTATGTTTTTAACATTTTTCTACATGTTTATTGTTCTTTCTACCTTTACCACTATAAGCTATATTCCCATAGAGAAACGTGCGCCGCAAAATGCACAAAAAGCCCCACCGCAGAGTTTTGTCCCTGCAGTGAGGCTTCTGTATTACTTAGTTTTTCTTAGTTCTTCTTTCTTCTTGCCAGCATTCCAGCGAGTCCGATCAGGGATATCGCAAAGAGCGTCAGCCAGATGCCGAAGGGATCTCCAGTCGCCGGAACCTTGTCCAGTTCCTGCGCCGAAGCGGCGGAGGTATTGGCAGCCGCACCTGCCGTATTACCGCTGTCATTGTTGCCGCTGTTATCGCTGCCATGATTGCTGTCATTATTGTTACTGTTATTACCACTGTTATTGCCGGAGGTATTCGCTGCGACCGTAAAGTTAGTACCTGCGATACCATTGTCCCAGACGATGGCAAAGGTATGACTGCCTGTAGCTAATGTCTTAAGGTATTCTGCCTTCAGGGTGATGATGGTAGAGCCTTCTTTTGCTGCGTAATTAGCAGGATCGATCACTTTTCCATCTACCTTTACAGCATGGAACCTGTTAAATTCGCCATCTCCGCGGATCACGACCGTACCGTCCGTATTCTGTGTCCAGGAGCTGCCTGCCCCGTCAATGATTCGGTATTCCGGAGAGATGTAGATAGTCACTTCGACGGTGACATCTTTATAGTTCTCCGAGGTAATGATCACGGGCACGGTCACCTTTTTGTCAATATTGTCTTTCGTCAGTTCAGACAACGCAAACTTCATAATACCGGTCGCATCTATAGTAATATCTCCTGTGAGAATTCCGTTGTCATTGGTATATGCATCAGGTGTATAACTTCTTGCTCCCGGTACAAGCTCCGCTAAGTTGATGGTCTGTTCGCCCTTCTTCGTGTACTCGAAGAATTCTGTAACGTCTTCTACTGTAAGATCCGCCTTCTCAATGGTCAGTGTACCTGCCTCAATCTCTGCTGCGGTGTAGTTCTTGCCTTCCGCTACGGACAGGATCACCTTATAGCTTCCGGCGTTGGTGGGTGCTGTTTCCCTTCTGGTATAGGTAGTACCGGAGATACCCTCGTAGTATACCGTTACATCACCCATGTCGATCACACCGTTCTTAGTCTTCGCTGTCACCTCTTTCGGTTTGCCATCGTAGGTCTGCTTCTGGGAAAGATCCGGAGTCACGTCAAAGTTATCCAATGCAGGAGTCGCCCTGGTAATCTTCCAGGTCGTGGTGGCTGTTCCGGTATAATTGCCCTTGCCAGCGATGGTCAGAGTGATGGAAGCATCCGCATTGATCTGTTTGTTACTGTTATTTACAATGTCATAATCATTAGCAGTTAATGGCACCTGGTTAAGAGTTACGGATGTAATCTGCACCTCCTGCATCAGACCGGTATAGCCCAGACTGTCTGCCTGTAATGTAATAGCTGCCCCTTTAATGTCCTTAGGGTTGATCGTGAATGTCTGGCTGGCGATTCCCGTGTAATTTCCTTTTCCGGTGATGGTCAGGGTCGCTGTATTCTCGCCGGCATTGATATTCTCGTCGTAGCTGAAGTCAAAGTCTGTGCCGGAGATCAGTGCAACCCCGCCGTCCTTTACGACAAGTTCCGGCGTAATGGCGCTGCCGGTGTATTCCTGTGCAGCAATGGTGTCGATCATGCCCGCAGTAACATTCTTCGGAGAAATGGTAAAGGGGTATTCTACGCTGCCGGTATAATTCTCGTTGCTGTCTGCCACTTTATATGTCACCTTGTAAATACCAGCATCCTTAGGCGCAGAGTTGCTGCTATAGTTCGTACCATTCGCACTTGTACCCTCATACAGCACTTCCAGTTCGTTTGCAGGAACGTCGCCACCGGTAACCAGCAATGTACCGGTCGGCTGAATCGCACCGCCGTCATAAGTCTTGTTCGTATAGGTCAGACCTTCGATTGTAACTGTCGTCTTGTCCGTAGGATGGAAGGTCAGAGTTGCTTCAATATCCTTGTAGTTTGTGGAAGAGATGGTTACTGTGCAGGTCTGGTCGGTCTCAGAGGTAATGTTGTCATCTACAGTGATATAGTTAAGTATATATCCCTTGAATGAATCCCTGTTCCGCGTAACGTTCACAATTTCACCAGTATCATTTCCAAGTCCACTAATCTCAGTACCCGCCGGTGCCTTTCCCTCCGGGAAAAAGTCTGCCGCCGTCAAAGTACCCATCTGCTTACCGCTACGGTTCTTTATAATATTTATCGTCTTGCGGACTGTTCCGGGGTAGGTTCCTTGATTAATGGTAATTACTATTTTAGAGCTCTTGACTTCGTTATGGTTGTCATCACCAGCTTTCGTCGCCTGAACTGTAACCTGACCTGCTCTGACAGGGCGCAGTGTGCTACCACTGATTGTAGCTGCACCGGTATCGTCTACTACTGTGTAAGTTATCGCGCCATTACCGCTGCCACCGTCAGCAGTCAATGTTAGATCAGTGCCATAGGTTGCAGAGTTGGAAGTTATGGTTAATGCTGCCTGATCTGCCTTGGTAATGTTTGCTGCATGTCCCAGTTCCAGACCTGCCGGCAGGATATAATTAGTATTCTTTGACTCAGCAGATGTAAAGGTCACCTTATTGGCTTCTGTTACATTTGCACTATTGTAAACATAGGTACCGGTAACTGTAGGCACTTCATCATTTGGATATGCTTTTGCGTTGTCCTTAATCTGCACTGTAGCTGTTGTACATTCAGTCATGCCGTCATAAGTCTTTGTAAAAGTGCTATTTTCGGTGAATTCTAAGTCTTCAGCAGTCAGGGGCTTTGGTAAAATCTCGAATTGCACCGGTGTATCAGCAAATTTTAGTATGTAGTTAGATTTTTTGAAGTTGCCTGTACTATTATCTGCCAATGCTAGCGAGCCAAAATTAATAGCATATTTTCCTGCATCTGTACCTTGTTCCCTTGACAGGTCACCTTCAAAAGCAGGAATCTCATCATTCATAGCACCGGAATAAGTAAATTGCAGACTCGAATCCGGATATTCCTTACCATAAGTTGTACTCTGACTAGCCGTCGGTGTTACGGTAATTGTCGCTTTACTAATGGTAAATGTCGTGCTTCCGTTGACATCATAGTTTCCACCAGCTACATCCGTAATTGTTACGGTAGCAGTGCCAGCATTGATATTATCTGCATAGGAAACACTATACTCGCTGTCAGGAATCTCCGTCTCTCCGTCTTTTACAACTACAGACGGCTCCTTCTTCGTGCCATCATATGTATATGTTCCGGCAACTGTAATGGTCGGATTTGCAACCTCCTTGCTCACAATATTGTAGGTTACACTGGCTGTTACGTTTTCAATCGTAATCGAAGCCCGATATGTACCAACATCCTTAGGTGCTCCTTCAATGCCAACATATTCTGTTTCTTTTAATTTCTGATAGGTAATAGCTGGAGTGGGCAAGCCCAAACCATCAGAATACTTATCATCCTTTGTTACCGTAGCGACTTTCTCGCTGCCACTGTAAGTCAAATACGTCGGTGCAGTAACCGTATAGGTTGTAGCAAAATCACTTTCCAACTTACAACCATCCGCACTGCATTTGAATGTAATCTGAGCGCCTTCTGCAGTGGCTTGCCAGTTGTGCTGATGAATTCCCAGGTACAGCCTGCCTTTTGCATCTTTGGTGACTACATAATTCTGATCTGTTGCATCGGATGTAAAAATCTTGGAATAATCCAGTTTAGTATTCGTCGCGCTGGTGGCAATCTGAATATTATTATTTGCTGAAGGATTAGTGACTGTTGAGATGCCTATCCGGGCATCCTGTGTCAGACTGTCATCAATACGGATGACTTGGTTGGAGCGCAGGTAGAGATTTTTCGTTGTATTATTAATGACCTTTGCATCGCCACCAATTGTTATCAGGGGGGTATCCGAACCACCTACTCCGCTTGTATTACTGGTAATGCTGCCTCCGAAAAGGGTCACACTAGAAGCCATATTTTCATATACTCCATAATTGCCTCCGCAGATCGTACCTCCATACAGATCAAACGATGCGCTAGATAGCAAATATACAACGAGCGATTGCTGATTACCTCTTATTTTTCCTGAATGACTTGTACTGCAATCACAAACCGCAAGCTTGTAGTTTTTGATTTCAAAAACTCTATTATATTGATTTGTAGAAATTTCATGTCCATTCAGGCAGATATTCACGTCGCCACTAATACTAATTGAACCCTCGAGCGTAATATCCTGCGCCAAATAATAATGGCCCGCCGGAAGTGTATATACATAATGCCCAGTTAAATTTGTTATCGGTTCCCGTTTTGCTGTGGTTGCACCATATTTCAGTTGCTTCGTGCCAGCATCATAAGTCAAAAGGTTCCACAGTTCATTGCTGTGATCGTCGTTGCAGTCCGTTTTACCACAGATGGGATGCTCATGCGGCGTACCGTTTGTAAACGCAATGCGGTTGTTCACTAATTTCGGTGTATAGCTGGCATCACTTGTAAAACGTTGCAGGTCACTATCCGTCAGCTGGTACTCTGAGCCTTGTGCGACAATCTTATAGCTGCCCTCATCAATTGTTCCGGCGTTCACGCCGATGGATGCATTGTTAGACAATGCTCCATTGACCTGGATATATGCCTGTTTTTGTGTTCCATTAGTAACCGATTGCAGGTAAACATTGTCTGCAGTCGTACCATCCGTCTTATAATTCTCCGTAATCCGCGCATCACCGCTGACAATAAAATTCCCTTGCTTATTTGATTGCTTTTCTACATATACGCCGCCTCCGACGGTGGCCGTTTGATTTCCTGTAATTTTACCACCTGTCATAGTGAAAGTATTACCAGCTGCAACATACACACCACCGCCTTTATAACTGCCAGTGGGGCTTGTATTTTTATTGTTGGTGATTTCACCACCGTACATATTAAATGTAATTGAGCGAGTTGAATTATCTTCCAAACATACGCCCGGATAGGATCCGGTATTTCCGGTAATAGAGCCACCATACATTTCAAAACTCATTGTATAGTAATAATACGCCGAAGAGGCGAGTTGTATACCGCCCCCTTTATAATTGTTTCCATGTGTAATCTTTCCGTATCTACCTTGTCCATCCATACAATCTGTCAGTGTAAAAGCCCCGGGAGCGTCTCCTCTGCTGATTACATAGCCATCGGCATTCATGATAATGTCATGACCATTCAGGTCAAGAACCATTCCTGCTGCAGGGCGCCATGATTGTGTCAATGTAACATTTTGGGTCAGATAATAGTACCCAGCCGGCATTTTATCGTTCAAATCAGATGTTGCTTCCCAATACACAGCCTTATGCTGAAAAGTGCCATCCGCATTCTTATGAGTACAGGTTTCACCGCAGATGGGATGGTAGTGAAGTGTACTATCTCCAGTATTTGTAAGTATCAGTTTATTGTCCGCGCACTTAATCGTATAGGTGGTCTTATTAACATCCGAAAAGAAACGGTTTGCATCTGCTCCAGTCAGAAAATATCCTTCCGCACCGGAAGCAACCTTTGAATAGTCACCAGTTCCAGGCGTTTTCTCCGTAGTCACACCAATGGATGCGTCCTCTGCCAAGCCGGATTGGATGGTGATCGTCTTACCGGCAGCCAGTTCGACATTGTTTACAGCACTCTCCTTTGTATTCCCGGTGATCTGTACCGAACCGGATATCTTGAAGTTGCCACCCTCGCTTACATATACACCGCCGCCTTTATCGGTTGCTGTGTTTTTGGTAATACTGCCGCCAGACATAGTAAAGAAAACTGAGCTTCCACCACTTTCATACATGCCGCCTCCCTGAGAAGCATTATTATTTTCGATGCTGCCACCAGTCATGGTAATATCACCGCCGGCAGAATACACACCGCCACCCATCCCGGTTGCTGTGTTACCGGTAATGCTGCCGCCGTACATTCTGAAAATGTTTCCGACGTTGTTACACATAAACAAACCACCGCCATTAGTTGCGCTATTATTACTAATGGTGCCGCCGTACATATTGAAAATGCCACCATTATCACTCATCTGAGTTTTGTTGTTCATGTACACCCCACCACCGTCGGGAGTCGAGGTGTTGCTACTGCTTGCATGCCCGTTATTACCGGTAATAGAACCTCTATACATATTGAATGTGGCTCTGTGAAAAGCATCTACATACACGCCGCAACCGTTCTTACCATCTGCGTGTGTGATTTTACCGTTGCCTTGACAATCTGTCAGCGAAAGAGCCATCTTCGCATTGCTATTGCCGCAAAACAAAATTATGGTATCAAAATCACCATTTGCCGTAATGCTTTTACCATTCAGGCAGAGGTTCACATCTTTAGCCTCTGTATCCGGGTTACTTTCCTGTCCTATGTAAATGGGACAGGAAAGTGTAAGGTCACTGTCAAGATAATAGTTTCCCGATGGTAACACAATGCACTCTCCACTATATCCGGCAATGTCAGACTTTATGTTCACTGCAGCATCGTCTATTTTCAGTGTGCCGTTATCCATCCACAGCTTCTTGAAAGTCACCTGCGAATCCGCCTGGTGATCACCAATATTTTGATGATTCATGCCGCAAATGCAGTGTGTATGCTCACCTGCCGCCACCGTCATCGGTGCATTCATCGCCTCAGAAACGGCATGAAGTCGTGTCATATCCAGTTCTGCGATCTGTTCCTCGGTCAGTGACTCCATAGCCTCGTCAATGGCTTCCAGCTGCGCACTGACACTTTCTGCATTTTCCATCGTCACTGTCTCCGGCAGAGCGTCGATAAGTGCCTGTACCTTCTGCACTGCTGCCTTCTTCTCATCGTCTGCCGCGGTGTCCTGCGTGCCGGCATCATTATCGCTAATGCTTTCACCAGTGGATTTCACAGTATCGGGGGCTTCGCCCGCAGTGGGATCTTCCGTACCGGGAGTTGCCGCAGTGGTGCTCTTATCGGACGAAGTCTCTTCCCCCGGTGCCGCCACTGCTTCTGCTTCCTTCTGCTCTTCCGCAGAGTCTGCTTCCTGCTGTTCTTCCGGCTCTGCCGCAGGGGCTGCTTCCTGCTGTTCCTCCTGCTCTGTCACCGCATCAGCCTCCTGTGCGAATGCTGTCATGGGCAGTGTTGAGAAGCAGAGAATAAATGCCAGTAACATGCTCAATACTCGTTTTTTCATAGCGTTTTACCTCTTTCCGCTGGGCATAGTGATACCCATTATCTTAAAGATAACGTACCACACTTTCTCTCAGCGGAACCAGGGGCTGCATGAATCGACCCAAATATGTCATGAACCGACCGAAGAGGACTTTAAATGGCTCAATGCGGTTCAATAGCAAGTATTCCTTGAAAAAGTCTTTCTGGTATTATATTCTATTATTATGTCCTGTAAAAATCAGTTACAAAATATACACACAGAAAGGTTTCTATATGTGGATTGCAGATCATTGGAAAGATTATGAAGTGCTGGATACTTCCAGCGGAGAAAAGTTAGAGCGTTGGGGAGATTATATTCTGGTGCGTCCGGATCCCCAGGTCATCTGGAAGACGCCCCACGATCATAAGGGCTGGAAGCAGAAGAACGGTCATTACCACAGAAGTGCCAAGGGCGGCGGAGAATGGGAGTTCTTCCATCTGCCGGATGAATGGGCGATCCATTACACCCTGCCTTTTCAGAAGGAAGCCTCCGGTAAGGCTGATCCTCTGACCTTCCATCTGAAGCCCTTCAGCTTCAAGCATACCGGTCTGTTCCCGGAGCAGGCGGTGAACTGGGACTGGTTCTCCGGTCTGATCCATGAGGCAGGCCGCCCCGTGAAGGTGCTGAACCTCTTCGCTTACACCGGCGGTGCCACTGTATCCGCCGCAGCTGCGGGAGCTGCTGTGACCCATGTGGATGCGTCCAAGGGTATGGTCGGCTGGGCAAAGGAGAATGCTGCTGCCAGCGGGCTTGCCGATGCTCCTATCCGCTGGCTGGTGGACGACTGTATGAAGTTCGTAGAGCGTGAGATCCGCCGGGGCAACAAATACGACGGCATCATCATGGATCCTCCTTCCTACGGCAGAGGACCCAAGGGCGAGATCTGGAAAATAGAAGATAATATCTGGGATTTCATAGGACTGACCGCACAGCTTTTATCCGATGATGCGCTGTTCTTCCTGATCAATTCGTACACTACAGGATTGCAGCCCGCCGTGCTGTCCTATATGATGAATTCCACCCTGACAAAAAAGTTCGGCGGTCATGTGGAAGCCGAAGAGATCGGCCTCCCCGTCACCGAGAGTGGGCTGGTACTGCCCTGCGGCGCTTCCGGGCGCTGGCAGCGGAAGTAATTACAGCACATATTTTCTTAACACCGGGATCTTGCGCAGCACCCACGCGGTAGCCGTTGCCAGTGCCAGCACTACCAGGCAGAATGCAGCCAGCAGCAAAATCAATACCGCTTGTCCCGCGGCTACAGACTGCACACCGCATTGTTCCAACACCGTAAAGGGTGTGATCTTCACGAATTTATACAACAGGTTCACATACACCGGATGTACCAGGTATACGGCGAAGCTCAAGGCTCCCGCCTCCTGCCAGGGGATCCGGTGTTTTTTAATACTCCCATTCCATCCTGCAGCGAACAGAAGCACTGCAAGCAGTACTGTAAACGGATAATTGTATGCCATCTGAATGGAGAATCCCGCAAGTGTTCTGCTCAGGATCATTCCCAAAGCCAGAACCGCTACTGCAGCTGTCAGCCATACATTCCTTCCCTTGTCCACACATACTTCTCTCACCGCGAAGAAATATCCACACAGATAATACAGGAAATACACACCGCCATCCGGCAATACCGGAATACTGTTGACGTCCAGTACCTTATTCAGAAACGGTGCCACACTGCTTCCTAAGAAGATCACTGCCATCACTGCCGCAACACCCCACACCGGCAGCACACGCAGCACTTTTTTCAGAAGCGGCGTGATCAGATATAAAAACAAGATCAGATACAGATACCACATATGGGACCAGGTATGTCCCATCAGAGTCATCTTCAGTGCCTCCGGGATCATCCTGATCCGGAAGGTCCGCTCCGCCACTACCAGCTCGGAAGCTGCATACGGAACGCCGAATAGGAGGATCGCCAGCGCAATCCTCCTGCAATATTTTTTAATCATGACCGGATAAGTCAATGTACGTTCCGGATTCAGGAACAAATATCCCGAGATCAATAAAAATATAGGAACACACCAGGTCACCAGATCCATAACTGACAGCAATAATGACCGGTATTCCGGCACTATCGACGCATCTGTCACATCTGTCGCACCTGTCAGTACATGCATCAGCACCACTGCACAGGTTGCCAATACCCGGAGCACGTCCAGGAACTGCTTCCTGGGTCCGGATAAGCCGTTTGTCATGTCTCTCCCATCTCCTCCATCAGGCGCATGCCTGCAGTATCTGTCACAGGAAGGGAGAATACTATGCTTTGTGCTTTACTCTCCAGTCCTGCTTTTTCCATTATAGCACGCATGATGGAATTTTTCTGCTCACTTTTTACCACAATGAACAACATTTCTTTTTCCGGCACCAGTGTCACGCCCAGAAACTGCTGTGCATTCTCTGTTCCGGTGCCCTTGGCATGGATGACGGTGCCGCCTGCCGCATGTACTTCTCTCGCTGCATCCATGACCAGTTCCGTATATCCATGATTGGCTATCACTACCAGAAGCTCATTCTTCGTCTCTTTCAATGTGGACTCCTCTCCTTTTACGAATTCCTGCCCGCAGGTCAGGTAATTCAATGCTTTCTTGCCACCGACACTGCTCACGGGAATGATAAATGCGATTCCCATTCCCGGGAGATCGATCTGCATTTTCTTACGCAGGGCAGCCTTGATCTGCCGCCAGGCAGCATCTGTGACGAGATGGAACAATACGCTCTTCTCCATGCCGTCCAGTCCAAAATAATCTAATATCTCATTCGCCGCGGTTCCCATGCCGACGGTAACACTGCCGACCTGTGCGCCGCTTTCTTTATAGCATTCCACGAATTTCCTCGTCAGCTGACGATTGGTGATGGTGACCATCATATATAATTCACTCATGGGCACACCTCCTACAGTTCAATGATGGCATTCTCATCCAAAGCACCAAATGCATCCGCCGCACCGGCAAATACGCCTGCACCGCTCTTCTGCTGCTTTAACTGATATACCATTCCCAATATCTGGATCGTGATCAGCGGTGTCATGGCTACCATTGCTACCACACCGAAAGCATCTGCGACTAAATTGCCGCCCACCGCCACACAGGCACCCTGCGCTAACGGCAGTAAAAAGGTAGCTGTCATGGGGCCGCTCGCCACACCGCCGGAGTCGAAGGCGATCGCTGTGAATATCTTCGGTACAAAAAAGGATAGTCCGATCGCCACACCGTATCCCGGGATCAAAAACCATAGAATCGGGATCCCCGTCAGCACGCGGATCATTGCCAGTGCTACGGATAAGGAGACGCCCACAGACAGAGAAACCCCCATGGATCTGGCAGAGATAGCGCCGTCCGTCAGCTCCTCTACCTGATGATTCAGTACATAGACCGCGGGCTCCGCTTTTACGATAAAGTAACCGATCAGTGCTCCCACCGGCACCAGTACCCACCTGTAGGATCTGGCTGCCATGACCTGACCGAGGTAATTACCGGCAGGCATAAAGCCCACATTTGCACCGGTCAGGAACAGTACCAGACCGATATAAGTATACACCAGACCGATCAGAATCTTCGCCAGTGTCTTCCCCGACAGCCGCAGGGCAAATATCTGGAACAGACCGAAAAACAATACAATGGGAAGTAATGAGAGTGCGATCTCTTTCATATAATCCGGAATCCCATGAGCAAAAAGCTGCGCCAGTTCCACGGAATCAGCGATCTCCGGGATCGCCACCGGCTGGTAATCCGCATTGGTCGGCTTATAGATCAGCCCCAGCACCATGACCGCCAGAATCGGGCCGATGGAGCACAGTGCTACCAGACCGAAGCTGTCGTCCGCCGCATGGTGGTCATTACGGATGGACGCAATACCGACACCTAGAGCCATGATAAAAGGAACTGTCATGGGTCCCGTGGTCACACCTCCGGAATCAAACGCCACTGCCCTAAAGTTCTCCGGTACGAAAAATGCAAGAACGAACACTACTATGTAGAAAAAGGTCAACAACGGCGGCAGTGCCACACCGATCAGCATACGCAGAAGGGCAATGACCAGGAAGATTCCCACGCCCACTGCCACTGCCAGGATCAGCGTCATGTTCGGCACCGAAGGCACCTGTGTCGCCAGCACCTGTAAGTCAGGCTCGGAAATGGTGATCACGACTCCCAACAGGAAAGATAGCACTACGATCAGCAGAATGTTTTTACTCTGGGTCATTCTGGCACCCACTTTTTCTCCCATGGGGGTCATGGACATCTCCGCACCCAGGGTGAAAAACATCATACCGACCATGACCATCACCGCCCCCACCAGAAAGCACAGCAGGATACTGGAGGTAATGGGGGCTATGGTAAAGCTTAATACGATCACGATCCCTACTACCGGCAGGACCGCCTTCAAGGATTCTGCAAATTTTTGCCGGATCTTTGGATTTAATAACTTCAATATTGGTCTTTCCTTTCTTTATGTTTTCTTTATCTTAACATGAAGCAAAGACCCGATCCTACCGTTTTTCGTGAATTTATAAAATTTTCACGGGGTCTTAACGCAATCTTTATGCAGACAGTTCCCGGTCCTGCCCAGACTGCTTTTTCACAAATTTATAGGCCCAGACATCCACCACTATCACAAACAGGAAAAAGAAAACGAAGATCCAGTCCGCATCCAGAGACAATGCGGAATCATAGATACCGTGTTCGATCATCGGCATGAACACGCTGAGCTTCAGGTAACGTTTCCTGCGTTTTTTATCGCCTGCAAGTTCTGCCTCCTTCGCCACACCGAAGAAATATCCCATGATCACGCCATCGATGGCATGGGAAGGCACGGACAACAGGGCTCTGGTCACTGCCGTCCCAATGTCACCGCCCAGACAATACAGAACATTTTCAATGGCTGCAAATCCTAATGCCGAAGTCACACAGTACACGATGGCATCGAATTTATAATTAAATGCCGGATGCTTCCATGCCGCCCATTTGGCCGCCTGCATCTTGCAAAGTTCCTCGATCAGTGCCACCCCGATAAAATTATCCAGGATCACGTAGCACAGCGTATCTGCATCCATAAATACCAGAAATACTTCATCCAGAATGATTTCCAGTATCATGGCGGGGATCACAGACAATACACCAAACAGGAATATTTTCCACAATAATCCCCCCGGCTCCTTCTCCACCTTATCCTGTCTATAGATCCATACCACCAGTGCGATGGCCGGCAATAGTGCCCATCCTGTCAGAAACATAACCTATTCCTCTCCTGTCCACATAGACGGTCCGCCCTTTCAGGACCGCCGCCATACTACATTTTAATCTAATGTTTTTCCTGATGTCAACCTAACGAAAGTATATGTTCCTATTTTTTGTGTCTTGGATTTTCCTGAGGATACCTGCCTTTTGCCGTAGCTTTAGGGGAAAATATACCGGTTTTCATATATCCTTAACTACTTCTTTACACCTTGCATTGCAAAGTAATGGTACTATAGTTATAATAAATTTACAAAACGACTAACAATATTTCATGGAGGATCACACCGTGTTCCGATCACTTTCCGATAAAAAATCACCGCGGAAAAGCTTCCGCTTAAAACCACCCTTTACCAGACACGCCATCAGTATCCTGATCTGTGCCGCCTGCATGCTGTGCGCCACTCTTGCCTCTTTTTTATATCAGCATATAGTACCGGACAACCATGCCAATGTAGCACTGTTCTACATTCTGGCACTGGTGATCATCGCCAGATGGACGGTGGGCTACGGCTACGGCATTGCCTGCACCCTTTTTTCCGTAATAGCGATCAATTATCTGTTCACCTATCCGTATTATAAGCTTAATTTCACACTGACCGGCTACCCTATCACCTTCCTGCTGATGAGCGGGATCACTCTGATCCTGTGTACCATGACCTCCCATATGACCATCCAGTCCGAGATGATCGCAGAGCGGGAAAAGCGGCTGGCAGAGGCCGAAATGGAAAAGATGCGTGCAAATCTACTGCGCGCCATCTCCCACGATCTGCGCACGCCGCTCACCGGCATCATCGGCAACAGCTCCCTGTTTCTGGAAAGTCAGAACGATCTAAGCTCCACCGAGCAGCGTACGATCATGACCAATATCTATGAGGATTCCAACTGGCTGTTGAATATGGTGGAAAATCTGCTGTCCGTCACTCGTATCCAGGGAGACAGCTTAAGCATCAATACCACAGAGGAACCGGTGGAGGAAGTGGTGGGAGAAGCTTTGGAGAAACTGAAAAAGCGCTATCCCGATGCCGCCATCCGGGTCAAGATCCCTGAGGAATTTCTGATGATCCCCATGGATGCGGTGCTGATCGAGCAGGTCACCATCAATCTGCTAGAAAACGCCATCGTTCATTCCGGAAGTATCCTGCCCATTGATTTCATCGTGGAGGATCATCCGGAGCATGTATCTTTTATTGTGAGAGACTACGGAAAAGGATTGTCGGAAGAAAAATTACAGAATCTGTTCGAGACGGGTACCTACAACAATTCCCAGAGCTCGGATTCCCGCAAGGGCATGGGTATCGGTCTATCCATCTGCAAGACCATCATCACCGCCCATCACGGAACGCTGAGTGGCCGGAATCATGCGGATGGCGCGGAATTCTGTTTCACACTGCCCAAGGTGGGAGTTGTCGCTTCAGGAAAATAAGTGTACTCTCAGCCACATAAGACAGAACTCTTGAAAATACCGGAAAGGATATGGATCACAGATATGAATAAGATCAAAGTTCTCTTAATCGAAGACGATAGAAGTATCAGTAATTTCATCACCGCTACCATGGACCGGGAAGGCTACAAGATCATGCATGCCTTAAACGGCAGAGAGGGACTGAGTCTCAGCACTTCTTTCTGCCCCAATGTGATCCTGTTAGATTTAGGGCTGCCGGACATGGACGGGCTGGAGGTATTACAGAAACTCCGTTCCTGGAGCGATGTTCCGGTGATCATCATATCTGCCCGCACCAAGGAGCAGGAGAAGGTCTCCGCTCTGGATCTGGGCGCGGACGATTATATCACGAAGCCCTTCGGCACCGGCGAGCTCATGGCAAGGATCCGCACTTCTCTGCGGCACAGCCACGCCCAGACTCCCGGTCATGTGTATAAGGCACTGGATCTGGAGATTGATTTCGAGAAACGACTGATCCGCCTGCGGGGCGAAGAGGTACATCTGACCCAGATCGAATACCAGCTGCTTACACTTTTAGCGGAAAATTCCGGCAGAGTTCTGACCTACAGCTATATCATGAATGCCATCTGGGGTCCCTATATGGACAATAATAATCAGATCCTCCGGGTCAACATGGCGAACATCCGCAGAAAGCTGGAGCAGAATCCCGCACAGCCCCAGTATGTATTCACAGAGATCGGCGTAGGCTATCGGATGCGTGAGAACGAGAACGGTGGGACTGTATAAACAAAAATACAATTCCCGACACTGCCTCCAGCAAAATGAGTACCGTCCCTCTGTCCAGTGCCTTCCAGACGCTGTCCAGGGTATCCATCCGGCCCAGAATGTCTATGTAAAAGAAATCCAGATAGATGACCGCCGGTGAGATCACACATCCCGGATGCAGTACCGTCCGCTCCATGAGCAGACGGTACATTTCCACTGCCAGAAATATTACATTCAGGGCATAGCCCGCACAAAGCTGATTGTTCAAAAACGGTCCCAGGGAGCTGAGTTCCATACCAAGGGGAACACTTCCTGCCCGGACCATTCCGAAGCTTAAATACATGATTCCAACACTCCACAATAGCATCGCAAGGGATGCTATTCCAAGTCCTCTGCTTAATTGACTGGAGGGAATCATTTTCACATCCTCTTCCTTTCCGAAATACCGGTATACAAGCCACAGCATCGTCAGCGTCCCCGCCATGGAGATTCCGGCCACCTGGCAGGCAATATCTCTTCCCCCAAACAACCCTCTTCCGGAAAATAAACAGATCCCGATGACACAGTGATAGATCAAAAGCCCCAGCACGATCAGATACAGGAGCCTCTTTTCACGTTTCCGCTGCTCCTGGAGCTTTGCCAGTCTCACGACTTCCGTCACAGCCTCCTCCCGGTCTCCCGCCCGCTCTCCGGTCACAATGTCCTGAATCGGCAGTTCCAACAGATGGGACAGGGACTCCAATACGCCGATATCCGGAAAACTTTCTCCATTCTCCCACCGGGATACCGCTTTGTTGGTCACCCCTAACATCCTTCCCAGTTCACTCTGGGTATAATTTTTGCATTGTCTGGCTTCCCGGATCAGATTGCCCGTTTTCTTTTTATCCATACTAATCTCCATTCCGCCGCCTTCAGCCGGCGGCACAAATAGTAATGAAAGT
>OIZB01000943.1_pt1 | contig 18079 bp, 20 predicted proteins | sample 1588401 | NCBI WGS metagenome assembly OIZB01 (sample SAMN03283270) | human gut metagenome | biome: human-associated habitat; material: feces | host: Homo sapiens | place: USA | collected 2013
ATAACAAAATGATAGGATGAAGCAGAGAGCTACATATGCTCATCCATTCAGTGTATCAAGTAATGTAGCACAGGTATTATCCTTTTTTCTACATTTCATACCACGCAATTTCAATTTCATTTTCGTTTTCACACCAACCATTTTCGAAACAAGCTCAAGTTTCATTCTGCCAAAAGACCACCTGTAGAGCCGCAAGCTACAGGTGGTCTTTTACCGTTAGAACAAAGTCTTATGGGAGTACCATAGAAAGACTTTCTCTGCATTGACACTTTTTCGGTTTCTCTTTTTGCCGGCGACTCAGCTACTATTTCAGTAAACTGAGTCGCCGGATTTTTAATTGTCTGCAATGACACCAATTGCTCTTAAAATATTCATTGGATTCGTTTTCTTATAATTCTCTTCCATCTGAACGAAATCACTGATAATTTCTTTATACTCGTCTGAGAAGCCAACTCCAACCTTAGTGTCCTTATATGTCACATCTGTCATGACAACACTAAGAGTTTGAGTGCTTCCAACATCAAATGGAGTAAAAGAAGCCAATATGATTTTCTTATGAATTCCATAATGTGCTTTGTAATAGCTTACATTGGAATCCGCTTTTAAGAGTTCATCAATCACAAAGTCATTTATCACGACACTATCAATACCAAGATCATTGAGATAATTCATGGTATCTCCGTATTGAGTATGCTGATAGATGACCTTGATTGTGTTCCAGTAAAGGATATAGAATTTCTTCAGATATGAGCTATCTGGATAAATCGTGTCATATAATTCATAATATGATACAAAAGTCTCATTCATCTGATTGAGACTATAGTTTTGCGAGGGCTTAGAAAGACGAGAAGTCTCATCTTCTTTTAAAGCTGCCAGCCAGACTTGATAGAATTCTTCATCAGTCATAGAATCTCTGATACTCTCGATATCACGCATCGTAAGAGATTCGGAATCTTTGACAGCACTTTTTAGAAAAGGAATATTCACATCAACTGCATATACTTTCATGAAACCGTACCCGAAAATTATGAGATATACGATAAGGACGACCAAGGCATATGGCCAGATTCGTTTGTTCATGATAAGATCTCCTTTGTGAAAAAGATACGATATGACATTTAGAATTGTGTCATATCGTATCTAATTTATCAGCCTACCACAGATTCAACGATCTGAAGATAAGTATTGATGTCGTTCTTGAGAGCTGTGATTTCCTCGTCCTGGAAAGGAGTTGCAACGAAGTCCTTCACTTTTGCCATGGACATTTGCACGGTATAAGTGATCGGAGTGCCGTTGAAAATGAAGTTGAACTTATTCAGATCAACGGTCTGAGAAGAGTCCAGTTCAACCTTGAACGAGTTGATGTAGTTGATTGCGCTGGAAATGCGCGCATTGTACTTCGTGATGATATCATCACTGACGTTGACGTTTTCCTTCTTATAAACGAGATTCAGATTCTCGTACTCTACGACTTTCCAAGAATCTCTTGCTCCAAAGAAAATCTGAGAGAAGAGATCGAAAGTTGTATTGAATACAAAACCGATCGTGATATCTTCAGGGAAAACGTACGGAGACGATGTCTGAGAAGCTTTGATACGGTCAACCTGAAGGGCAAGGTTCTTTGGATCAGTTCCGAGGAAGTTCAGCTGCCCATGAGGAGTATTGACGTATGCAATGTTGCAGAGAGCATCGGAGTAATCGAAGAAGTTCTTCTTTGCCTCAAACATCGAGACTGCATCAACAGCCTTCATGTGAGAAAGCATGTATGCATAGAAGTTCTGTACGAATCGACCAGCACAGGCTGATTCAACAGCTTCATCGCCAGCATACTCTGCCCAAGTCTTTGAAGTATGCTTTTCGTTATCGGTGGTTGTGAAGACCTCATTGATCACTGCACCAGTGACTGCCATGATAGCATCACCCTTGAAGATAGCAAGGACATGATGCTTCATGCAGCCGACAGGCAGGACATTATTGAGATTGCACTTATTACCGTCGATGTCTGAGTCATGGATCATTTCGCCATGGATAGACAGGATAGCATCCAGCTTCTGATGGACGTCCATCTGCTTCTCTTTATTGACGAAGTTCTCAAACTTCATATCCAGCTCACGAAGCTCTGAGCAGAAGGTCTTCAGATAGAACTTCTCCATTGTGGTAAGGTCTTCCATCTCAATGCTCAGCATTGCATGCTGAATATACTTACCAAAGTCGGAGCCAAATCCGGCTTTATTCAGTTTTGCTGCATCCTTGTAGCCTTCAAACAGACGTTGAAAACCGCAAGCTCTTATCTTCTTGATAATCATTCGCTTTCACCTCGTAATTCAGTATCTTTTACCAGAATCTTACATGTGTAGATTCCGTTATCAAACGTTGCATTGTCGCAGTGGTTGCAAGTTTCTGTAGTCTGCTTATCAGAGCAGAACTGCTTATATACTTCATTTGCAGAGTAGCAGCCAAGTGGACACTCATAGCCATGAATATTAGTAGTTGGCATATTCTTTCATCCTCTCCTTTCGGTCTTTATCAATAATATCATCCATATATAGAATGATATTCCGTGTGGTATTAAATGCATATCCGTCATTACTGAAAGTATTTTCAGGACGGATTCCGGCATCATATAATACTTTTTGGGTATACCGCTCCTCGTCAGATTGGAATCTCCGCTTGAACTCTTCGAAGTTCGGATTCTCAAGATGCATTTCACGCATTTCAAGTCTCTTATAGCGAATCCCACTGTCAATGGAGATGTAAATGGGATAGACTGTAATTCCAGGAACTGCCATGCAGGTCGGAATTACATCCGGCGTCATGGTTGCGATGGAATAGTTTGATTCAGGAAATCCTGTACCATATTTCCATACATCACCCTGTGCCTGAGTGTAGTTTCTATGTTCCATGAGGAGATCATGCTCGATCATCAGTTCGAATTGGTCATCCGTAATGAAGAAGTATTCATCAGAATTCTTCTCATTGCTTCGCATGGGACGAGTTGTATAACTCGGGAGTTTTTCGATTTCCTTTCCTTTTACTTCTCGGATCATGTTAAGTATTGTGGATTTACCACTACCAGTTTTTCCGAGAAGAACGAATACAAGTTTATTCATATGATTTTCCTCCGGCATTGATGAAGTTTAGAATTCTGTCGTATGAATAGTTTCTCAGCAAAACGTAATATTAACGGTTCCACCATAAGAAAGGAGAAGTATCCATGGAAACGATTATCACTATGCTGGGCAGTGACGTTTGGACTGTCCTCGTTACTCTTATCTCCGTCATTCTTGTTTTCGTTGGCATTGTCGCATCGAAGGTTCTTCTGCTTCTGGCAAAGAAGCTCGGAATCGACGTTGACGATCAGACCATGAAGACAATTCAGTCTCTCGTCAATAAGTTGGTTCAGGCAATGAACCAGAGCGTTGTCAATGATCTGAAGAAAATGAATCCCGATGGTAAGCTGACTGCTGAGCAGAAAGCTGAGGTCTTCAATCGTGTCCGAGATGATCTTGAGAAGTCTCTGACTGATGAAGAGAAGCAGTATCTGATTAATAAGTTTAAGAATCTCGATACAGCAATGAAGGCACTGATCGAGTCTTCCGTTGGTGAGAACCATAAGTAATTGAAAGCACCCTAGTAGTTTTTCATAGCTACTAGGGTGCTTTTGAGAAAAGAATTTTCATTCAGACTCATATTTATATATTATATTGATAGATGGATAGAAAGGAGGGTGATTATTATGGACCAAGAATACATGAAAATTTGGTTAATCTATCTCATTGATCAAGATGAGCCAAATATTTATGGCTATTCCACCAATAAAGAATTGGTGAAGAAATTTAGAGAAACTAGGAATATGAAGCATTATAAAATATTCAAACGAGTTATTACGAAGGGAGAGTTTGAAAGTATTTCGTTTGAATATATGACGGCAATCTTAATGGAATTCGAAGGATATGGGAAAGACCAAAATGGCTATCCGATTCCATTTAAATTTGTCGTAACGCAAAAAGAATTAAACCACATTCGTGCAAGAGAATCGTTCTTATTTGAAACGGAAATATTCAAAATTGTTTCCGTGAATCATGGAATGGCTTTAAAGAATTCATATCGAGATTCGCTTGCGTCTCTCATGTATTTCGTTTACAATAGTTACCTGTCTGATAAAACCGATTTGAGTGAACGAATGATTCTTGCGAGGACAAAACGAAATGATTTTGAGGTACTGATGGAATTATATAAGGATGTGATATTGTGAAAGTGTATCGGTACTATCTTCAACTTCCAGACGATTTTTCAAAGACTCTTCCAGAGGAATCAAGGAGGGCTTTTTATTTTATCGAATCTGGTCTTGAGAAATTGCAATCCGTGAAACGTGACGGGTATATCATCTACTTCTATGCTTTTACAAACCGGAAGGCATTAGCAAGGCAATTTGAAGCAATCCACAACATGAAGCTCTTTTCTACCTACCATAAGAAGATGTCTAAGAAAGAATACAAAGAGCTTTTAAAGAATCATCAGTATTCGGAGTTTAAACTCCAAGAAATTGATGAGTTTTCTTATGGTGGGCAGAAAGGATATATGTATTGCACTGGTGCAGAAGCATATGATTTATATGGGGCGGCATATGATTTCATAGTAAATAAGTTGATGGATGTTTCTGTCTACCCATATGATATGATAAAGCAGAAATACCAAGTATCATTGGATATCCTTCGCTATACCTACTATTACGATAGCGTTTTCTCTGATGATCTGTCACAATTGGGTGATATGGAGTCATATGGCTTGACTCCTCTTGGGTACGGATGTGGAGAACACATTCATCCAAATCTTCTTACTTGCTATGCTCGAATTTATGCGCCACTATTAAAGAAAGGAAGTGTGCCTCTTGAAAGTCTATAAATTTTACCTCAGCCAAGATGATGATACGGTAAGACGAGCTATCGAGAATGGGAATAATATGCGAGATGTCCATCCTCTTTATGCATATACTAACAGCAAAGAAATCCGAGACGAATTCGTAGAAATGCATAATATGAAATGCTTTTACGAAGTCGTCTCGAAAATGTCGAAATCAGAATGGGTGGAGTTTGCAAATAATAATCGTGGCAGGCTCTTGGAATATTTTGATTATAAGACACGGGTCTATGATGATTCTGGAGTTATGCATCTAACGGATGAGGCTACAAATGGAATGAGCGGAATCTCAATTCTTTCTACCAATAGTGAGCGTCTTCAAATTGAATCGAATACGGATATCTTTAATGGCGCCCAGCTCATTAATGGAGAGCTTGCAGATATGTCGTGGCCAAATCCTTGGATTCTTAAACCGAAGTATCAAGAGTCTCTCTTAGCATTAGCATATGATAATTTCTGGAAACTTCTCAGAGATCCTGCTCAGCCTAGACTTGATGAGTATGCACCAGAAGGATATGATCCTGACACTGAATGGTGCGATGCAACTCTTGACGAAGCAGCAGCTTATGTAACCGAGTATAAAGACATTCTGCGAAAGTAAGCCTTGGAACAGCACTATAAGAAAGGAGATGTGTTACATGACTGGTATTGATCGTATCCGTAAGAAGACGTTCCAAGCACCGGAAGATATGGAATATACCGTGACGTTTAATAATTCGAAAGATAAGACGAAGTTCATTAAGCGTTGCGAACGCCTTATCCGGTCTTCTATGGAGTATCGAGATTACATTTCTTATTTGAAGGAGTACGTTGATATGAATCATTGTGCTTTCTTCAATAACGTCGAGAACGGGAATGGAAGCCGTGTTCGTATTGAGATTCATCACGAGCCGTTCACATTATACGATATCACAAATGTCGTTGTGAACCGATTCCAGAAAGACGGCATTCCTCTGAATGATTTCTTCATTGCAGATGAAGTGATGAAGCTTCATTATCAGAACGAAGTCGGTCTGATTCCTCTCTCAAAGTCACTTCATCAGATGGTACATTTCTCGGATAACATCGTAATTCCGTTTAACCTCATTTACGGGAACTATCGTAAGTTCATTGAGGATTACAGCGATTACTTTGATTTCGATGGTGATACCTCTATTCTCGATAAGTTTGAAGCAAAGGCTATTGATAGCCGGAAGTTCAGTGCAGAGATGCTGAATAAGCTGACTCCGTCGTTTGTGTATCTCTCAGTCGATGGTTTCTCACTTCCTCAGAAAGTTCCTGTACAAGAATTGGAACATGCATAAACACAGTTAGATGACTCCATGTAGTTATATCAAAGCTACATGGAGTCATCTAATTTTGAAAAAACACACATCGAAAAACCAAAGGAGAATCTATTAAAGAAAAGTCAGATTGTGAAAATCTTAGTTCCTTAGCCGATTGTTAGATGATGAAAAAGTAAATACCTAACGACTATATGATAGATTGAAAGGTCTATTCTCAAATGAAAGGAAGCATTAGAATGAATAAGTTTAGAGACATTGAAGACAGTATTTTCGATCTTTATATCGCTGATATCGAAGAAGACAGCGAAGAAGAAGCCAGCATCGTGACCCCTAAGTTACCAATGCTGGCTTCTAATGATTTAGCTCATAAGATTTCCGGTGTGTACAATCCGGATTATATCACGGACAATAGCGACAATGCCTTTTATAAGGTCATCTGCAATAAGATGATTGCGCTTGATCCGAGCCTTAAGGACAACATCCGCACCCTTGAGGATTATGAGACCGGTGGTAAGAAAAATAGCCGTGCGGATCTTAGCCAGACGGTTCTGACTATGACGAAAAATACGCTTGCTCCTGGTACCTATTATGTGAAGGCTGGAAAGAAGGTATACTTCTATCTCACGATTTCTGTGTATACTCCGAAGTCTTCTGACGATGATCGTAGCAGCTACTTCTATAAGGAGAATTCTCTCAGCTATGAATTCTGGATTATCGGCAAGAAGTGGAAGAAGTATTTCGATGAACTGGTCGCTGAGAAGGATAAGTATGATCAGGAGTGTGAGAAATCTTCTTCTGATTGGTTCATCGTTCCTGATGGACAGGAAGGCCGTGATCGGAAGACTGTCTTTAAGTCTTTCGACAACCTGGTTATGAGAGACAAGGACAAGGTTATCAAGTATATCGACAACTGGGTCGAAAACATCCCGTATTTCTATAAGAAGTACAATATGATTTCGAAGCTCTCTGTAATCCTGTACGGTGAGCCTGGTACCGGCAAGAGCACTTTCTGCCAGGCAGTTGCCCGGTATCTTGGCATCCACAATATCGTTCCGATTCAGCCGAATACGTTCGAGACGAAAGCAACCATTCGTTCTCCGTTCAGTGAGCTCGTTCCTGTCATCTATTCTATTGATGACATCGACTGCGTGTGTAAGTCCCGTGATGATAAGAAGAGCACCAAGGAAGATTCGATGGCTACGGCAAATGTTCTCGCATTCCTTGATAATCCTCCCACGTTCTTCTTTAAGGCAAAAGATGGTATGATGTATCCTGTTTCCATCTGTATTGCCACCACGAACTATTACGACAAGTTGGATCCGGCTGTGAAGCGTTACGGTCGGTTTGACCTCCATATTGCAATGAATGAGTTCGATAAGGAACTCGCAGAGGAGATGTGCAAGGTTTATGACTTGGAGCTCAAGGATGTTCTGAATGAGGAAGAGCTCAACGCAAAGAACTTCCACTATTCTCCCGCAAAGCTTCAGGCAATGTGCCTTGCAAATATCGACAAGCGGATGAAAGAAATCAAGGAATAAATTCGATTATATATTATATCAATAGCAGGCAGAATAATTTGAGCAAAGGAGTGTGAATCAAATGGATGAAGAATTGGATACGTTAGTATTCAACGTCAAGTCCAAGAGACCTGTGTTGGCATCCGATGAAGATGCCACGGAGATCATGGAAGAGGAATCCAGAACGACGAGGAGGAATTCTGTTCGTCGGTATATCCACCAGGAAATTAAGGTGAATCTTCCGAAGGGAGCAAAGTATGATGAGTATGCTGCTCTCTATAGCCACGTGGCAGTTCATGATTATGGTGAGAATGATGACTATAATCTGGATGATGCCACAAAGATTGCTCGTCAGAAGTATTATGCAGAATTTGCGAAACTGCGTAAGGCGAAGCGTCGTTATCGCGAGATTGACAAGTATGTCAGAGCTTGTCGTCAGTGCTATGTGTGTATGAAACTCGTGGCATATACGAATGGTGTTTATCCTCCTGATGAGTTCATGCAGCGTGTTCTCGATAAGAAGATTCATATCGTTGGTGTGAACTTCCCGAAATACGTTGGTAAAGATCGCAAGAAGATTAACTGGGATTTCATCCAGAAGTATATCGAGAATCCGTCTCTCGATCTTCGTGAGATGATGGATGAACTGACTGGTACAGTTCCTGATATTGACATGGATGATATTCCGGATAATCCCGAACTGAATCGAATCATGGAGAATATCAAGTCTGAGGATGATCTCGTGGATGTTGTTTTCCTGAGTAAGAAGGAGAATAAGAAGTTCATGAAGGTCTTTGGCGACGAGGCTGCTTCTGCATTTGAAGATGCGGTGAAAGCCAAGAAGAGTCAGAATAATCGTGTTGGTAGCATGTCTCAGTTTGGTGATCATGCTTATGACACGTCTTCTGATATCGACAAGATCATGAAGCTCGATAAGAAGCGTAAGATTTTCCATGACGATGATATCCCGGATGTCACTGGACCGATTGAGTCTCTCGATGATCTGGATGCTCGTATTGATGCAATGGATGATTTCCTGTATCGTCACACTACGGTCATCTATAACAACAAAGCTGTTTCTCCGGAGCGTCGTGATGAGATCAAGATCAAAGATGCGATGGAGAGCGGCGGCTTTAACGTTCGTATGCTCATGGATACTCGAACGGATGAAGAGCGTCAGAGAGATAAAGAAAAGGAACGTGATAAGAAGAAGGAAGAAGAACTTCTTAGACGTCTTCAGGAAATCGACGCACGGAAGAAAGCCCGTAAGAAGGGTAAGGACATCGTTGAGGTCGACGTGAAGAAGAGCGAGAAAGAGGAGGCTGCTGAAAAGAAACGTAAGAAGAAGGAAAAGAAAAAGGCTAAGAAAGAAAAGAAAGCCCGTGAAGCCATGGATAACATCACGAAAGATGATGAGTTCGATACTGCGGATGAGTATCGGAAATACATGGAAGATTTCACGAGCTTTTGATGGGAGGACAAAAGATGGTATCCAATGTGGAACTTCAGGGGACTAAGATGAAGATGCGTTCTCGCATTCTTCAGTATTTCCCTGTCGAACTCCTGATGAAACTTCGTCAGGTAAGTGATGCTCATGGAGTGAGTAATAATGAGAAAACTCCGAAGATCGTTGAGCTTCTCAATGAGTATCATATTCCGTTTGATCGTCTTGGCAATGGCACAAATCGTTATGGCATTTTGATTGATGGATATGCCGTAAAGATTGCGCTGGATAGTGCAGGTCGAATGGACAATCGTCGTGAGTTTAAGTATGCTCACAATCTGTATCCATATGTCGTCAAGGTCTATGAGTGCTTGGAGGATGGACTCATTGCATTCTTTGAGTATGTGACGATCTTTTCCATGGCGGACTATATGGCATGTCAGGATCAGATGAGAGATATTCTGAGAGAAATCAGCCAGAATTATCTGGTTGGCGATATCGGCGTTTCGTCCAATAACTACGTGAACTGGGGAACGAGAGAAAACGGTGAGATCGTGATTCTCGATTTCGCATATATCTATTCCTTGTCTTATCGTGGGTTCGAGTGTACGAAGTGCGATGAGCATGCCCAGCTTCAATTTGATCCGGACTACAATAACTTGATTTGTCCATTCTGCAAAGAGAAGTATAGCTTTTCTGCGATCCGGAGAAGAATTTCGAAGGAAGACGAGCAGAATGAGATTGGCAATATCATGGAGGCCGAAGGTGCTTATAAGCTGACTGCTCCGACTCAATTCGTTGAGATCGGTGAGAAGAAAGCGATGAAGTATCGTGGCAAGTCCAAGAAAGAGAAGCTGGAAAAAGATTGCTCTGGTCCGAAACTGAAGAAAGATATGACCTCGGAAGAAGCCAAGACATATCTGGATCAGTTGATCTCTATGGCATAAGTAGAAACAGCACTAACTCGCGGCTAGAAAGTTAGTGCTGTTTCTTTTTGTCATTTATATGTAATATACTAGAGAGATAAAAACTCTTAAAATAATCAAAGGAGTGAAATCGAAAATGTCTAAAAAGAAAAATGGGTTTGTAGATTTTGCAAACCAAGTTCGTCCGGTATTTATCAATCCGGATCCCTCTGTCAAAGAGGATATTCATTATCTGGGCTATACGTTGAAGGCCCAGCGTCGGTCTCGTGATGAGCAGGCTGCCTTGACGCTCGATGCATTGATTGCTCTCGATGATATGGCAACCGAAATTGAAAAGAAGACCGGTAAGCCTGTTGACATGAACAAGGTTCGTGCAGAGGCTAAGAAAGAGAAATACAAGAAAGGAGATACTGTCGTTATCAAAGGTAAGCAAGTTCCGACGAAGATCACGACTGAGGATCTCCTGAATCAGCTCCCTGTGTGTTATCCGATTCTGAATGATTCTGAGGATGAAGAGGACGAATCTTCTGATATGTCTGATAATGATCTGATTCTGAGTCAGATGACGGAAGAAGAGGATGAGCCTGAGAAGAAGGGCAACGGAAAATTCGTTGGAGTCTTCGAGTATGCTCAGGCAAAGGATTCTGATTCTGATGATGAGGATTACGACGAATCCGAAGAGGACGATGATGAGGACGAAGATTCTTCTGATGAGTCTGATGAAGACGATGACAGTGATGAAGAATCTGATGTCCATATCGACCAGGATAAATTCGGAGAGTCGGATGAAGCAGACGATGAAGACTTCGAGAAATGGATGAAGACTATGTCGTCCAATATGGGCTTCGAGTATAATCCGGAGGATTCTTTCTTGAAGAAAGGCAATAACGGAGTCTCAGAGTCTTTGGAATTGACTCCTCCTGTTCCGAAAGTCGATGACGATGACGAGGAAGAAGAGAGTGAACCTCCGAAGAAGGTTGACCTGGAAGAGGAATCTAAGAAGGATGACTATCTGAAGAAGGTTCTCGATGCTGCTCGGAGCGATTCTGGATTTGGTCAGAATGATGTCGTCAAGCAGGAGAAGCCGAAAGAGCCTGAGGTAATTTCTCCGGAGGTTTTGGAGAGTGCAAAGGCAAAGGAACCTACACCTCTCGTGTTTGAAGAGATCAAGGCTCCGATGCCTCATGACGTTCAGTTTAATATTCCGATTGAGAGTCAGTTCAATTCTCTCCATATCTTCTTCAAAGACGATCCGGTTTCTCAGCAGTTGTTTGATAACGTCGTCAAGATTGGTGATGGTGTCAATGCTCTGTGTATCAATCTGGATTATCTCAAGGTGAATCCGAATGCAAACACGATCGTTGGGCATAAGGATACCATCGAAGCATTTGATTGGTTCATGAACTCCGCAATTCATTTCCGTCCGAGTTTCGTTATGTCTCGTGATGAATTCGCAACATCCATGGCAACGATTACTGAGTTTAATGATACTCAGTATAAGTTCTTCCCGGTAGGTACAAATTATGTTGCGGGATATTATGCAGACAATGAGAGTTTTGACAACTTTGCCATTGCTTTCAATTATCTTGCAGAGCATGGTATCTGTGAGACGTTCTTTAAGAAGTATCTTGAGACGGTTATGGCGGAGTCCAGTTTCAGCTTTACCAATGCAACGATGCCTCAGGTTGCTGCAATATGCAAGTCTGAAGACAATGCTCGAGCAATGAAGGCATTCTTCCATAAGTTCTATTTGGATCCGGATACCGAGATGACTGCTGGAAATACTCCTGCGAATAAAGACATCTCTGAGTATCTCGTTGATACCAAGTGGAATGATCCTGAGTTCATTAGTTCCATCTTCCAGTTGATCATGGATGCCAATGATCCTGAGGATGATGACCCGATCGAAGGCGTTGACGAAGAAACCGATGCAGAAGCAGCACGCTTGAATGCAATCTATGATGAGCAGAAAAAGCGTGTTGAGTCTGGAGAAGGGATTGATCCGTCCATTGCGATGGCTACTGGAATGCCTCTGACTCCGGATATGATTGCAACTGATGAAGAGATTGCAGAAGCATCAGGAGTCTCTGATGAGTCCGCAAAGAAGCGTGAACTTCTGACGAATGTCGCCGAAATTCTTGCACCCATTAATGATCCGGCAGAGCTTGATCGGATTATTGCACGTTATAAGCAGATTGGTGATCCGAATTATAAGGCGGAAGAGCCGAAGCAGACTTCGTCGGATGATGATGACGAGGATGATAATGCATTCGATGAGGATGACTTCTTTCCGGATCGTCGGAAGGAGGAGAAGCGCGCAGCAATCATTATGCGTACTCCTAAGAAAGACGATGACGAGGATGAGAACTTCGTCATCACTCGTCGTTAATTCCTAGAAAGGATGAGAAACGTTGATATACTTTATGAGTGGTAAAACGCTCATCACAAAGTATGTCGTAGAAGAAAAAGCCGAGGACATCTTTGAGACCAATTTTGTATTGGCATCTCAAAGAGTCCGTCGCGGAACGATCGCGAATAATAGCAAGTTTAGAGAGCAAATCATAGATGGGTCTATCGGATTCTATCCGGATATGGAAATGATCTTGGACTATAAAGACTATAAAGATCCTGAATATGAAAGGAAGTATAAGGAGTCTCTTCGTAGAATGCTTCCGACACTTGCTCTTCTGATCAAGGCACACTATGAATCTGACCTTACGATCGTATTTGTGTGTGCCGAGTCTGAAAAGAAGTATCGGCATTTGAAACTCATTCGTGATTTCGTGAGAGAAGAATTCCTCGGATTTGAAATCTACGACTATAAGAAGACTGGGCATATGAAAGGAGGTGATGCTCTTACTCAAAATGATATTGACATCCTGATTCTCTGTGATGATGTAATCAAGGATGCCAAGGAAGAAGACAAGATGCGTAGTATGATGACGCGTCGAGGACGTAAAATGTATGTGCAAAGTTGTACCGCAAAGCAGTTGAAGAATGAATTGAAAGCCAGAGGTGAGTATTATCCTGATATGAATCGTGGAGAAATGGCTAGTAAACTTCTTGAACTGCTAGAAGCACAATACAACAGAAGATAATTTCCCTAGTGAGACAGTTGGTGGGCGAAAGCCCACTGGCTGTCTCTTTTTTGTCTTCTCATAGTGAAATCGACAGGAAAATAATCAAAAGGAGGTTGTGTGAAAATGGCAGAAGAATATAGTAAGCTATACCTCAAAGATAATTACCTCAATAAAGGAGTTTCCATTTTAACTGGAAAGACGATTATTGAGTATGACTTAAAATCAGCAAATACTAGCCTGTGCTCTGAATACCATCTTTTACCACAGGATCAGATTGAAAAAATATCAGCTCTACCAAGAAGTAAACGAGTGGTGAAGATTGGTAAGCTGTGTAGAAAAAATAAAGAGTTTAATGAAGGATTAAAGAAAGCATTCGTTGATATTCGTAGAAGATTTTTTGAAGCAAATAATATACAAGATGAAGATATTCTTGCGATCAAGAAAGATGCAATCTTTTGCCTTCGGAAATGCAAGATCAATGAATTTGGCCCATGCCTATTCAGACCGAAAAATGTCTATAGCTCTTATCTCTATCTACCACCACTCGAGCTCTACTACAAAGGCTCATATTTGCCTAGCAAAGAACTACTTGCTGTGAAGGGAATCTCTGATGAGACTCTACATCTTCACGAAGATTACATGCTCACATTTTTCAAACAACTTTTCAGACATATCGAGGAAGGGAAGCAACACAATATCTTTCGATATCTTTCAGATTTTACGACAGCGTATAAGCTGAAGCAGTTAGAACCTGGATACTATCGAGAATTTAACCAGAATAGTCTAATGATTGACGAAGGTGGAGAAGTTACGTACGATGATGAGACTTTCATACCATATGAAGGATCAGAGAAATCAGCTCATCTAAATATCGACTATAACTTCTCTAAGGTGATAATTCCTCTCCTCAATATTCTGATATACTGAGGAGAGGATTCATTTGCTTGAAGTTATTTACAACGAAATGTATGGTGTATGCCAACCAGATGGATTGATTCCGGATTGGATCAGCAACTACTTTTATAAGAATCACGACGATATCATGTCGGATGGATTCTGCTGTAAGCTTTATGTCTCGCAGTATCAGTTTATTGATGATCTGATCATTTTCCTTAAATTGACAGAGTATTACACACCACATGTGAAATTCTTCTATCACGAGAGGGAATGCTTCAAGGTAAGACAGAAATGGAATACGATTGATTTTCATCCCTATAAATTCCGAGATGAACTTGAGAAGGCTAAGTATCGGTACGATATGATGCCGAATAAAATCTCCACGTCTCCCGCTCAAATTGAGAAGAAGTACGTGGAGGAAACTGGGCATTACCAGTACGAATTTACTTTGAGTTCTTGACATGTATGATGGATTATGCTTGCTCTTTCTGAGCCAGCTGATCCATCATATTTTTGTCCACATATGTGAGGACGGCAACGAAAGTTCTCTTTGTGATGCAGCGCATTAGATATTCTTTCGTCATGACAAGATTCTTATCACTGAAGATTTCAGGCTTGATTGAATTAAATACTGCCTTAGAAATTTCTTCAATGTCTTTATCAATATCCATATTTTTTCCTTTTTTATCGAGGAAAATTTCATAGCGTTTATTATTTACAAGCTCGAGAGTTACTGTGTCATCTATGAGAGTCAGTAATTCTCGAGTACATTTGATTCTCTGATCAATCTCCAAAGTAGGAGTGGAATCCTGAATCTTATTGATAAGATTCTGAGTGTCTGCAAGAACCTTATTGATCTTATAATTATATCGGAAATAGACAATGCGGGATGCAACAGCTGCACCGATAATAAATGCAATCATCGCAATTGCAATTACGAGATATATAGACATATTAGTCTCCTTTCTTAGCGGCTAGTTTAACTACCGTGTCATTTAGCTGGAGAATACCGAAGTCGTTACTGTCGTACATCATGGAACGGTCAATGTACTTATTGAGCTTTTCCTTGAGGCGATCACTCATTGCAATACCATATTTCTCAATGAATGCATTTAGATCACCCCATGCCTGATTATAGTTGATGAAGATATTTCTGTTATGAACTTCCTCATGAACTGTAGCAAGAAGCATTACGACCTGAATATGATTTAGCTGATGCTCATTCAATACTTCATCAGCAATTCTAAAGGTACTGATTTTTTTATTATTGAGGATGAACCATTCTGTCATAATCTCACAATAATCAAAGAGTGTGAAGATTGGACCGTGGTGCATCTCAATTTCAATCTTTCCCTCTACATCAGGCTCTACATCAGGAAGAACTTGGCAATGATCCAGACCAATGACATTCTTCAGGTAGTAAATGTATTTTGAGTAACGATCATTCATTCTCACCATACGTTCACAACCTTTGATGAAATTTGTATAGGAATCAATATTTGAGAAGTATTCGACTCCTTTATACAGAGGAATCTGATACATACTTTCGCCAGCATTGACGAACGGAATCACTTTTCCGGATTCATTTTTTTCTTGGTTATATTCGATACCAGGGAGATTTCTTGGCATAGTAGTTTCTCCTCTCTATTAAAAATCGTTAATAGCATGTTTTTGGGGCATATTCTTATTGGCCCTAGAATTCTCTAGTGAAGACATTGGTATAATCTCTGAGAATGAAATAATAATGGAGGTGAGTGTGATACAATGGCTGATATTAATATGATAAGTCAGCTTTCGAAAGACTTTATGACCATCGTACAAGATTCTGTCATCAAGTATAAAGTTCTAGCTGACGAATCTGAGACTTTGGAAAGTATGCGGAACGGCGATCTCTACGTAAGAGCAATGCGCAAAGAAGATACTTTTGAAGGTTACGAAAATTTCACAGAAGAAGAAATTCTCGAAGTTTATGATGCTGCGGGAATTACAATCACACGAGGGGAACTTCTTGATTATGTCTATAATAATCGAGAGATCCCGGTCATTTATAAATACATGAATGCTGATGGTACTGTCGGATTCCAGCATGATGTAAGAAAAGATCTCGTTGAGAATCGACGTAAGAAAATTATCTCTACCTACGTGGAAATGAATAATTACTATCGCATGCTGATTGGTCTTCCTGATCGAGGTGAAGATCCGGATGACTATTTTTACGTACCTGCTGACATCGCAGAAGAATATAATCTTCCCAGCGATGTCGCTATTCATGAACTGGATATTGGTCAAGTATCAGTGCTTCAAGCAATTGGATACATTGATAAATTGATTGCTGAGAATCCTACTAAGAAATATTTGAATTATCTTGGTAGTAAGGCAGTTGATCTTGTGACAGCAAGAACTGCAAAGGCTTTTGAGATTATCCGAGTTCCGAATATTTCTTCTGCTACGATGTGGAATAGTTTCTCTTTGATCTATTCTCAGTGCAGAGAATATTTTATGGTGACGATTTATGTCCCCGAGCATCGCCAGACGATTGGGTATTATGACAATTTCATTGCTCTGTGTATCATGGTGATGACGCTTCAGCAATTCGTTGCTCGTATTCTGAAGTTTACGATTGAGCGTGATTTCTTTGACGAGTATTGTGTGAGATGCCTGTTCAATTGCTATGGTGTTCCATATGATAGCGCATTGGATAACGATACGAAACTTCAGATCGTTCAGAACTTGAATCTTCTCGTTCAGAATAAGGGAACAACAAAAGTTCTTGTCGACATCGCATCCATTCTTGGATTCGATCGTCTTAAGATCTATAAATACTGCCTCGTTAAAGATCGACGCTTCGACGATAATGGATTGCCTATTGTAGCAACGAAGACAGATCCTGCTACAGGCAGAGAAGTTCCTGATTATGAGACGATGTATGACGTTTACTTCAAGAAGATTGATGTAAACGCTCATGACTACTATCATGCTCTTCAGAAGGAAGCTATCTCTGAATCGTATAGTAGCGTTACTTCTCCTGATCCGTATTGGATTGACGATGACGAATTAAAGAAAGCACTGTATGAGGTTGAATATAACTATGCTGAGACGAAGTATATGGGTGTTTCAATCTCGTATCGGATGACTCGACTTTTCTTTGATAACGTCTACGCTCTGAAGATGCTTCTGGATAATCGTTTTAAAGAGTACACGATTTTCCTTGATCTTCCGAAGGTTCTTACCTATCAGAGCATTAGCATCTTTGATGCAATCGTCACTCTTTGTGCTCTCACCTGTAAGATGAATAATCTTCGTGGTAACATTTTGGCTACTCCTTCTAAGATTCTCCATGTGATGGGATTTAACTTCCGTGAGAATTTTGATAAGATTCGTGAGAAGGTCATTCTTGGTCATGAGTATAAAGAGAATCTTAAGGAAGATGAAAAGGAAGCATATGAGAAAAAGCTGAAGTCCAGTCCTTATTATGACAGACTGAATGACGAACTTGCTAAGTACTTTGAGCGTCCTGAGATGGATGGCCCGTATACGGCAGAGAATCTGAATATGATGTATTCGGATATTCTTGCCATGTACGATTTCCTTTTGAATAAAATGGCTCATGCAGAAACGATTGAAGAATATCGTCTGTATAAAGATTTCTATTATGCAGCCTACTATGCTGAAGAAACGCAGGATATTTTTGCAATTGGTGACTCGAAGCCGTTTACAGATTGGGATACCATCACTCAGAATGATGGATTCACAAAAGGATGGATTCTTGCCCACGTTGATACTACAAAAGATGCGGAGCATTGTCTTGTCCATGATAAGACTATGATCACAACTTGTAACTATCTGAGCAATCTGTTTAAGGATATCCAAGAAGGTTCTTATGTGGAGTTCCATCCGGCATCTAACACCTGGTCTCAGGTATATGAGTTTGACGCCGATGATACTTATGTCAGAAGCTATAATATTACTTATGATTATGATACTGGAAAGAGCTATATTAAGTTCCTTC
>OIZB01000955.1_pt1 | contig 17878 bp, 14 predicted proteins | sample 1588401 | NCBI WGS metagenome assembly OIZB01 (sample SAMN03283270) | human gut metagenome | biome: human-associated habitat; material: feces | host: Homo sapiens | place: USA | collected 2013
GAGATCCTTTCCGTGGTATGGCAGTATGTAAAGCCGGGCGGTATTCTGATGTACAGCACCTGCACGCTGACAAAAGCGGAAAATCAGGATAACAGGGACTGGTTTCTGGAAAACAGCCCATTTACCCTGCTGGAGGAAAAAGAATTGCTGCCATCGGCAGAAACAGATGGCTTTTACATGATAAAATGCAGGAGAAACAAGGCATAATACAATGGAGAAGAAAGATATCAAATCAATGGATCTGGAAGAACTGACACAGGAGCTGCTTGCCATGGGTGAGAAAAAATTCCGCGCCGGACAGATCTATGGCTGGATGCATGTGCACCTTGTGCGCAGCATCGACGAGATGACAAATATATCGCAGAAACTGCGGGAGCAGTTAAAGGAAAACTATGCCTTTACGGCGGTAAAGCTGTTAGAGCGGCAGATCTCCAGGATCGATGGTACGCAGAAGTTTCTGTTCCGGCTTGCGGACGGCAATGTGGTGGAATCTGTCTGGATGCAGTATAAGCACGGAAACAGTGTCTGCATCAGCTCACAGGTCGGCTGCAGAATGGGCTGCAGATTCTGTGCTTCCACACTGGATGGACTGACGAGAAATCTGCTGCCTTCCGAAATGCTCGACCAGATCTACGCCATCACACTTCTGACGGGGGAGCGTGTTTCCAATGTGGTTGTGATGGGAACGGGAGAACCGTTTGACAACTTCGACAATTTAAAGAAATTCATCCGCCTTCTGACCGATGAAAACGGACTGCATATCAGCCAGCGGAATGTGACAGTCTCTACGTGCGGTCTTGTACCGCGGATCTATGAGCTGGCAGAGGAAAATCTGCAGATCACGCTTGCGCTGAGTCTGCATGCGACAACGGATGAGAAGCGTAGAAAGCTGATGCCGATTGCTAACAAATATTCAATTGATGAACTGATGGAAGCCTGTGCATACTATCATCAGAAGACCGGAAGACGTGTTACATTTGAGTACAGCATGGTAAAGGGAGTCAACGACTCTGCGGAGGATGCGCAGCAACTGACCGCACTGGCAAAACGTGTAGGCAGTCATATCAATCTGATCCCAGTCAACCCGATCAAGGAACGTGATTTTGTGGCGCCTGATACGCATTACGTGCAGGTGTTTAAAAACAAGCTTGAAAAAAACAGAATCAATGTTACAATTAGAAGGGAAATGGGTCGGGATATTGACGGCGCATGCGGACAACTTAGGAAAAGACATTTAGATGAAATGGGCGGGGAGGACTCTTCGTGTTGAAATCGTATTCCGAGACTAACATCGGCAGGAAAAGACAACTGAATCAGGATTATGTATTTTCATCCGGAAAACCGATTGGAAATATGCCCAATCTGTTCATCGTAGCAGATGGAATGGGAGGACATAAGGCAGGAGATTATGCATCACGCTATACGGTAGAGACGATTGAACGCGAGATCAAAGCATCCTTTGAAAAGAATCCTTCTATTATAATACAGAAGGCGATACGGACTGCAAACAAAGAGATACGGCAGCGGGCCAGTGAAGATCCGAATCTTTATGGGATGGGAACAACGGTAGTTGTCGCGACGGTGATCGGCAGATATCTGCAGGTTGCCAACGTGGGAGACTCCCGGTTATATATTGCAAACGGGCAGGAGATACGCCAGATCACAAGAGATCATTCTCTGGTAGAGGAGATGGTCAGACTTGGCGGTATCAAGCGGGAAGAAGCAAGGCTGCATCCGGATAAAAACATCATTACGCGAGCCATCGGTGCAAAGGATGATGTGGACATTGACTTCTTTACTGTGGAGCTTCGCCCCTCAGACAGGATACTTATGTGTTCTGACGGACTGACCAACATGGTAGAGGATCATGATATCCTGAAGGTTCTGAACGAGCATCAGGATGACAAAACATTAGTAGAGACGGCGAGAGCGCTGATCGATACGGCAAATCAAAACGGCGGTAAGGATAATATTGCAGTAGTGCTTATAAAACCCTTTGCAGATGAGGTGAAGAAATGATAAAAATTGGTATGATTATTGGCGATAGATATGAGATTCTGGAGAAGATCGGAACGGGCGGGATGAGTGACGTCTATAAGGCAAAGTGTCATAAGCTGAACCGTTATGTGGCGATCAAGGTGTTAAAGCAGGAGTTTTCGGAAAATACAAACTTTGTTTCCAAATTCCGTGTGGAAGCACAGGCTGCAGCGGGTCTGATGCATCCGAATATCGTAAATGTCTATGATGTCGGCGAGGAAGACGGTATTTACTATATCGTTATGGAGCTTGTCGAAGGCATCACATTAAAGAATTATATTGAAAAGAAAGCACGTCTTTCCGTGAAGGAAGCACTCAGTATCGCCATTCAGGTATCCATGGGGATTGAGGCGGCACATAACAATCACATCATTCACAGAGACATCAAACCACAGAATATTATGATTTCCAAAGAGGGCAAGGTCAAGATCGCGGATTTCGGTATTGCAAAGGCAGCCACTTCCAATACGATCACGTCCAATGTCATGGGTTCTGTGCATTATACATCACCGGAGCAGGCACGCGGCGGCTTTTCCGATGAAAGAAGTGATATTTATTCCCTCGGCTGTACGATGTTTGAAATGTTGACAGGCCGTGTTCCGTTTGATGGGGAAACGACTGTTGCAATCGCGATCAAGCACATCCAGGAGGATATGCCGTCTCCGAGAGAGTATGTTTCCGAGATTCCGGTCTGTGTGGAGCAGATCATCTTCAAATGTACCCAGAAGAGCCCGGACCGCAGATATCAGTCTATGGGCGAGCTCATCGTGGATCTGAAGAAAGCACTGATCACACCGGATGAGGATTTTGTAAAAATGGTTCCGTTTGATGCAGGCGGTGAGACGCGGACAATTTCAGAAGAGGATATTGCAGAGATCAAGCAGCGGACAGACCGGATCGATCTGGATGCGCCGATGCGGCTGAAAGATCGTGAAGTACGGAAAAATTCATATTCCCCAAAAGACGAGGAAGAGGAAGAGCAGCCTGAAAAGCCGGTCAGACAGGAACAGATCAGCAGTAAATATAAGCCGGTTGTGGAAGAAGATCCGGACGATATGGATGAAGAAGACAATGAGGAAGAATACGAGGATGACGATATGGATCCGAAAATGGAACGGATCACAACGATCCTGGCAATTGTGGCAGCGGTCATCATCGGTATTCTGGCACTGGTGCTTGTTGCAAATGCACTTGGTGTATTCAAGAGTTCTCCAAAGACAGACAGTAATATCACACAGGATGAAACAACAGATGAAAGCAAGGTAAAGATGATCAGTGTTGAGGGCATGAATATAGAGGATGCCAAGAAGGCACTGAATGATATCGGACTTGGTACCAGAGTCACAAAAGAAGAGTCCGATACCTATGAAGTAGATCAGGTTATCAGTCAGGATGTGGAAGAGGGAGAAGAAGTAGATATGTATTCTACGATCGCCCTTGTGGTATCCAGCGGCAGTAACGGTGTGGCAGTACCAAATGTAACAGGTCAGGAAGAAGCTGCGGCAAAGAGCACACTCGAGGCAGCAGGTTTTAAGGTGAATGTGACACAGTCCTCTTCCGACAGCGTACAGGAAGGTCTTGTTATTTCACAGGATCCGACGGCTGATTCCAAAGCGGAAAACGGTGCAACGATTACGCTGACCGTCAGCACAGGTCCGGAAATAAAGAAAGTAAAAGTACCGGATCTGAGAGGCATGACAGAATCCGCAGCCAAGAGTAAGCTGGCTGAATATGGCTTAAACTGCGGTACCGTATCCGAAACCTACAGTGATACCGTAACGGAAGGCTGTGTTGTTTCCCAGAGCTACAGCCCGGACAGCGAAGTGGATGAAGGTACAAGCGTCAATATCCAGTTGAGTGTCGGACCGGAAAAGCACACCTATAAATATGTGACGACTTTAAACGCACCAAGCGGTTACACAAGCGGCAATGTGACGGTAACGATCACAGCAAGTGACGGTACAACAAGAAGCTTTACAACTTCTTCTTTCCCTTGTGCAGTTAATGAGACGGGATTTAATGTAAGCAGTGGTACACTGACGTATTCTTATACAGCAACAACCATGCAGACCGTGATCGACTCCGAAACCGGAGAAGAAACAGAGGAACCGATCACAGAGGATGTTACGACATCACCGGTCACTGTTCAGTTTGAGCAGGAGTAAGGAATGGAAAAGCACGGAAGAATCATAAAGGGGATCGCGGGCTTTTACTATGTCCGGACAGAAGATGACTCCTTATATGAATGTAAGGCAAGAGGAAGCTTTCGCAATGAAAAGAAAAAGCCGCTTGTCGGGGATTATGTGACGATCAGTATTCTGGATGAAGAAAAAAAGACAGGCAGCCTTGATCAGATCGGGGAACGTAAAAATGAACTGATCCGGCCGCTTGTTGCCAACGTGGATCAGGCGATTGTGATCTTTGCCATAAAAAGTCCTGCGCCAAACTTCATGCTGCTGGATACCTTTCTTGCCAGAATGGAGCTTGCGGGCATTGATAGTATCATCTGTTTTAACAAAATAGATCTGGATGTAGATGGCAGCCTGCAAAAAGAGATCAATGAGATTTATGAACCATTGTATCCTGTTATTTTTGCAAGCACAAAGACAGGAGAAGGTGTTGATGTGCTGAAGGGATATCTGCAAAAGAAGTGTTCCACGGTGGCAGGACCGAGCGGCGTGGGAAAATCGTCCCTCATCAATATGTTGCAGGCGCGTACGCAGATGGAGACCGGCGGAATCAGCCAAAAGACAGAGCGTGGCAGGCATACAACACGTCACAGTGAGCTGATCGAGGTAGAGAAAGACACGTATATTCTGGATACGCCGGGATTTACGTCACTTCGTATGGATGATTTTGAAAAAGAAGAAATAGAGGAGGGCTTTCGGGAAATACTGCGATATAAAAACTGCAGGTTTGCCGGCTGTTCCCATATTCATGAGCCGGATTGCAGTGTCAGGGAAGCACTTCTTAATGGGAAAATCAGCAAGTCGCGTTATGACAGCTATGTAAAAATGTATGAAGAATGCAAGGAAAAAAGGAGATATTAGCAATGATGATGTTAGCCCCTTCTATATTAGCGGCAGATTTTTCAAAGTTGGGTGCACAGGTTGTACAGATCGATAAGGCAGGTGCACAGCAGATCCACATTGATGTCATGGATGGTGTGTTTGTACCGTCTATTTCATTTGGATTTCCGATCATCCGCTCCATCCGTAAACTGACAGATAAATTTTTTGATGTCCATCTGATGATCACAGAGCCGGAGCGTTATGTCGAGGAGTTTGCCGAAGCGGGTGCAGATGGCATTACGATCCATGTAGAAGCATGTAAATGTATGATAGAAACACTGGAAAAGATCAGAAGCCTTGGCTGTAAGGCAGGCATTTCCCTGCACCCGCAGACGCCGGTTTCCGCTATTTTACCTTATCTGGATAAGGTAGACAGGGTGCTGATCATGACGGTCAATACCGGATTCGGCGGACAGAAATATATCGAAGGCTGTACGCAGAAGATCGTAGCGATCCGCAAGGCGATCACAGAGCAAAACTTAAACGTCGATGTAGAGGTCGACGGTGGTGTCAACAAGGAAAATGCAAGACATATCATTGAAGCCGGTGCCAACATTCTGGTTTCCGGTTCTGCGGTATTCCGCGGCGAACCAATGGAAAATGTAGAGTATTTTTTGAATATCCTGAAGGAATATGAATAACCACTAGGAGCAAAAGAAAAGCATCGTAAGATGCGATTTTGCGGATGGGGGTCTGAATAGTTACGAAAAACCGCAGTCGTTACGACTGCGGTTTTTGTATCATTTTCACATAACTGCTTGGACTCATACCGGTACCTTTTTTGAAAATCTGGGAAAAGTACATGGGATTGTTGCCGCATCCGACAAGTTCAGCGACATCCGCGATCGGAACAGGATTTGATCCAGACAGCAGTTCTTTGGCTTTTTTAATACGCATTTCCGTCAGATAGGCAGAAAACTTCTGCCCGGTTTCTTTGACAAATTTCTTGCTGATATAATCTACATTCATGTAGAGCTCATGCTCTGCGATCCATTTTAAAGAAAGCTCCGGGTTTTCTATGTGATCTCTGACATAGCTTTTGATCTTATCACTGATCTCCCCGGTGGAGGAAGCAGGTGTTTTCATCTGCTGTAGACCGGTGAGCTGCTGTATCAGCTTTTTCCGGTAGACGTCAATATCTGTTTCCCGGTCGAGTGCGATCAGAAAATCAACTGCATCTACAATACCGAAGGATGGCAGGACAGAAGCGGCATTCATGATCAGGGAAGGTGCGATCTGTTTTAAAAAGCTGAGCTGCTGTATATTCTCAATCTGTGAAAAGAGGAGGGAAAAATCAGCATCCGTATTTTCCGTACTGTGAAAGATCCGATCAGCGCACGTCTGGATATCCCGCAGGATATTATCATAGTTGTTGATCAAAAGGACAGACTGCCCATTGTAATAGAAAATCTCCTCATAACGCCGGATCTGTGAGGTCAGCTTATGCATGGCAGCTTTCAGACCGGGGAAACTGCAAAGTCTGGCAAGCGGTGTCGTAGACTGTTTTGCAAAGGACAGCTCTGATAAACAGACAGACAGCTCCGTATAAGGATCAGCAGCAAAAGCCCGGAAAAACAGCACCATAGTGTTTTGGACATATAGAAGATGAAGACGGACACCGGGATAGGTCTCTTCCCAGAAAGCACTGATCTTTTCAAATGCTTCTGTACGGTTGTATGGATCCAGATAATATAGATAGCAGACTTCATAAGGCTGTTCGACACTGCCGAAATGCCTGCGGTATTCCGTGTAAAAGGTATCTTCCATCTCCGGTGTCAGATCCGAACCATGTGCCAGATAATGGTTGATGATGCTGATCAGCATACCTGTGTAAAGCTGGCTTTTCAGCTGGTCGTGCTCTGTAAGGATGTTTTTCTGGATCATACGGATCTGATAGTCCTGTTTGATCTCTTTGATGCTGTCAATGATCTGCTGTTCACTGCACGGCTTGAGCAGATAGTGGCGGACTCCATACTGCATGGCAGTTTTGGCATACTCAAATTCATTATAGCCGGATAAGATGATAAACTGCATGTCCTTGTTGATCTTGTGCATTCTTTCAATCAGCTCCAGACCGGAAAGACCGGGCATGCGGATATCTGTCAGGATAATATCCGGGTACAGATCCAAAATCATATTATAAGCCTCAATTCCATCTTTGGCGGTTCCGACAACTTCAATATCAAGTGCTTCCCAGTTAATAAAGGAGCGGATGGTTTCTCTGATTGTTTTTTCATCATCTGCAATTAATAATTTTAACATACTTTACACCTTGCTTTGTGGAATGATAATTTCTGCGACCGCATGGTCTTCATCGGTATTGTAGAGCGTCAGACCGTAGTCACTGCCATAGATCAGCTGGATACGCTGGTGGATATTTAAAAGACCGATACCGATGCCATGTGATTTCACGGATCCGTTTTCCAGTTTTTCCAGCAAATGCTTTTCAAATTGTGAACCGTTGTTAGTCACTTTGATATGGATGACACCGTCTACCGCATATCCTGTCAGAACAATATGACAGGTCTCTGTAATGACTTCCATGGCATAATTGATTGCATTGTCGATAAGCGGCTGTATGGTCATCTGCGGAAGCTCTGCATCAAGAATATCGGGAGAGATTTCTTCCTGATAGTCCAGACGTTCCTCATCAAACCGGATTTTCTGGATCGTAATATAGTCGTTTACGATATGCAGCTCATGTCTGACGGTAAAATATTCGTTCTTGTTACTGAGTGTGGCGCGCAGCAGATCGCCGAGAGCCTGTACCATTTCGGAAATGTCTGTCGCACCGATCGCTTTGGCACGCCAGTTGACCGATTCGAGTGCATTGTACAGGAAATGCGGGTTGATCTGACTTTCCAGTGCTTTCAGGCGGGCATCCTTTGTCAGGATCTCATTGACATAGTTCTGCTGGATCAGGCTCTGGATCTCCACGGTCATCTGATCAAACTGCCGGTGCAGGATCCCTGCCTCATCCACACGGTTAGCATAGGCTTCCTCTGAAACCGGAAGCGTGGATTCATCCTGGCCGAACTGCTTCATTTTATCGACGAGAGAGGCGAAGTCGGCAGTCACGGAGTGGATCATAAATCTGGAAAGAATAAACACAACCAGAATCGAAAAAAGCAGGATCCCAAAGGATAGATATCTGGTGAGTCTGAGTGTATGTGCGATATACGTATAAGGGATCAGACAGATATAGTCCCAGTTGTTATTGGCTATCTTTCCTGTCGTACAGAAATAAGGTAAGCCGCCCAGTGTCAGAATCTGATAATTTCCATGCAGATCCTTCTGCAGCGTCTGAAGCTGTGAGGCATCCAGAGAGCGGGAGTGAAAGATCTCCTGCCCGTTTTCATACAGAATATATTGTGCAGAGCCGTTGTTTAAGATGGACTGGGTTGAGGAGCTGATCAGCTTCTCCAGATCCACGTTGACAACGACAGTACCGAGTGTTTCAAATTTCAGATTTTGTACCCGGCGGGAATCTCGACCCAGAAACAGCCCGTATGTATTACAGTAGTCCGTGATCCAGCAGGCATAACCGGAGTTTTCTCCCGCAGCCTGTATGACAGTGTCGCTGATGGTGCTGGGCAGTTCACTGATGGCAGCCTTATAACTGGAAGAAGTAAACTGCGGATTGTACAGGCTGATGTAGTTGATATCGTTGCTCTTATAGTTCTGATAGTAATCGATCAGAGAAGAAGTTATCATATTATCTACATTCTGATCCAGAATATCGGAAGGTGGTTCATCCAGCAGGGAAATCAGATTTTTCCGGATCGCCTGACTGGAGATGATCGAATTTGTCATGGATTCGATATTGGCAAGCTTGGAGGAGATTTCCTCGGCACTGGAACTCAAAGAGCCTGCCAGAGCCTGATAGAGCAGATTATTATAGGAGTGCATGAAGATAAAACTACCGATCAGGGAAGCCATGCTTGTCAGAAAAATGGCAAAAGCGGTAATGAGTGTTATTTTTATTTTTAAGGGCGCATTGCGAAACCACACTTGCAGCGGATGCTTTGTTTTGTGCACATTCTGACCTCTTTTCTTTTGGATTTATTAGCAGTATAGCTGAAAATAACCGGAAAAACAATTCTTCTTTTTTGGCAAAATCGGAAGTCGGATTTTTAAAGGTTGACCTCGGATTTGTATATATGTTTTTGGAAAATTCTACACTATAATAACACTTGTAAAGCAAAAGCAGCATTGCACAAGACAACAGCAATGCCGCAGAAGATTTATCACTAAGGAGGTAACAGATATGAAGAAAAAGTTTTTGAGCGTGGTATTATCCGTCGCAATGGCAGCTACTTTATTAGTAGGCTGTGGCAGTACAGGTGACAGCAGCAGTGATACACAGACACCTGCAGCAGAAGAGAGTACAGACACAGCAGCAGAAGAGAGTACAGACACAGCAGCAGAAGGAACAGATGCTACAGATGCATCGGCAGAAAAAGGTGCCGATCCTGCAGACTACAAAGTTGTTATGGTAGTAAAGCAGTCCGATTCCTGGTTCGATGATATGGCAACAGGTATTGAACAGCTGAAGAAAGATACAGGCTTAAATGTATCCGTACAGGTTCCGGAAACAGGAGATGCAGCAAGCCAGATTTCCATTATGGAAGATTTGATCGCACAGGATGTAGATGCGATCTGCGTTGTACCTAACGATCCGAATGCGCTGGTACCGACAATTGAAAAAGCAAGAGAAGCAGGCATCGTAGTTGTAACACATGAAGCACCGGGTATTGCAGACAGTGTTGATCTGGATGTAGAAGCATTCGTAAATGAAACATTCGGTGAATTATTTGCTGAGAAGTTAGCAACAGCTATGGGTGGTAAAGGTAAATACGCAGGCTTTGTAGGTGGTCTTACAATGGAAACACATATGGCATGGTACGATGCAGCTGTTTCTTACCTGAAAGCAAACTATCCGGATATGGAAAATGTAGCAGAAGAGCCATACGAAGATGGTAACAGCGTGGAAGGTGCACATGATAAAGCCCTTGAAGTATTAAAAGCATATCCTGACATCGCAGGTTTCTTTGACTGCTCCGCACAGGGCGGTGGTATCTGCGAAGCATTACAGGAAAATGATCTGGGCGGAACAGTAAAAGTTGTTTCCCTTGCACTTCCTTCTATGTCAGCAACCTACTTAAAAGACGGTTCTATGGCAAACGGTCTTTGCTGGAGACCGGCAGATGCAGGCTACGCAGCATGCTATGCAGCTTACCTGATCGCATCAGGACAGGGTGTAGCTGACGGAACAGACTTAAAGGCAACAGGCTATGAAAGCATTTCCTTAGACGGAAACGTCGGTTATGGTAATGCACCACTTGAATTTACAGCAGACAATATTGATGATTACAATTTCTAAAACAAAGAAATAACGAATCCGGAATCTTTTGGAATAAGAAAGACTGTTCGCGTAAGCAGCAGTTTTTCTTATTCCTGAGGGAAACCGGGAAATTACATTTAACATTTGGGAGGCAGGACGATGGAACCTATTCTTAGTGCCAGTAATATAAGTAAATCCTTTATTGGCGTTCGTGCGCTAAACAATATTGATATTACGATCAATGCAGGGGAAATTCATTGCCTTGCGGGAGAAAACGGTTGTGGAAAATCAACACTTGTAAAATGCATTTCAGGCGTATATACACCGGATGAAGGAACAATACAGATAGAAGGACAGACCTGCGGGTCGATGACGCCGATCGAAGCCATGAACCATGGTATTCAGGTAATTTATCAGGATCTGTCATTATTTCAGCATATGACGGTTGCGGAAAATATCGCGATCAGCAAGCTGAAATTTGAAAATACAAAAATAATCAACTGGAAAACTATCAAAGCGATCGCAAAGGAGCAGCTTGACAAGATCGGTGTGACCATGGATCTGGATGAGACAGTCGGAGAGATCTCCATGGCAAACAAGCAGATGGTAGCAATCTGCAGGGCACTTGCCCAGAATGCCAAGATCCTGTTTATGGATGAGCCGACGACAGCACTGACGAAAACAGAGGTAAGTCATCTGATGAAGGTCATGCTGGAGCTGAAGAAAAAAGGGCTGGCGATCGTCTTTATCAGTCATAAATTAGACGAAGTATTCGAAGTAGCGGATAAGATCACTATTTTCCGTAACGGTAACAAGATCGGTGACTTTAACAGCAGTGATCTGGACGAAAAGAGTCTTTCTTATTATATGACGGGAAGAGAAATTGAATATCCTCGTTATCACAGAACTTATAAAGATAATACACCAATTCTTTCCGTAGAGCATCTGACCAGAAAGGGACAGTACGAGGACATGAGCCTGACCGTCAGACCGGGTGATATCATCGGACTGACAGGCCTTCTGGGATCAGGTCGTACAGAACTGGCCATGTCTTTGTTTGGCCTGAACAAAACACAGGCAGGTGTGATCAAAGTAAACGGTAAAGAGGTCGATATCAACTCGCCGATGGTGGCTAAAAAATACGGTATCGCGCTTCTGCCGGAGGACAGATCCAGAGAAGGTCTGTTTATTGAACGTAAGATCAAAGAGAATATTTCTGCACCGATCATCGATACGATCTGTAAGAAGGGTATCGTGAACCGGAAAAAGGAAAATGAGATCGCAGAAAAATATGTGGAGGAATTGAAGGTACGGACTCCATCGATCGAAACAGTTGTAGGTACATTATCGGGTGGTAACCAGCAGAAGGTTGTTATCAGTAAGTGGATCGCAACCAGTCCGAAGGTATTTATCATGGACACACCGACGGTCGGTATTGATATCGGTTCCAAAGCGGAGATTTACGAACAGATCCACAAATTTGCCGATGAAGGCATGGCGATCATACTGATCTCTGACGAAATACAGGAAGTCATGGCAAACTGTAACAGAGTTCTTGTTATGGCACATGGCAAATGTGTTGTGGAGCTTTCGGAAGAAGATTTAATGCAGGAAGGCGCTGATAAGCATCTGGCTGAGATCATCGGAAACCAGAAGGAAAAAGCGTTATCCCAGGAGGTGGCACAATGACTAAAAAAATAGATCCGTTTCAGAGAATGCTGCTGATCATCATTGTGGTATACAGTGTATTCGTAACGATCAAGAATCCGGGATTTTTCCAGATCCAGACAGTATTTGATATCATCAAAACCTCTTCTACGACAATGATCGTGGCAATGGGACTTCTGGTCGTTATGATATCGGGCGGTATTGATGTATCCTTTATGGCGATCGCCTTGTTTGGCAGCTATACGTCGCTTTATATCATGATCCAGACGGGCATCAATAATCTGGCATTTGCTTTTGCCGTTTCCATGGCGATCGGTGTTGTGCTTGGTCTGGTGAATGCGGTACTGATCAGCTGGCTGAAGCTTCCGCCTTTTATCATCACACTCGGTACGCAGAACCTGTTTCATGGTATCATGACAACCTTTATCAGTGATAAATCGTTCGGTTCCGGTGTATTACCGGAGTGTCTGCACAAGTTTGGACAGGGAACCTTATTTAAGGTAGCCACGGCTAACGGTTCTACAGGACTTACCGTTTCGCTGATCCCGGTGCTGATCGCAGGACTTGCCACTTATTTTATTCTGCGCAAGACCATGATCGGACGTGGTATCGTAGCGATCGGTAATGACGAGGAATCTGCAAGAAGAGCGGGATTTAATCCTTTTAAGATCCGGTTGTTTGTATATGCTTATTCAGGAGCACTTGCCGGTATGATGGGTATTGTGTATGCAGCACAGGTAAATGCGTTGTATCCGAATAAGATGGTAGGTGATGAACTGATGGTTGTTGCGGCAGTTGTTATCGGCGGTACAAAGATCACCGGCGGTCAGGGCAAGATTTTTGGTGCAGTGCTTGGTGTACTGATTACATACCTGTTAAATTCCACACTGATCATGATCGGTCTTTCTTCTTCCTGGAACAACCTGTTCGTAGGTGCGATCCTTGTCATTGCGGTAGCGATCACATCCTATCAGGAACGGGTAAAGAACAGAAAGCATTTGATATTTACGGAATAGGAGGAAACGAGAATGAAAAAAGTGAAAAGCTTTTTGGAAAAAGATATCGATCTGAGTATTCTGGTTGGCCTGACTGCAGCGGTTCTTCTGATTGCGGCATTTGTATTCGGATCATCCATGTACTCAGCCAGAAATATTCAGTCTATGGCATTCCAGATTCCGGAGTTCGGCTTTCTGGCACTTGCAATGATGTTATCCAACATGGTAGGCGGCATTGATCTTTCAATCATTGCCAATGCCAATACGGTAGCTATTTTTACAGCTTATGTATTAAACGGTACATGGGCGTTCGGAACGCAGGGCGGCGCCAGAGTTGCACTTGCCGTTCTGGTTGCACTTTGTACAAGCCTTGTATTCGGATTGTTGAATGGACTGATCATAGCAAAAACTTCAGCACCGTCACTTGTAGCCACGCTTGGTACCATGACACTGATCCAGGGCGTTGGCATGGCGATCACAGGTGGTACAAGCGTAGGAGACATCGATCCGCTGTTTTCCTCCTTTGGAAAAGCAATCTTTTTAGGGCTTCCGGTGATCTTCTGGCTGTTTCTGATCGTAGCACTTGTACTGGGACTCATTTTATCCCTGACGGGATTTGGGCGGAAGCTGTATTTATACGGCGGTAATCCGGTGGCAGCAAGATTCAGCGGCTTTCATAATGAAAAGATGAGTGTACTCGTATTTATGCTGACAGCTGTATTATCCGGTATCGCAGGACTGATCATTTTAAGCCGTGTCAATTCGGCAAAGGTTGGTTACGGTGATTCTTATCTGCTGCAGACGATGATCGTCTGTGTGATCGGCGGAATTGATCCGAACGGCGGAAAAGGTAAGGTCGGCGGTGTTGTGATTGCAATCATTCTGATGCAGGTAATGTCCAGTGCCTTTACGATCATGTCACTGTCCCCATATACAAAGAAGCTGATCTGGGGCATCATGCTGATCCTGGTACTCGGTCTGAACCATATTATTGCAATCCAGTCAAAGAAGAGTACCTTAAAGAAGAGCATGAAAGCACTTGCAGGTGCTGCAAAGTAGAAAGGAAGGTTTGTTATGAACGTAGAAGAAAAATATACAGAGCTTTACCAGACACTTTTGAAAGAACATAAAGAAGTATTTGAAAAACAGGATGTAGAGGAGCTTTCCAAATTTATGGATCTGATCTGCAAGGCAGACAGGATCTTCCTTATGGGTGTCGGAAGAGAAGGTATTTCCACAAGAGGATTTGCCATGCGCCTGATGCATCTCGGAAAAGAAACACACTGGATCTGGGATGATACGACACCGGGCATGCATCCGGGTGATCTGTTTATTGCCACAAACGGTTCCGGTGCGATCGGGCATATCACCTATGTGGTAGAGCAGGCAAAGAAAGCAGGTGCAACGGTAGCGGTTGTGACAGGCTCACCAAAACAGACGTGTCCGCAGCTGGCTGATTTTACCTTATTTGTACCGGCGGCGGTATTTAACGGAACGGATGACAGAGCAGTACCATCCATCCAGCCGATGGGAAATCTGTTTGAACAGCATTTGTATATGCTTTTTGATATGATCGTTATGATGCTCGAAGAGAAAATGCAGGTATCTCATGCAGATATGGAAAAGAGACATCGTAACATCGAATAAATTCGTCCCCCTTTATATTTTCCCTTATATATTTTTGAAAAGGCATGCAAAGATTTCTTTGCGTGCCTTTTTGCAATAGCCGGTTTTGATTTAATAGATGGCAGGTGCTATAATCTTATTGCGATTACTGAAAATGATCGTTTGGATTGTTCTTGCATGGAGGAAATAAAGTAATGTCAAAAGACGAATATCTGATTACAGATGAGCCGCTTAAAGCGCTGACTGTTTTTGCAATGCCTATGATTCTCGGAAGCTTTTTTCAACAAGTATATAATATGGCAGATTCCATTATAGTCGGTCAGTTTGTAGGTTCTTCTGCACTTGCGGCTGTTGGTGCCTGTGCAGCGCTTACGAATGTTTTCATTTGTGTGGCACTTGGTGCCGGCGTCGGCGCAGGTGTGCTTGTGAGCCGTTATTTTGGAGCCGGAGATTATAGCAAAATGAAAACAATTGTATCAACATCACTGATCAGTTTTCTGATTCTGAGCATACTTCTCGGTGGCTTTGGTTTTGGCTTTTCCCGCCCGATGATGGAATTATTACAGACACCTTCGGATATATTGGAGGATGCAGTTTTGTATCTTCGCGTTTACTTTGTGGGATTTCCGTTTCTGTTTATGTATAATATCCTTTCAACGATGTTCAATTCGATCGGTGAATCAAAGATACCGTTAGGTCTTTTGATATTTTCTTCTGTTCTGAATATTCTTATGGATCTCTGGATGGTGGCGGGACTCGGTCTGGGTGTGTTCGGCGCAGCTCTTGCAACTTTGATAGCACAGGGGATTTCCGCAATGTTTTCACTTTTGATCTTTCTTTGCCGGATGCACCAATATAAAAGTCAATTTCATTGGTTTGAAGGGCGGGAGTTACATTCCATGCTTCGAATTGCCGTACCGTCGGTTCTCCAGCAATCCACAGTGTCAATTGGCATGATGATCGTACAGGCAGTTGTAAATCCATTTGGTACACAGGCACTGGCAGGGTATGCAGCGACAATGAGGGTGGAGAATGTTTTTTCACTGATATTTGTATCTATTGGCAATGCCGTATCACCATATGTATCACAGAATCTTGGTGCAAAGAAAAACGGGCGTATTAAAAAGGGCTATCACGCTGCATTGGTGCTGGATCTGTGTTTTGCGGTTCTTGCTTTTATTGTCATTGAAACACTGCATACACAGATTTCCGCATTATTCCTGGGGAAGGACGGAACTGCCCTGGCATATCAGGTGTCCGGAGATTATATGAGATGGCTAGGCTTCTTTTTCATTTTCATGGGGATCAAGATGGCAACCGATGGCGTCCTTCGCGGGCTTGGAATCATGCGTCCGTTTCTTATTGCAAATATGGTAAACCTTGCAATCCGCTTGTCAGTTGCGTTGGTTTTTGCGTCGCGCTTTGGCATTGCGTTTGTCTGGCTGGCTGTACCGGCCGGCTGGCTGGCAAATTTTCTGATTTCTTATGCGGCCCTCAGGAAATCATGGCCGGCTGCTCAAGAAACTTCTGCTGATAACACATAATCGGCAGAGATCCCGATCATTGCCCTGACAGCATATGCCTTTGCAGAAGACAGGAAAAGGGCATTTGATGCCGGCATGAATGGACATATTGCAAAACCGATTGATATTGAGAAGATGGAAAAGGTCATTCATCGTGTATTGAATAAACAGAAAAATGAAAAATAGAAGCAGAAAAGGAAGGAAAATGAAAGGAAAACGAATGATTGCAGGCATTCTGCTTGCGGGAATCTTAGCAGTCACTCTGGTAGGGTGTAAATACACAGATAACACGAAAGATGAAATCGAAAAGCCTGTTATTACCCTCGGCAGCGACAGCTATCCCCCATACAATTATCTGAATGAGGATGGTGTACCGACGGGGATAGATGTTGAACTTGCTACAGAAGCTTTTAACAGAATGGGCTATCAGGTGGACGTTGTCCGGATCAACTGGGAGAAGAAAAAAGAACTGGTGGAGAGCGGAGAGATTGACTGTATCATGGGCTGTTTTTCCATGGAAGGGCGTCTTGATGATTATCGCTGGGCGGGACCATATATAGCAAGCCGTCAGGTGGTTGCTGTAAATGAGAATAGTGATATCTATAAACTGAGTGATCTGGAGGGTAAGAACCTGGCTGTTCAGTCCACAACCAAACCGGAAGGCATCTTTCTGAACCGGACGGATGAGAGAATCCCAAAGCTGGGCAATCTGATCAGCCTGGGACACAGGGAGCTGATCTATACATTTCTGGGAAAAGGATATGTAGATGCAGTTGCCGCACATGAGGAATCGATTGTCCAGTATATGAAGGATTATGATGCGGATTACCGTATTCTGGACGAAAGCATTCTCACGACAGGAATCGGTGTGGCGTTTGCAAAAAACGATACGCGCGGACTGAGCGAACAGCTTTCCCGGGTTTTCGAGGAAATGCGTGCAGACGGTACGACTCGAACGATCATAGGCAGGTATCTGTCCGATCCGGACAAATATTTGGAGGTGGACTGTGCTGCAGATTAAAAAGGGCAAAGCCACACGTCGGTACGAACGGATTGCGGCTGCAATCGGCGCCGTGCTGGTTATCGTGGTCGGCTTTAACACGATGCGTGCGGAGAGCGCACAGACACGGGAACAGCTAGGCAATACGATAGATTATGTGAAGGAGCAGTGTACGACCTATACACGCTACAATGCTGCAGCTGTTACCAAAAGCCTGATGCGTATCATGGACAACGCACAGCAGGTAAACCGCAATATCGGCTATGAAGGCTCGGCTGTAGATGAAGAACGGCTTCGGTTCTATGCGCAGGAACAGCGGCTGACCGGCATTATTCTGCTGGACACAGATGGAAGCGTGCAGTGCGAGTATAACGGTGATCTGCTGAATTTTCTGATACTGCAGGAGTATATAGAGCGGGACACAGTGCTCGATGTGGTCAGGTATCCGCAGAAGACCTATGCTTCGCGGATTGACCTGCCGGACGGCTCCTATGTGGATATTTCGGCGTACGGCCGTACAGATGTGCCCGGTGTGATCGTTGCATACTATCACACCAATGCGGAGTATGCACGCAATTATACGCTGACCATACAGGGCTCGCTTGCGGGCTATA
>OIZB01000974.1_pt1 | contig 17606 bp, 17 predicted proteins | sample 1588401 | NCBI WGS metagenome assembly OIZB01 (sample SAMN03283270) | human gut metagenome | biome: human-associated habitat; material: feces | host: Homo sapiens | place: USA | collected 2013
GCCGGATGCGGCTGTTCAGGATGGCCCCCGCGCACATGGGGCAGGGCTCCAGCGTCACGTACAGGTCGCACCCCTCCAGCCGCCAGGAGCCCAGCGCCGCGTTGGCCTGGGCCATGGCCTCCATCTCCGCGTGGGAGTACACGGCCTGCTTCTCCTCCCGCCGGTTCCGGCCTCGTCCGATGACCTTACCGTCCTTCACAATGACGCAGCCCACCGGCACCTCGCCGTGGGCCGCCGCCTCCCGTGCCAGGGCCAGCGCCTGCTCCATATAGTCCCGATGCTCCATGTCTGTCCTTTCCGGGGGAACGCTGTCGCCCCTGATTAACGCCGGTCATATTTGTCCAAACTATCCGTACACTGTATATGACGGGAGGAATCACCATGGCCAAACGACCCACCACCGATCCTGCGCTCCGCGATCTGAAGCAGGAGCTGCTCCGCACTACCGACGCTCTGAAGGACGCCTACACCCGCTTCAACTGCGTCTGCGACTCGGAGCTCATCGAAGCCAGTATCTACGAGATCAGCGCCCTGAAGGCCCGCTGCAACTACCTGCTGCGCCGCATCAAGGAGCTCAGCGGTGAGGCGGTGCCCTCCGCCATTCCCCGCGCCCGACCGGTACAGGCTGCTGCGGCGGCCGCCTCCGCGCCGGAGGAGACCCCCTGCATGGCTGCCGGCGCCATGAAAGGAGGGGACACATGTCGCTCATAGAGAAATGCGCGCTGGGGCTGGTGCTGCTGTTTCTGCTGGTAGCCTGCCTGCGCCTGCTGCGTCAGCCGCTGAAGCTGGCGCTGCGTGTACTTATCAACAGCGCCCTGGGCTTCTGCGCTCTGTGGCTGCTGAATCTCACCACCGCCGTCACCGGCATGTCCCTGGGCCTGAACCTGTTCAACGCCCTGACCATCGGCGTACTGGGCGTCCCCGGGCTGGGCCTGCTGCTGCTTTTGAAGTGGGTGCTGGTATAGCGTCCCCGTCAGAGTCTCAGCTTCCCGTTGATCCGCCGCATGCGGTCCGCATCGGGCTTGCACACCCGCCGGTCGAACGTCAGAAGCCCGTTGACCTCATCCTCCACATCGCTGACCTGGGTATAGACTGCCGCTGACAGCCCCTGGGACGCGATGAGGGGGATGACTTCGTTTTCGTACAGCTTTTCCACCGCGTCCATCCAGCTGTCCGCATCCTTATACGCCCGATAGCCGAAGGACTTCTCCGTGGTATAGTGCCCCGCCACCGGCAGGCTGTACCCGCCGAACTCCGTCAGCGCCAGGGCCCGACGCCCATCGTGCTTCATCCGCACGGGCTTGTAGTACACGTGATAGGATCGCAGGTCCCCCGCGCCCTGATCGTGCCAGCCGGAGGCGTGGTCGATGAGCCGCGTGGGGTCCAGTGCGCGCACCTTCTCCGCCATCCGCGCCGCGTTGAACTGGCCCCAGCCCTCGTTGAACGGTACCCACAGGCACAGGCTCACGCAGTTTCGCAGCAGCTCCACGGTACCCTCCAGCTCCCGCTCGTACTGCCTCCGCCCCGCTTCACCGGTCCTGCCGAACCGGCGGGAGGGCGCGTCCTTAAGATGGACGCCGAGAAACGGCAGCACCTGGGTGTACAGCGGCTCAAAGCTCTCGAAGCCGGACACCATGTCCTGCCACACCAGCATCCCCAGCCGGTCGCAGTGGTAATACCACCGCAGCGGCTCGATCTTGATGTGCTTGCGCAGCATGTTGAAGCCCAACTCCTTCATGGTGCGGATGTCACAGACCATGGCCTCGTCCGATGGCGGGGTGTACAGTCCGTCGGACCAGTACCCCTGATCCAGCAGCCCCGTCTGGAAATACGGCTCGTTGTTCAGGGCCAGCACCTGCCGCCCCTGATGCTCCACGAGGGAGAATTTCCGCATGCCGAAATAGCTGGCGACACGGTCCTCTCCCAGCGTGATGTCCACGTCGTACAAAAACGGGTCCTCCGGCGACCAGGGCCGCAGGTGCGCCGCCGGAATGACGGACACGCCATCGCCGTTTTTATCGGCCCGGCCCTCCGCGATCACCGTATCGCCGGCCCGCACCGTGACGCGGGCGCCCTCCGCCGCGTCCGCCTCGATGTGCCAGCGCAGCACTCCCGCGTCCAGATCCGGTGTCAGACGGAGGCTTTTCACGTAGTTCTCCGGCACGCTCTCCAGCCACACCGTCTGCCAGATGCCGCTGGTGGCGGTGTACCAGATGCCGCCCCGCTGATAGCGCTGCTTGCCCATACCGTACACGCCGCCTGCGGCGTCGTCGGTGACAGCCGCCGTCAGCCGGTTCTCGCCGTCATTCAGCAGCTCCGTGACATCCAGGCAGAACGGCAGATAGCCGCCCTCATGGCGGCCCGCCTCCTGCCCGTTCACCAGCACGCGGCAGCACTGATCCACCGCGCCGAAGTGCAGCAGCACCCGCTCCCGCCGGAAGCCCTGCGGCAGGGTAAACGTCCGCTCGTACCGCAGCGTCTCACCGCTTCGCAGCTGGAAGCCGCAGCCGGACAGCAGGCTCTCCGGCGCAAAGGGCACCAGTATCTTTCCGGTGCTGCGGCGGGTATGCTCGTCCCCGTCCTCCACCGCGTAGTCCCACAGACCATTGAGGCACAGATAGCTGTCCCGCACCAGCTGGGGCCGCGGGTACTCCGGCAGGGGGCACGTCTTATCCACCGCCTCGCCCCAGGGCGTATAGAGCCGCTTCATGTCACCGCTCCTCCTTCGTCAGATCCCAGCCGTACAGCGGATAGCGCTGCACCGCACCGAACAGCTTCTTCTTCAGATCGGGGTACCGCTCCTCCAGCGATGCGATAAGCTCCTTCACCTCCTGGCGACGGCTGTGCCCGTCCATAGGGCAGGTATTTTTCACCACCGGCAGACAGAGCTTTGCCGCCATGCGCCGAATGTCCGCCTCCTGGCAGTACAGCAGGGGCCGGATCTGGGTGATGCCCGTCCGGTCCAGATACGTCACCGGCTGGAAGCACCCCAGCCGTCCCTCGAACAGCAGGTTCATCAACAGGGTCTCCACCGCATCGTCGTAGTGATGGCCCAGCGCGATCTTATGGATGCCCCGTTCCGTCAGGGCCGTATTCAGGCTGCCCCGCCGCAGCTTGGCGCACAGGGAACAGGGGTTCTTCTCCTGCCGCTCCTGAAACACAATATCGTACACCGGCACCGCGATGCGGATGTACGGCACGTGCAGCTTTTCGCAGTAATCCGCCACCGGCTCAAAGCTCATGCCCGGCATCCCCGTCTCCAGCGTGATGGCCTGTACCTCAAACGGCTTGGGGTAGAATTCCCGCAGCCGCGCCAGCGCCGCCAGCGTCAGCAGGCTGTCCTTGCCGCCGGATACGCCCACGGCCACGGTCTCCCCCGCCTCGATCATGTTATAGTCCTCCACACAGCGCCGGACCAGGCCCAGGATATGCTGCACGCGGCATCCCTCCCGTAAAAAACAAATTTGCGTTTTTAGAAAACAAGAGAAAAACGGAGTTATAAAGAGAAAACAGCAGATGTTCTTGCCGTAAATCAAATCAATGTTGACATTCTCTCCGCGCTATGCTATAAATATCATTGCGCGTTCAGTGCGCTTTCTCTGTCCCGATTTTAGCAAGGGCACACGGAAATGTAAAGCATACATTATAATAAATTGGAGGAAGAAAACCATGTCCACTTTCATGGCAAACAAGGCCAACATCGAGCGCAAGTGGTACGTCGTTGACGCCGCCGGCAAGCCTCTGGGCAAGACCGCCGTCATCGTGGCCGACCTGCTGCGCGGTAAGGGCAAAGTCACCTATACCCCCCATGCCGACTGCGGCGACAACGTCATCGTCATCAACGCCGGCAAGGCCATCCTGACCGGCAACAAGATGGAGCAGAAGTACTATCGTACCCACTCCGGCTGGGTGGGCGGTCTGAAGGAGACCAAGTACCGCATCCTGATGCAGGACAAGCCCGAGCTGGCCATGCGCGTGGCCGTCCGCGGCATGATGCCCCGCAACATCGTCACCAAGGACTCTCTGAAGCGTCTGCACATCTATGCCGGCGAGCAGCACGATCATGCCGCTCAGAAGCCCGAGCTGGTCAAGTAAGGAGGAGAAAGAGAATGTATCAGTCCAAGAACCCCTACAAGTACGGCACTGGCCGCCGCAAGTCCTCCGTTGCCCGCGTGCACCTGTTTGAGAACGGCACCGGCTCCATCACCATCAACGGCCGCGACATCGACGAGTACTTCGGTCTGGAGACTCTGAAGATGGTGGTCCGTCAGCCCCTGAACGCCACCAACACCCTGGGCAAGGTGGACATCGTTGCCACCGTCGAGGGCGGCGGCGTGTCCGGCCAGGCCGGCGCTCTGCGTCACGGCATCAGCCGCGCCCTGCTGCTGGTGAATCCCGAGTACCGCGCCATCCTGAAGAAGGCCGGTTTCCTGACCCGCGATCCTCGTATGAAGGAGCGCAAGAAGTACGGTCTGAAGGCCGCCCGCCGCGCTCCCCAGTTCAGCAAGCGCTGAGTCTATACCGTTTACCTGCAAAACGCCAGAAACCACAAGGGTTTCTGGCGTTTTTCTTTGTGCTCATTTGTCTCCATCTGAGATCGTTGTTCTCTTTTCTTCAACGACAAATTTGCGGACAAAGTGAAGCATTTGACGACAAATTTCACGACAAATTTTTTGCTCTTTTAAGGGTGCATGGCTGCCTTTGTATCTGTCATACAAAGGAGAAAATTCATGCTCATTCCCTCATGGTCAAAGGCTCAAAAGGAGGCCTTCCGTACCCAGCATCCCACAAAATATCCCATCAAGCAAGCGAATCACAATTCTCCCAAAGCCGATGTAAAGACTTTCGCCGACCTCATTTATGCAGCAGATCGTCCCGAATATAAGGGCATAGTGACAATTGCGCGCCGTCCCAAAGGGACATCCACGATGGAGACTGTGGCAAGTGTTCCTGCGGAACAGGCGGGCGAATGGTTGTCGCAGATGCACGTTTCGGCAAATGCAGACTATTATATCACGAAGGCGCAGTTCAAAGCTGCACAAACATGGGACACTGATGAATTGTTTGCGCTGAACGCGATTTGGGTAGATATTGATGCGCACGAAAAAGCTTCAAACTGTCCAAATCCGGAAGATGCGCTGTCCTTGTTATCTCAAGGCCTTGAAATATGGACCGAGCTTCCTGAGCCCAATATTGTGGTTTACAGCGGAAGGGGTTTCCATCTTATTTGGCTTATCGGCCAGTGTGCAGCGAGCCTTGGCTTTATGGCAAGCGAAATCTCAAAGCATATTGGAAATGCCATTCAAAATCTTCTCACCGACTTGCAGATCATCGGCTACTCGGTCGATTCGGGGTATTGTTCAAATATTGCAGGATTGACACGCATTCCAGGCACATTTAACACTCACGCAAATAATTACTGTACCTGCGAAATACGACATTCTGTTCGGATGTCGCTCGTAGAGGAATATAAGGATCTTCAGTTTTACTCAAAAAAGAGTATAGCAACTTCTGAGCCTTGTCACCGCTATATGCCTACGTCTGCACAGGCTGCGGGAGAGCTGCGTGTAAACGCTTTGCTGAAGCTGCTGGAGCTGCGCACAAGCTGGGAGGGCTATCGGGACTATTTTTTGCTTATTTTGTTCTCAGCCTGCCAAATGGCTGGATACCCCAAAGAAGAAGCTCTTCGACTGGCACTGAAGGCCAACACACAATTGAAACCAGCTCTATCCGAGCGCGAGGTTCAGTCTCTACTGTCAACCGCAGTAAAAAAGCACTACAAAATGAAAAACGCCTACATTATAACTACATTGGATCTTACCGCCGATGAGCAGACTGCCATTGGTATTTCCGTTATGCCCACAGGGGAGGCGAAGCGCAGCAAAAACCAGGCGCGGGATGAAAAGATTGCGGCCAAGCGGAGGAAGGAAAACCGCACAATCATGCGGTTTCATATCCTCGGCTGGAGCATTGGTACCATCGCAAAAAAGGTGAACCGCTGCTATAACACAATTAAGAAGCGCATCGGCGAATTGGCAGGAAAATTAGAGGAGCTTTTTTCGGATCGCGAACTCAAGTTGCTTTTTCGTCAGCGCGCGAAGCGCATCGTGGAGGAGCTGAAGAAGTGCGTAACCCCCATTTCATTTTTTGAAGGGCTTATATATTATGCTAATATGGGCAAGTCCAGTATGAGGCAGTCTACAGTAGAAGGGCTTGCATATCAGCCTGAGCACGAACGGAAAAGTCGAAGAAAACGGGATGAAGGAAGTATCTGCGCATATCTGAACGAGGAGAGGTGGTGTGCAGAATGAACAATGTATTGTTATCCTCCAAAAACATGTGCTGGTGCACGCCGCAGGACTTTTTTGACAAGCTAAACGCCGAATTTGATTTTGTGCTTGACCCCGCTGCGACAGATAAAACGGCAAAGTGCGCGTTGTTCTATACCCCTGAAACGGATGGACTTTCGCAGAGCTGGGACCGTGGCGGTGCAGTATTTTGCAACCCGCCCTACGGAAGAGAGATCGGTAAATGGGTGCGAAAGGCGTTTGAAGAGGCGCGCTGTGGGTATCCAATTATTTTACTTATCCCCGCGCGGACGGATACGGCATACTTTCACGATTACATTTACGGAAAAGCGGAAATTCGCTTTATTCGTGGGCGGCTGCGGTTCACGGATGAAGACGGAAATGTCTCTGCTCCTGCGCCGTTTCCGTCTATGGTAGTGATCTACAACGGGAAAAACTCGCTGCCCCAAAACAACGTATCCGGCACAGTCCCAAAGGAGACATGCGCCTAATGCCAGGGAGGTTTCCAACATGCAATTTGCCCCCATTTTACCGCCTGTGAAGCCCAGTACGCCGGCAGCTTCGAACCGCGCAGACGGTGCGCAGCACACCGCTTACCGCGTACCTGAAGAAGTATTCAAGCTGCGCCTACTGGCTCAGAACGTCAACGATGATGCCGATGATTTGCTCATGCTAAACAAGAAAATCGGGCAGGCATTGATACGATTTTTCTCTGAAATGCAGTCCGTTCAACGGATGGCAAACGCCGAATTCGCCGATGAGGAATATGCTGAGACAGTGGCAAGGGAGGTGAAAAGTGCCATTGAAAAATTGGACAATAACACATATTGGAGCCTCCTGAGGATGCTCACGCTCATGGGCAAAATTGACGCAGTCAGGGCAGGATTAGGCACAGATGAAACGTTGTCCTCCGATGAAATATGCACGCAGCTCTATCAGAAAATTGCTCGTGAAACACATGCGTTTGACGCTTTTGTCGAGGGAAATATGTTGCTCGTTCGGATGCCTATGCTGCCCTCCATCCGCGCCCATGGTGTAATCAATAGCGGGCAGAAGCGCGCTATCTTTGACACGCCGATGTTCGTGGAAACGGTGCGCGGAGCGGTGCTTTCTGTGAAAGAAAAGCTGCCGAAAATCGCAAAGACATGCATTACCTATCTCTTCATTTACAGGGATACAGCTGCCCCACATCTGGACTCCGATAACCATAATACCAAAGCGATCACCGATGAAATCTGCTCTCATTTTGAGGCGGGCGATGATGGATTTTATGCGGATTTCCGCTTCTTTACGAGGGCATCCGAGCTCCTCCCGGCAGGGACATACGTTGCGGTTTCGGCGATGGACGGCGTACTCCCCACGCCTGAACATATTATCGAACTGTGGACGGCGCGACTGCGGAGCGGAATGGATATTTGACCCCATATTCATTACACCCCGGTGGGAGTGTTTTGCACACTAAAACACGGTCATTCCGAATACCGCATTTCAGACAAGGCGGCAGACCCGCAAACCCGCTGAAGCACAAGGGTTTTGCAGTTTTGCAAGGGCGGAAAAGCCAATGTCTCTGTACGAATAGGACAATTCGGAAGATACTTTACCCACATGACAGCCGCCCGAATAAAAGGGTAAACTGTTTATAAGATACGGCTCATTTAGGGGCGGCTGACCAGAACCGTGGAAAGGAGCACCACAATGTATACGCCTTCTAAAATAAAAATCAGTATGCTGTGCGCACTTGCCCTTTGCGGTCAGGTGCGCCGCGATGACCTTGCTATTTTTGCGCGGACGGCTGACGCAGGAGTTCGCACGATACGCGAGCTGGAAGACAAGGGTCTCATCGAGGACAAAACTGTCGAGGTGACGGTGCGGATCGACGGAAGAAACCGCCCGCGGATGCGCCATGTCTGCAGCCTCACAAATGCAGGGCTTTTGTTTCTGCTTACGCAGGGCGCGTCACTTTTTCCGTGGCTGGCAAGCGTACCGAAAGAAATTGTTGGGCAGGTCAATTTGAAAGGCGGCAGCTGCACGCGGCGAATACCATTGGACAGGCGGCTGGATCTAAGTGGAGCCAATTGCTTTTTTATCGCGGCAGGCTACGAGACCCGCCCTCTTGTATTCGACGAAAACATGAAAGAGGGAAAGCCCTCGTTAGCAAGCTGCCTTGCGGAGATTTTACCACCGCTGGATGCTCGCAATGACCGCAGCTTCTACAATGCACTGGAGATAAAGAGGGACATTCTGGGTAACGGCATGGCTGCACGCTTTGCCCGGTATGTGGGGTTTGTTGTGCACGGAGGTATGCCGGCAGCCGTATACGTCGTGCCGCAGGGGGGACTGTCATGGGGCGCGAGCGTGGTGAACAAGGAGCGAGCACTGTTTGACGACTTTGTCCTCAGAGGGATGCATGCTTCAAAAGACATGGGACATGATTGTATTCTGCTTGTTCGCAGGCCCCGCGACTTGAACAGAACGCTTGCTGCGGAACCCAGCAAAGTCGTGCGACTGGGTGTGCGCTATGTCGTGCCGATGAATCGGGATGGATGGAAAGACCTGAAATACATTCAAGACTGGGGCTATCATGAATTGAAGGCCGTGTGCAGCGAAAACCTGAGCAAAGCCGGATATGTGAAGAATACTGAGAAGGATACAATTCCGAGGAATGCGGCAACGAGAATATCCGTTGCGTGTCCGTTGATAGACCCGGCCGCTGGCAATTATATTACAATCGGGCCGTTGATGACCATTCACATGCTGGCGGAAAACGCAGCGTTGCTGCGAGTGGGAAAACCCATTTCTGTTTTCTGCCTCCCCCATCAAAGCACTTTTTATTGCGCGGCACTTGGCGAGAATATAGATTTCTTGCTGGCGACTACTGAAAGCGAGGGGTGATCCGCAAAGCGGATCACCCCTCGCTTAGATGGCAGCCGGCTGAGTCAGACATATGTTTACTGCAGTAAACATACCCACCGCAAAAATGTGCGGACTTTTGCAGTGCCTGAAAAACGTCCTTTGCTTGGCAATGCCAATAAGTGTCACCCGCTGGCGTGTGTATTCAGTTTAGATACAAAATGCGGCATAGAGAGGAACTATCTTCTTGTTGTCCTCCATACCAAAGTTCTTGGACGAGAGCTTAATGGCATAGGCAGGCTTGTAGGCATCCATATAAACTCGCAAGCTCTTTGCTTTGGTATTATCGGCAGATTTGACTTCAATGGGAATGAGCTGCCCAGCACGTTGAATGACAAAGTCGATTTCAGCACCGCGTTCCGACTCCCAGTAGTAGGTGCGGTAGCCGTTGATGGAAAGCTGAACATTGACATAGTTCTCCGCCATACCACCCTTGAAGTCGTTGATTTCCTCGACCATATAGAGAATATCATTGGCGGCCAAATCCTTCTTGGCGCAGAGCAATCCCAAGTCGGATACGTAAATCTTGAACGAGTCAATATCGCGGTAGTTTTCCAGCGGCTTCTTGACCTGTTCAATTCTGTAGACCTGTGACACAATACCAGACAAACAAAGCCATTCAATCGCGTTCTCAAATTCGGAAGCCCGTCCACCTTTTTTTATCAGCTTATACTGGAAGCGGGTATTTTTCTTTGAGAGCTGAACGGTAATGTTATCATAGGCAAGTCTGGTCTTTTTGATTTCATTCAGGTTATTATACTTGCTCATATCATTGAGATAGCTGGCAAGTATCGTATCTTGCGTGTGGCGGACAAGGACATAATCCCTCGTCTGAGCAAACTGCATCACACACTCCGGCATACCGCCGACCACAAGATACTGGCGGTAAAGCTGCATTGCGGCATCGTGCAGAGCCGAAGGCAGCGGTGTATTGGTGCTGAAGCACTCTTTAATCTGTGCTACCAAATCCTTTTCGCCGAGCGCCAACATAAATTCTTCCATATCCATCGGATACAGCGTTTTCATATCGACCTTTCCGACAGGGAAGGAGAATTTTGCTCTATTGACCGCAACGCCCAGCAAGCTGCCAGCGACGATAATGTGATACTCAGGCGCATCCTCACAAAAGTATTTGAGAGAAGTCAGTGCTCGTTCACAGAGTTGCACCTCGTCGAACACAATTAGTGTTTTCCCTTTTATGATGGTCTGCCCTGCAACATGGGACAAAATCGGTATCAGATAATCGGGGCTGATGTTTTCTGCAAAGGTTTCATTCAGCTTGGGATTTGTTTCAAAGTTGAAGTATGCGACGTTTTCATAGTGGGTGCGCCCGAACTCCAGAATGGAGTACGTTTTGCCGACCTGCCTTGCGCCCTGTAAAATAAGAGGCTTGCGGTGCTCATTTCTTTTCCATGATTCTAAGAAGTTAATAATTTTTCTATACATAATCAGACCTCCTCAAAGGTGGTGAACATAGTATAGCAAATATTCGTGTAAAAATCAATAATATTAGACGATATATTCACGCAAAACAACCCGAATATTTCTGAAAATTTAATGCAATTAGACATGATTCGGCATTTTTGCATAGCTCAGGCACGGACAGAACGTCCATCCGCACGAGCTTCGCACAGAACCACGCTCCTATTGCTTCGGTGGCAGTGCCACGGCCAGCGCATAGCGTCCCACGCCTGAAGTACCATGCCGGTCACAAAAAATTCACGACCTCCGTGTGGCGAATATGATATAATAGACTCGAAAATCATCGTTAGGGACATTGGAGGAGAGTGAGCTATATGGGTTTGGAGAAGGCCATCGCATCCGGGCGAGAGCACCGCAAGCCGTACCACGGCGCGAGGGCAGTGTGCTTCAACTGCCGTAATCACGGCACCTGCGACTATTGCAAGGGCAACCGGCTACACAGCACACGCAAGCGCGAGGCGGCGGCAGATACGCAGCAAAGGGAATATAATAGTTATAACTGCGGCGGAGAGGACTCCGCCGCAGTTGCTTTTTATGAGAGCTCGCTGCAAAAGCGCAAGCCGGTGATCCGCGCAGTCGCGCAGATCGCCGGCTTGCCAGCTTTCACAGTATGCGGCGGTCAGGCGCGGAAGACGAGGTACTCACCTCGCGTCTGAGCCGGGGTTCATAGCTCTGCCTCTGCCAAATACCGTTTCAACAGGAAGGTGCAGAAATAGGGGAATGTGTAGATGTTGTCGCTGAAGCCGATATTGCCGCCGGTGAGCTTGATGCCGCAGTGGATGTCTTCATATTTTTCACTGGCAATCAGCGTGCGGATGGACTTTGCGGTGCCGTTTTTCGCCTTGACCTCTATGGGAATCAGCGACTTTGCCGTTCTGACAAAGAAGTCCTGCTCCAGCGTGGAATCCTCCCGCTTGTAGTAATAGAGCTTATACCCGGCCTTGACAAGAGCCTCACCTACGACGTTTTCGTAGAGTGCGCCCTTATAGACACCAAGATTTTTGTTCGTCCGCAGGTCTTCCTGCGCTTCCTCGTCCAGCATGGCGACCAGAAGGCCACTGTCAGAAAAGTAGATTTTGTACTTGGTTTCATCATAGTTCCCTTGCAGCGGCAGCTCAGGGAATTGCAGACAGTAGCAGACGTTGACCATACCGGCATCGTCCAGCCACTCGATACAGCCCCGATAGTCGCGGAACCGCGCACCGGACGCCACCTTGGAGATTTGGAATTTTTTATAATCCTTTGCCAACTGAACCGGTATATGGTCGAATACATTCAATATCCGCGTCTGGTCAATCCCCTCGGCGTACTTGCGGATGTCTTCTCTGTAGTCAGCAACAAGCTGCCGCTGGATGTCCAGCGACCCCTCAAAGGTGCCCTTCGCAATAAATTCCCGTACAACAGCGGGCATTCCGCCTAAGATGCAGTAATCCAGAAACAGCTCGCTGCACACAGACATCTCTACCTCATTGAAGGGCGTCAGGCTTCGCATATGCGTGAGCATCTCCGCGATGAAGCTGTCATCATATCCCTTTGCCCACAGGAATTCCTCGAAATCCAGTGAAAACATCTCGTAGTCCGTCTTGTAGCCTACACTGTTGCTTTCGATTTTCCTGTAGTTGATGCCCAGCATAGAGCCGCTGCAGATGACATCGAAACGCCCATCCAGCTTGAAGAATTTCAACGATGTAGCAATATCGGGAAACTCCTGCAGTTCATCAAAAAACAGCAGGGTATCTCCCTCAATGAATTGTTTGGAGGGGTCTATGCGTGAAATGTTCTTGATAATGTCATCCGCCTTATATCCATCCGCCGTAATCATCTTGTACTTCGGCTCCTCTACAAAGTTGATGTAGATGACACTCGTATAATTCATGCCGCCGAAGCGGGTAATGGATTCCGTCTTGCCCACCTGACGGGGGCCTTTGACGATAAGCGGTTTTCGGTCCGGATTTGCTTTCCACGAGGATAGAAAAGCGTCCACCTTTCTTTTCAGATATAGCATGGTCATCGCCTCCTGTCTTCCTTATTATAGCGAACACAAGCCGCGAAATCAATCGAAATCACAAAAAATGAGCGAGTTTTTCGAGTATTGTCACATTTCATGAGCGAGTTTTGCTGACATCTGCACAAAATTCGCGCAGACTGCTGCTGCGGCAGAGAATAAAGTGTAGTAGTCAAGAAAAGTAGACACGAAAAATATTTATTTTTGATTTGCTTTTTCAAAAGTAGACATGAGGAACATTTTTGCGGAAGTTGTTTTTTCAAAAGTGGACACGGATAATAATTTTTGCCGAAATCCTTTTTCAAAAGTGGACACGATGATTCGAAGCCTTGTAATGTCCTTGTTTGCAAGGGATAGTAGTTTTGGATAGAGTAGAGCGACAAAATCAAAAGTAGACACAGCACAGGGTTATTTTTCTGTATCTTTCCGCTTTTGCACGAATTTGGGCTCTTCGGTCAGGATGCGCTTTGAAAAGGTATCCTTCTTTTCAAGCTCACCTCGATAGAAACGCTTGCAGTGGTTATCCGGTGTGTCATAGCCGATTGCAAAGCAGGGACGCTGCCGGTTATAAAAGGCAACATAGCGGCACAGGACATCTTTCACAGCATCTCTCGTACGGCATTCTTCTAATCGAAAATCGATGAATAGTTCTTCTTTTATCCAACCGTTTAGAGCCTCATTGACAGGATTGTCCGTTGGTTTACCTGCCCGCGACATGGAGCGGACAATGTTGCTGTCCTGAATCAGTTCGTTGTACGCTTTTGAGGAATACACAGAGCCTTGGTCGGTATGGATAATGGTTGGTTCTTTCTTTCCACGCAGCAGCTCAACGACATCCGCAAGACCGTCCAGATACTGCTCCCACCCGCCACGGCGTTCAGATAGTTTCCATGTGAGTATCTGTTTCGTAAACACATCAAAGTAGAGTGTCAGCTCAAGATAAAATATCCACGGCTTTAATACCGTCATATCTGACACAATGACCTGGCGAGGCCGATCTACGGTATCCCAAGTTGTGAAGATAAGATTTGGGTACAAATCTCGTATTTTCCTGGGGCGACAATGTACTTGATGCTTGGTTTTTGCCTTTATTCCCAGAAAACGAAAGGCCTTGTACACATAGTTATCGCTTATATCCTGCTGATAATTGACTCGTATAAAAGCCGCTACCCAACGGTAGCCGTGGGATGGATGGGCCTTATGGACTTCGGAGACTAACGCGATAACTTCTTCACGCCTCAGATCCCGCGTACTCTTGTCCCGTTTCCTCCACTTGTAATAGCCAGACCGACTGACGCCCATGAGAGAGCACAGTTCCTGAACCTCATAGTCTCTGGACAGCAGTTCTACGATTTCGAATTCTTCGGCCTTAAACGAATGAACTCCTGTTCCCCAGTATCCGTCGTCTGCACGACATAGTTTTTTTTAAGCCGTTCATTCTCAATTCGCAGCTTGAGTATCTCACGCTTGTAGGATTCCTCCGTTCGGTCAATTCCCTCCGGGAGGACATCCTTGATCTCGCTATCTGCACGAGCCAGACCTTCCAAGCCGCCCTCATCATACTGCTTAATCCACTTCTGGAATGCACCGGTTGAAATGCGGTTTGCTTCGCAGAAGTCACTCATTTTGATACGGTAGTTGCTTTTGTACTGCCGGATCAGGAATTCCTTTTCCAACGGATTCAAGTGTTTAGACATAAAGACGAGCTCCCTTCCGGTAGAATACTCGCCCTTATGATACTCCACGGACAGGCTTTTTTCTACCCCTCCGTGTCCACTTTTATAATAGCATCAAAGCAGGCGATCCGCGCAACTGCGCAGATCGCCTGCTTTCGTTTCCTCAGGTGGCGGAGTCGTCCTCGCTCATGGCCTTGTCAATGGCGCGGTTGATGTACGCGTTGACAGACTCGCCCTGCTGCGCCGCGTGCGCCTGAATGATTTCCTTCTTGCCTTTGGGCACCACAAGGTTAATACGGTCATAGTTGTTCTTCATGTATTTATTCACAGCTCTTTGCTGTGCTTTACTGGCTGGCGACATAGTAACACCCCCTACAACTGTTTACCATGTTAACATAAGAAACTATCTGCGTAAATATACAAATTGCACATATATGAGCAGATATATTTGGTGGAAGTGTCAATTGCTATATCTGCTCATATATGCTATACTATCTTTAGAAAACAAAACAACGGCAGTTGCAGGGAGTTGGCGCTCCCTACAACCTGCGCAGGTGTCCATACCACCTACACAACGGAAAAATCCGCACCGCAGGAAGTAGTATATCCTATTTTCAAGGGATTTGCAAGTCCTCCCTGTGGACGGACACTCCGTCTCCTTGTCGTTTCTCGACGCACCGTGTAGGGTATCTCCTGCACGGTGTTTTGTTTAATAAAAACAAAGGAGTATTTGACATGGACGAAAACAAAAAGAACACCATCGAAGTGGAAATGACCGAAGATGACTGGTTGGAGCTGCTGCAGGTCTGCATCGACCTTCACGTAACGTCCGCACCCTGATTGAGTCGTTTTGTCGGGAGGTCATCCGCCAGCAGTCGCTGCTTCGCATCATCGCAGATGCCATTCATCGGGACGCTGTCACACGCGGCGCAAAGTAACGGAAAGGAGAGATAACCATGAAAAACCAGAATAATACCCCTATCGCAGAAGAAGTCATCCACAATAATCCCACGGGCTACGGCCTTTTCGCGGGTATCGGCGACAACTTCAACAGCGCGGCACAGGCTATCTGCGAGTTGGCAGACGACGCCATTTCCAACCTCCGTGCCAACAGCGACGACCCTGACCTCTCCATGACGGTCGTGCTTTCCTTCGAGGATCTGGGCGATGCGGTGGAGATCTGTGTAGTGGACGGCGGTACGGGCATTGCCGACCTCGGCAGTGCTCTGACTATCGCTTGCCGGGATGGTGCGCAGACACCGCTGAACGAGCACGGTTTCGGTCTCAAGCACGCACTGGCCTCCTGCGACAGCAGCCCTGACCAGCGATGGAGCATCCGGACGCGGACGAAGGCGGACGCTGCGGCAGAGCAGTACCGCGAGGTCACGGCTCCCTATACCATGGGCACGTCTGAGGAGGATCAGCCCATGAAGGTGTTCTTCTACCCCGGCGCTGGTGGCTTGCCCTACCAGACCGGCACCGCCATCACCGTTCGCTGCCCAATGGCAAAGTTCCAGACGGTGAAGCCCGACCGTAAGGCAGCGCAATCTGACTTCCACCACCTTGTAAAATATGTTATCGAGGAGCTCCGGTATATCTATGCCGGTGTGCTGGCCGATACGAACATCACGATGAAGGTGGTGGAGATCAGCGGCGGCACGGAGAAGTGCCATGTCTTAAAGCCCTTGCAGCCCACATGGGAGGACGGAACCATGAAGCGGCTGGAGAACGTCCCTTATGATTTGGGCGGCGGACAGCTGACCATCCATTGCCGCTACGGCAATATCCTCCCCACCAAGAGCAATGCCATTTACTACAAGGGGAACATGACCTCCAGCGGCGTAGAGCTGCGCATCAATGGACGCGCCATCGAGCATGGTCTGTTCGACCGTATCTGGGGAGAAGCTGTCCATCCCAGCCAGAACCGCTTTCTGGTTCAGGTAGACCTCGTGACAGACAACCCCGCCTCGCTGCCTGCCACGAAGAACACGAAAACCTCTTTCTGCGAAGCAGATCCGCGCCTGAACAAGCTGTTCCGCTGGATCGCCACCTATGTCCCTGCGCCGCCCAAGGACGCGGATACTATCGAGGCGCGCTACGTCAAGGAACTGGCCGCCAAGTGCGAAAATAACCCCTATGCCCTGCGGGTAAGCCGCGAGGAGCCGGTATTCCAGAAGATTGGACTGAAGGCCAAGGTGGACTTGTTTGTAGGCTGCGTCAATGGCGTGACTATTTATGAGGCTAAAGCAGGCAAGACCAAGGCATTGGATTTGTACCAGCTCCGCATGTACGTGGATGGGTGCGCACTGGACAACAAGCCTGTGGATGAGGCAATCCTTATCGCGAGGTATCATCCGCCTGAGGTGCGGGAGCTGCTGGACATCCTCAATGGGCTGTCCGCACCTGATGACCGCCCCTACAATTTCCGGTTGGTCACGTGGGATGAGGAAGGTATATTCGTGCAGCAGAGTGCGTGACTGAGCCAAGGGAAAAAGTGTGCAATGATTGCACACTTTTCCCCCAGCAGGAAGGAGTAAGAATATGGCCGATGAAAGCAAAGCGCCGCTTTATGAAGATCCTCATTGCGACGATGAAGACGAGGAGATGGATAGGCGCATCTCTCAGGTAGCTTTTGTTGCGTATCAGCAGGCCAAGATGAAGGGCTTGCCCGTGGCTCGTTACGACGCGGAGAAGAAGGCTGCGTATCTGCTGTACCCTGACGGTCACCGCGAATATGTGGACAAGCCGCCGGAGAAAGCGCCGTCATCTGCTGGACTTGCGCCGCAAAATCAGGTACAATGGGAGCAGAAATTCACAAGGGAGAAAGGACGAACGACCATGACATATACTTCCGCACAGGCCAACAAGCTGCTGAAAAAGCTCAACGACGAGCACGCCGCCCTGCTGGACAAGGAGAACCGCAGCAAGGATTTCCGCGCTGCCATGGGTGAGGACGTGGAATCCGTACGCCCCGCCTATGACTACGCCGACACGCAGAAGAAGTTGGCGGAACTGGAGCAGCGTATCCGCAAGGTGAAGCACGCCATCAATGTCTTCAACGCCACTCATGTTATCCCTGACTTCGGTATGACCATCGACGAGATGTTGGTCTACATCCCCCAGCTAACCCAGCGCAAGAGCAAGCTGGCCGACATGAAAGCCCGCCTGCCCAAGCAGCGGGTGGAGGAACAGTACGGGCGGCAGTCCAACATCATCGACTACTCT
>OIZB01000978.1_pt1 | contig 17508 bp, 19 predicted proteins | sample 1588401 | NCBI WGS metagenome assembly OIZB01 (sample SAMN03283270) | human gut metagenome | biome: human-associated habitat; material: feces | host: Homo sapiens | place: USA | collected 2013
GCCGTCAAGCTAAACCGTCTTTTGCTTCAATGTTTTCTTAAGTCACCGCCCCCTTGCGAGCCGGTCCTTTTCTGTTGTATAAGGGGGTCGAAGGTGACAGGAAGCTTGTTAATCCATGTTGCGGCAGGTCACGATGTCAGCACCGGTGCCGCAGACGTTCTCCACGACCACCTGGCCTACATGGATGGGGGTGTGGAGGACAATGCTGTCCAGCGCGGCCACCACCTCGGCCATCTGGCCCTTGGGCACAGGCTTGGAGGTCTTTACCGGGCAGCGGGGGTGCAGGCCGCCCTCGGCCCGGACCGTGCTGGTGATGATGCGGGTGGGGTGGGTCAGCTCCTCTTTGCCGTAGGCAATGCCGTTGGGGCAGCCATTGCCGGTCACTTTATAATCGTTTGCTTCATCCACCTGCAGGTGGCAGCCCTTGGGGCAGCAGGTGCAAATTACTTCTTTCATATCGCTCATGCCTCCTCGATCTCAATGGTCAGCTCGTCCACCGGAGCCTTGTCCAGCAGGACTCTGGGCAGGGCGATGTGTTCCATCTCGCCGGGGGCCAGGCGTTCCCGTTTGAACTTGGCGATGACCTGATCGCCGCTCTTGACGAGGATGGTGCTCTTGCCGCAGATGCGGCGGACACGGAACGAGACATTGGTGCTCTTCTCCACACCCTCCACGCGGATGCGCTGGGGCAGGGTATAGCCCAGGTCTTTGCCGGGCTTGACGGTCAGCACGCGGCCCTCCTGCACGGGGCCGTTCTGCACATACTTGGCAGCGGCCACACCGGCCAGCTCGCTCTCGCCGGAGACGAAGTCCACCAGGTCATGCACCTGGACAACGTTGCCGCAGGCAAACACGCCGGGGATGCTGGTCTCCATGTTCTCGTAGACCACAGCACCCTTGGTACGGGGATCCATCTCGATGCCGGCCTGCTTGGTCAGCTCGTTCTCGGGAATCAGGCCGACACTGAGCAGGATGGTATCCACATCAAATTCTATTTCGGTGCCCGGGATGGGGCGGCGGTTCTCGTCCACCTTGGCAACGATGGCCTTTTCTACGCGGGCCTTGCCCTGAATATCCACGATGGTATGGGACAGATACAGAGGGATGTCGAAGTCCTGCAGACACTGCACGATGTTGCGGGTCAGGCCTCCGGAATACGGCATGACCTCCACGCAGGCCAAAACTTTGGCTCCTTCCAAACTCATACGGCGAGCCATGATCAGGCCAATGTCACCGGAACCGAGGATGACCACCCGGCGGCCTACCAGGTATCCTTCCATGTTCAGATAGCGCTGCGCCGTGCCAGCAGTGAATACGCCTGCGGGTCGGGTACCGGGAATTGCGATAGCGCCCCGGGTACGCTCACGGCAGCCCATGGTCAGGACGACCGCCTTGGCTTCTAGGACCTCATAGCCACCGCTGGGAGAAACGATATGCACATGCTTTTCAGGCGTAACTTCCAGCGCCATGGCTTCCAGACGAATATTTACGCCTGTGGAGTGGATCTTTTCAATAAACCGTCCGGCATACTCGGGGCCGGTGAGTTCTTCCTTAAAATAGTGAAGGCCAAAGCCATTGTGGATACACTGGTTCAAAATGCCGCCCAGTTCACGGTCCCGCTCTACAATGCAGATGGAGCGGCAGCCTGCCTCCCAGGCAGCATTCGCAGCAGACAGCCCCGCAGGACCGCCGCCGATCACAACAAGATCATACTTCACTTTCCGCTACCTCCTTTGGTTTCTTCCATCAAAAGCCAGGTCGCGCTGCCGTCCTGCACGATCTCCATGGGATCTTTCCCAAGTTCGTCCGCGAGGATCTTCAGCACGCGGGGGCCGCAGAAACCGCCTTGACACCGCCCCATGCCCGCTCCGGTCCGGCGCTTCACACCGTCGATGGAACAAGGGGGGATCGGCGAATGAATCGCGGCGATAATTTCTCCCTCAGTGATGGTTTCGCACCGGCAGATTATCCGGCCATAGCGGGGATCCTTCCGTACCAATTCTGCTTTTTCACTATCAGAAAGCTTTCGGAAACGTATTTGCGTACGCTTGCCGCTCCACATGGTTTTCTTTTCGGCTGCAAGCCCCATTTCTTTCAGCTTTTCCAACGCATAGTCCGCAATGGCGGGAGCGGCGGACAGGCCCGGAGACTTGATGCCGCACACATACAGCATCCGGGGAGAATTCTTTGCGGGACGGATAATAAAATCCTCCTCACTGGTTACTGCCCGCACGCCGGAAAAGTTGCGGATGGATTGGCGCAGATCTATAGAGGGCACGCTCTTGCGGCCAAAAGCAGCTACCTGATCCAGACCGCTCTGGGTAGTAGCCCGGTCATCACCATCTTCTACCGGCTCGGCATTAGGACCCACAATCAGATTTCCGTGCACAGTGGGGGCTACCAGAACGCCCTTACCCAAAACGCTGGGGCACTGAAAGATTACATGGTTGACCAGATCGCCGCTGGACTTATCCAGCAAATAGTACTCTCCGCGTGAGTGTTTAGGCATCCATTCGCTCTCTCCGACCATGGCGCTGATTTCATGGCCATGAACACCTGCGCAGTTGACCAGATAGCGGCTCTCGTAATTTCCGGAGGCCGTGTGAACCACATAGTGATCGCCCAGATCCTCCACACCGGCAACGGCGCTGCCACGCTTCAGCTCCGCGCCGTTGCGCACAGCCGTTTCAGCCGCAGCAAGGCACAGTCCCCATGGATCGACAATGGCGGCAGTCGGAGCCAGCAGCGCACCACGCACCGTTTCCGCCAGAGCCGGCTCCATGGTTCGGGCCTCCTCGCCGCTGAGCAGCCGCAGCTCTTTCACACCGTTCTTTATGCCGCGGTCATACAGTGTTTTCAACGTGGCGGTCTCCTCCGCAGAGAATGCCAGCACCATGGAACCGCAGCGGCGGTATTCCACATCCAGTTCCCGGCAAAGTTTCTCCATCTGCTCGGAACCCTGTACATTCAGCTTTGACATCAGTGTACCGGGTTCCGGATCGTAACCCGCGTGTACGATCGCGCTATTGGCCTTGGTAGTGCCCATAGCGACATCGTTTTCCCGTTCCAGAATCAAGATCCGCAGATCATACTGTGAGAGTTTGCGGGCCAGCAACGCGCCGATAACGCCGCAGCCAATAATAGTCACATCAAACATTGGAATACACTTCCTTCCCTGCTGATTTAAAAAAAATCAAAGCGAACCAAACCGCCTAATGCGGCTGTGTTCGCTTTGACTCAACTTTCTCAGCAGAAATATGCAGTTTTTAGTCTCTACTTGGACTATATCACAGTCCTTTCTGAAAAGCAAGGACTTTTTTGAGCTGTACAAGCCGGATTCATATTAGGCACCTTTATGCCTCCCACAATTCCTCACTGGTGGTAGAGACCGCAACAGCTCCGGCTGCAAGAGCGCCGCATACATCCCGCTTATCCGTCAACAGCCCGCTGGCGATCAGTGGCTGCGTCACCCGCTGAGACAGACGCCGGATCACATCCGGCATTGCCCCCGGCAAAATGTCGATCACATCCGCATGGGAACTCTGGCGCACTACATTTTCAAAGGAAATGGAATCCAGCAGGAAAAAACGCTGCACCGTGATCAGTCCCAGTTCCTTCGCGTGATGGATGAGATTGGGTCTGGTGGAGATGATCCCATCCGCTTTTGTAGCCTCCGCCAGAAAATCCACGGCGATCTCCCCCCGGTTGCTCAGTCCCTCGATCAGATCCGCATGGACAAAGGCCAGCTTGCCTGCTGCCTTGATCCGCTTTACGATCTGCCCGATGTCCAGGATCGTCCCATACAAAATAAACACGGCAGCACATTCCGATCTCAGGGCATGGGCAAGTCCCATGTCGTTTTTTACAGCCGCAATCACCGGAGCCTCCTGAATCGCTTCTTCAAACGCCGCCTGTCTGCCTTTCATAAACTGCCCTCCCATAGTGCGTCTGTCTCTCATACATACTGAAAAACATCATCATGAAACGATAGATCATCAGAGATTATTCTTCTCTCCCGCATTATAGTAAATCCTCTGGCATTTCACAAGCGAATCCGTTCATTTTCTAAAATGTAAGTTTTTGCTGTGATTATGGTACAATTTTGTCGCGCCCATTTTTCTTATTCTGCAAGCGCGCCGGCGCTCCCGGAAAAACGCAGGTTGACAGGCGTCACACTTGGACGCAACAGCCAAAATCCCCTCACAGAATCTGTGCGATTTAAACGGAAAAAACACAAATTGGCGAAACGCACTTGTCACTCCGCCAAAAAAGGAGTAAAATGAAGGCACTTCAAAGGGTTGCTGAAGAGTTTGAGAGCTGGGGCAACAGAACAAGTTTTCTCCCGAAATCGAGAGACTTGTTCATGTTGTACTTGACTTTTTTCTTTGCACCTTTGCTGATTTCACAGCAGAGTCGGGGGCGCTCTCTCCCCGTTTCTGCATTCCATGCAAGGAGTGATGGAATGCACACAATGATCACGGCCCACTCAGGTTGCGAGGGTAGGCCGGACAATTCTCTGGAATATGTTCAATACGCTCTGCACTGCGGTGCGGACGCATTGGAAGTGGATGTACATCCTAAGGATGACGGCTTTTACATCAGCCATGATCCATCCGATGGCGCACATCCTGATCTGAAAGATGTGTTTTCTCTGATTCGCGGCAGCGGCGTAAAGGTCAACTGCGATCTCAAGCATCCTGGCATCGAACACGCAGTCCTAACATTGGCGCAAGCCTGCGGTGTGGACGAACAGTTGATTTTTTCCGGCTCCGTCTCCCTTGAAGCTATACAGGATCCCGCGATCCGGTGCCGCACGTTTTGGAATATTGAAAGTGCCATGCCTGCGCTTTATGCGCAGTGCGAGGCTGGTATTCCGCTTACAGAAGAGCAGATTCGCGCCGCCATTTCCCTCTATCGACGCTGCGGCGTGCAGATCGTCAATCTTTATTACGGCCTGTGCACACAGGAGCGCATTGCGCTCCTGCGTGAAAACGGGATCCTCACCTCCGTGTGGACAGTAAATGACGCGTCTTGTGCCCGGCAGTTTCTGGACGCCGGTGTATACAACATCACCACGCGGCAGCCAGTTATGGTTTGCGGACTGCGAAAGGAAACCGGCGTATGAATCAAACATCTTCCCGGCGGATTCTCCTGCTGGCCCCCCATCAGGATGACGAGTGTCTGCAAACTGCCGGTATTATCTATCAAGCCGCTCACTCCGGCGCCCATGTAAGCGTGTGCTTCGCTACAAACGGTGAATACGCTTCCGAGGCAGATGCCGCAGTCAGAACTGCGGAAAGCCGAAGTGTACTGGCCGCTTTAGGCGTCCCTGCGGAGCAGATCTATTTCTTGGGATATCCCGATACCGGTATGCCTTACGAAGAAAGCTTTCTCCGCCGGTTATATGACGGCTGCAGGGTATCCGCCTCCCGTTGGGGGAGAACAGAAACCTGGCGGCCTGACGGACAGGATTTTCACTTCATGCGCAGCGGCTGTCACAGTACTTATACCGCCGCAAGCGTTCTGCGGGATCTTTCCGATGTGTTAGCGCTGGTCAATCCGGATACCGTCTACGTTACAGCCCCCGGCGACTGCCACGGCGATCATGACGCCTTGGGCCGTTTTACGACGCAGGCCGTTGCCGCCATGGAAAATCCTCCTGCTTTGTATTATTATCTGATTCACGCAGACCGGACAGATATCTGGCCAGAGCGGGACGCTGAACGGTTCCGCTTGCCGCCCATGGCGGCGGATCATCCGCTTTTACGGTGCGCCGCGGAGCGCCGTCCGCTGCCGGATGGTTTTCCACCCGCGGAAAAATACAGCTTGATTCAAAGCTATACTTCACAGGATCCAGCAGCCTATAACGGGTATCTGCTGGCCTTTGCCAAAAACGATGAGCTCGTCTTTCGGGTCGAAAGACTTCCCTCTCGAACGTGACATTTGCAAAAATTGTGTGAAAAGGGTGGTCGAAGGTGTTCAAATATCTAAATCCAAAGCGCTTTTACTATGCGGTAGGCAAGAAAAAATTTCTGGAATTTATTCTGCTGGCAGTCTTTATGCTGTTCTTTTACGGCCCGCTGATGTACATGTGCATTACAGCTTTTGGCAACGTATATGAGGTTCCCAATATTTTCCCCACGGAATGGGGCTTTAAATGGTGGAACTTCGTGTTTTCTCAAAAGAGTCTGGTCTCCTCGATCGTGCAGTCCCTGACCATTGCAGTCATCACCACAGTCTGCTCTATGGTGCTGTGCATCCCGGCGGCTTATTCTCTGGCCCGGTTCCGCTTCCCCGGCAGAAAGGTTTTCATGCTTTCTTTCCTGCTGACCAATGCGTTTCCAAAACTGGGCATCTACACTTCTATTGGTATTCTCTTCTATAAATACAATCTGATGGGTACACTGCTGGGCGTTGTCATTATTCATATGATCAACTCCATGATGTTCATGGTTTGGCTCCCATGCAGCGCCTTTCAAGCCGTTCACAAGCAACAGGAGGAAGCCGCTTGGGACGTAGGTGCCGGCCCCATCCGCACCTTCTTCCAGGTGTCCTTCCCCATGGCGATGCCCGGCATTATGGTTGCCACGCTCTATACCTTCCTCGGTTCCATGGAAGAGGCGCAGGGCACACTGCTGGTTGGCCTTGCCCGCATCAAGACGATGCCCGTAGAGATGTACGGCATTATTCTGGATTATCCCGGTCAGGCCGGTGCGGTGTTTGCAATTTTGCTGATGATCCCCGCCGCAGTCATGATCCTTGCGATGAAGAAATATATCGGTCCCGAGGCAATTGCCGGCGGTTTCAAGATGAAGTGATTGAGAGGAATAGAAAATGGCTGAACGGAGTTTAAAACTGGAAATCCGTGATATGACAAAGCGCTATGACAACGGTGATGGCGTCGAGCATATCAATCTGAAAATTTATGAAGGCGAAATCGTCACCATGCTGGGGCCATCCGGCTGTGGAAAGTCCACCATTCTGCGGACCATCGGCGGTTTTCTGGATGTCACTGACGGCGACATTCTGATCGACAATGAGTCTATCGTGAAACTGCCGCCGGAAAAGCGGCCGACCGCCATGGTATTCCAGAGCTACAACCTGTGGACCCACATGACGGTATATGAAAATCTGGCTTTCGGCCTGAAGCTGCGCAAGATCCCCAAGGATCAGATCAGGGCCGATATTGATAAGCACCTAAAGCTCGTAAGCATGTCCGGCTTCGAAAAGAAGTATCCCACCCAGCTTTCCGGCGGCCAGCAGCAGCGCATCGCAATTGCCCGTTCCCTGCTGCTCAAGCCCTCCGTACTGCTGTTGGATGAGCCGTTCTCTGCTTTGGACGCCAAAATCCGCCAGCAGATGCGCGAAGAGTTGAAGAAGATTCAGGCCGAACTGGGCATCACCGTGGTATTCGTGACCCACGATCAGGAAGAGGCCATGGCCCTGTCCCACCGCATCGTGGTCATGAACAAGGGCAAATTTGAACAGGTAGGCACTCCTACGGAGGTCTACGATAACCCCGCAACCAAGTATGTGGCATCCTTTATTGGCGAAATGAACTTCATCGAAAAGGACGGAAAGACCATTGCCGTCCGTCCCGAGGATGTCGCCATCACCAGTGAGCCTGCGGATATCCAGGGCTGCGTGCGGACCATCATGGTTCTGGGACATTACGTGGAGGTCAACGTCCAGTGCGGAGACCTCGTTGTCAAATGTTTCGTGGACCGCGATCAGTCTGAACGTCTCACCCCCGGAGACCCCGTGAACCTCAAATTCCTCAAAACGCATATTTTTTAATTGAAAGGAAGAAGCAAAATGAAAATGAAGCGCATCTTAGCCACCGCGCTGGCCGTCATGATGGCAATGTCTCTTGCTGCCTGCGGTCAGAAATCCGAGCAGTCCGCCAACTCCGGCAGTGACACAAAGAGCACTACCATTCATCTCTGGGCCAATGGTTCCGACAACGTCCGTCAGGTTTTTGAGGCGCTGTCCGCCGATTTCAACGGCAACGCCGAAGCCAATCAGGGTTATCAGGTGGAATTGAACTTCCTGCTCTCCGGCACTGGTGGTCAGAGCATGCCTGATATGCTGGCTGCTGCCTGCAAGTCCAACCAGACCAACACCGAGTATGATCTGGTGGATCTGGGCGGCGACGATCTTTCCAAGGTTGTTTCTCTGGTCGGCACAGACGGCTTCATGAAGCTGGATAAATCCAAGATCCCCAATTCTTCCCGGGTCAAAGCTGAATCTGCTAACGCCGCCGAGTTCTGCCAGCCTTATCGCGGCACCACCGTGGTTCTGGCCTACAACTCTCAGAATGTAACTGAAGTTCCCACCACCGCCGAAGAACTGTATCAGTGGATCAAGGATCATCCCGGCCGTTTCGCTTATAACGTGCCCGGCACCGGCGGCGCTGGTGACTCTTTTGTCCGCACCACCGTCTATAACTGCATTGACGATCAGGAAGCCATGACCTCTGATGACCCCAAGTGGATGGATCAGTGGGACGAAGGCTTTGCCAAGCTGGTTGAGCTGCATCCGTATATGTATAAGTCCGGCGGCAGCATCGTCTATCCCAACAAGAACCAGGGTGCTCTGGATCTGCTGTCTCAGGGCGAGATCGACATGTGCCCCATGTGGGCGGATATGCTGCTGAGCCAGCGTGCCGCCGGCACTGTCCCCGCTTACATCAAGATGGCCACCATTCAGCCCTCCTTCACTGGCTCTGTGCAGAGCATGCTGATTCCCAATTTTGGTTCCAACCCTGATGGCGCCTATGTTTTCATCAACTACATGCTTTCCGATGCCGCCCAGCAGATCCTGGTCAAGGAAATGGCCGCTATTCCTCTGGTGGACGTCAGCGGTATGGATATGACCGGCTACGAAGATCTGAAGGATCTGGATGTGGGCAGCTTCCGCACGCTGTCTATCGGCGATCTGGGTACCAACTTTAACGAGCGCTGGGATAACGAGATTGGTTCTCTCGGCTAAACTCTGATTTTGAAAGTGTCCGAGGTGTAAAGAATGAGCAAGAAACTAAAACAGATGTTGGCTGCTTATGGATTGGTACTGCCGTCCTTCCTGACGGTCATGCTGGTAGTAGCCTGGCCAATCCTGACGGCCATTAAGACCAGCTTTACAGACCCGGACACCGGCGGTTTTACCTTCGATAACTACAAATACTTTTTTGAAACACCGCGTGAACTGACCAATATCCTCTTCACACTGGGTATTGTGTTCCTCACCGTGGCACTAGCCATCGTTCTGGCTTATCTGTTGGCGCTGTATCTGCGGTTTGTCAAGTCCAAGGTTTCCCGGCTGATTGGCAACCTCTACCTGCTGCCTCGTTTTGTGCCCAGCATGGTGGCGGTGTACGCCATGATCACCGTGGTTCGCGATTCCGGTCTGCTCAACCGTATTTCTCAACTCTTCGGCGGCGATTTTAAGCCGGGTATGATGTACCACGCCAGCGGACTTGTGACCATGAACATGTGGTTCAACATCCCCTTCGCTGCGTTGATGATCACGGCAGGTCTGGGAGCGATCCCCGACTCCATGATTGAAAGCGCTCGGGATGTGGGTGCCAGCAAACTGCGGGTGCTCCGAAGCATGATCCTTCCTCTTTCCATGAAGGACGTGGTCATTGCAGCAACATTCGTGTTCATGTCCAACGTCGGTTCGTTTACCACACCGTATTTGATGGGCGGCAACTATCCCAAGATGCTGGGCATTGTGCTGTTCGATCAGTTCAACAAGTATTTGCGCTATGAGCGGGCGGCCGCCATGTCGTTTATCATCTTCCTCATTTGCTCTGTTTCCGCCGGTGTATATATCTACACCAACCTGCGCGAAAAAGAGTGGGAGAAATAACGTCTGCCTTACAGGGAGGAGCTCATAGGAGTCTCCTCCCTGTATTTTTCCGGGAAGCCTATCCGCCGCGCCGGCTTCCTTTCTCCATCCGGTACGCTAAAAACAGGAGGAAAAACTGTGGAATTGCTACTTGACCAGACATTCGCCTTTACTCTGGCAGATGTCCGCAAAAACATTCTGGTTCCTTTCCGCGTTGACCGGGATTTCGATCATTTGGCTATTTGCCTGCACTACGGGCCTAAGGCCATTCGAGATCCCGAGATCATTATGCCGCAGATCCGTAAGTGTGTGAAAACATACTTTCCCGCCGGCTATCAGCTGACAGAAGCGGATATGCAGGAATACCAGGAGCTTTTCAACTTTGTAACGCTTTCTCTGGATAAAAACGGCGAATATGTGGGCTGTGCCCACCGTCATCCGCCACAGCAGATACTGACAATTTCCGCAAGCGGCTCCAGTTGGGGCTTCGCCCCCACAGCAGCTTCCGCAGGAGACTGGCGGGCAGTGCTGCATGTACAGGCCGTGGTAGTCGGCACGGTAGACTACCGCTTGAGAATTTACGGAATGGAACGAGGTGAGCAGGATGCTGAAATACCGTCCCTTTGAAATGCACTGCCACACTCGCCACAGCGACGGGACCTTTCTGGTCCCACAGCTGATAGAAAGTGTGGCTGCCTATGGATATGCGGGTCTGGCGCTGACTGACCACAACGCCGTAACCGGACTGCTGGAGGTCACGGAGGAACTGCAGCGGAAAAACAACTGTCTGGTGCTGCCCGGTATTGAGTGGACTACCTTTTACGGCCATCTGTTGGTCATCGGCTGCGACCGCTTCGTAGACTGGCGCTTTGTAACGCCGGACACCATTGACGAAGCCCTGCAGGAGATCCGGGCCGCAGGTGGCATCGCCGGCGTGGCCCACCCCTGTGAGGTTGGATCTCCGCTGATGTGCGGCTGTAATTGGGAATTTCGGGTCAAACGCTGGGATCTGATGGATTATGTGGAGATCTGGTCAGGTCCCGATCCTCACGCCTCCGCCAAGAACGGCCTTGCCATGCCCTGGTACGATGCACTTTTAAATCAGGGCTACCATTTGGCTATTTCAGCCGGACGCGACTGGCACGGCCCCGACAAGCCCGGCCAGATCCCTCTGCTGACCGCTACCTATCTTGGTATTGACGGAGATGTTACAATAGAGAATGCCAAGGCTGCCATCCGCGCCGGACGAACCTATGTCACCACGGGTCCAACCGTGGATGTTACTCTGAAGCAGGAAAACCGGATCTACAGCCTGGGCCAAACCGCACATCCTGGTCCCGCCTCTGTTTCCGTGCGGATCGGCATGGAGGAACGAAGCAGCGTTTGGGCTCACAATGAAATCACACCTCAGTCCATCCGGCTGGTACACAATGGAAAAATCTTGGCTGAACAGCCCTACAACGGTAAGCCTGTGGATTTTTCCGTAAGCTTGGTACCCGGCTGGCTTCGGGTGGAGGTATACGGAACGGCACTTGACCGTCCAGCGGATTCCATTGCACTGACAAGCCCTATTTATTCGGCGGACCTGCGGGATGAATGAACCAAGGAGGAAATCAAGCATGAAACTGACAGTCATCGGAGGCGGCGGTGTCCGCTCCATGTTCCTGGCAAAGAGCATTGCCCAGAAAGCGGCGGAACTCCATATCACTGAACTGGTGTTCATGGATAACGATGGGGAAAAACTGCGGATTTACGGCGGTCTGGCCGCGCATGTCTCCCGGATGCTCAATCCGGAGCTGAAATTCCGGTTGACCACGGATGCCGTAGACGCCGTGAAAGATGCCGACTATATCATCACCACGATTCGAGTGGGCGGCGATCACATGCGAGTGCGGGAGGAGCGCATCGCCTTGGCCAACGGTGTGCTGGGACAGGAAACCACCGGCGCTGCCGGTCTCTCCTTTGCCATGCGCTCCGTTCCGGCATTGGCAGAGTATTGCGAACTGATTCGTCAATATGCCAAGCCAACCGTGAAGGTTTTCAACTTTACCAATCCCGCCGGCGTTGTCTCTCAGACTCTGCGAGATATGGGCTATGACTTCACCTATGGGATCTGCGATGCCCCCAGCGGCATGCTGCACCAATTTGCGGACCTCTACGGTGTATCTGCGGATCGGATCGTAGGCGAATGCTACGGTCTGAACCATCTCTCCTTTTTCCGCTCCATCAAAATTGACGGCAAGGAGATCATGCCGGAACTGATTAGCCGGGACGACGCCTATCGTGAAACAGATATGCGCTTTTTCGGCAAGGATCTACTGGAACATATGGGCTGCGTGCTTAACGAATATCTTTACTATTTCTATTATCGGGAACAGGCTGTCAGCAATATTCTCCACGCCCCTCAGACCCGCGGCGAAGTCATCGAGGACATCAATCGTCAAATGACGGCAGAACTTTCCAAAATGGATATTGAAAACGACTTTGAAAGCTGCCTGAAGTGCTTTGAAAAGTGGTATGGCCGTCGGGAAGACGCTTACATGGCCAACGAGACCGGTATCCACCGCAATAAGGCGTGGATCTTCGATGTGTTTGCCCCTGATGCCGGCGGCTATGCCGGCGTGGCTCTGCGTTTCATTGATATTGTGGAGTCCGGCAAAGCGGGCAGCATGATCCTCTGCGCTCCCAACCAAGGAGCCATCCCCGGCTTGCGGGATAACGACATTGTAGAGATCACCTGCGACATCGCGCCTGACAGCTGTACGCCTCATAAGGTCACGGATGGCGACGAACGGGCGTTGGAACTGATCCGCCGGGTAAAAGCCTATGAGCGGCTGGCATCTAAGGCTATCCGAGAAAAAAGCCGGACGGCCGCCATTGACTGCCTGACCCTTCATCCTCTGGTGAATTCCTATTCGCTGGCCGTGAAACTGGTGGATTCCTACATTGCGCTGAATGCGGGATATAGTGATGGTTGGAAGTAAGACGTTTATCTCCGGCGCCGCTAATGTAAACATTGACCTGTTTTTCTCAGGTCTGCCCCGGCTGCCGGAAGAAGGGCAGGAACTTTATTCCAAGGGATTTTCCCTGCAAATGGGCGGCGGACTGCCCGCCACCCTTATCAATCTAGGGCGCTTAGGCATACCTGTGCGTATCCAGACAGGGCTGGGAAAGGATATGTTCTCTCGTTTTGCACGGGATGCCTTTGAGTCCGCCGGTGTAACTCCCTTTAACCTCTGCCCCCAGACGGATGCGATTCCCCTGAATATCTCCGTCGCTATGCTGACGCCGGGCGACCGAACCTTCTGCTCCTATTCTGATGGTTTTCCGGTGACGGATACGGTATTAGAGCAGGTCTACGCAGACTCCAAGGGAGCGTCCATCTGCGCCATGGATCTTCGATTCCCGGAAGTCTACCGGCAGCTGCATCAGGAGGGAACTCTTCTGACGCTGGATACTGGCTGGGACGATGAGATGTCCATCGAAAAATACCGGCCCATGTTGGAATTGGCAGATTTCTACACACCGAACCAGAAGGAAGCGCTGAAAATCACCGGCACAAACACGCCGGAAGAGGCTGCCCGGGTGTTGAGTGAATTTTTCCAGAAAGTGGTGGTAAAGCTGGATGCTTCCGGCTGTCTCATTCAGGAAAACGGCGTGCAGCAGGTGATCCCTGTGATCCCGGAATATGTACATCAGGACTCCACCGGCGCGGGCGATGCCTTTCTGGCCGGTTTCCTGTATGGTCTCTATCATGACTGCTCTCTGGCTGAATGTGTGTTGTACGGCAACATCACCGGCGGCAAATGCGTCACCGCAGTAGGCTGCCTGACAGCCTACTGCACAGAAGCGGAGCTGTTGGAAAAGGCTGCACGCTACCGCAGTCTGCTTCCCTGACACAAGGAAAATCGCACACCACGAGAATTTTTCACGCCAGAGATCATACCGGTGTGGACCGCAAGGCTGTCAATGGGGCCACTCCTTCCCAATGCCTGTACCGAGAGATCAAAATAGGATCATCGGATACCATGATGAATCTCTCAAAGTCAGACTGTATTTCAAGAAACATCATTCGCATGGCTAAGCGGGCATACGGCATATGCTTTGAGCAGTCGGTGACAGTGGTATATCATATTCAGGCAGTCTGCAAACCTAAAAAATAGCGCCTGCCGCAGGACATTGTCTTGCGGCAGGCGCTATTTTTTATATCAGGTAAGACGATGTTTTTCCCATCCGTCTGATTCAACAGGAGAAGCTGCACAAAAAAAGACATGGTTTGCAGACTCCGTCAGAATAAAGTTGTGGGATATACCCTCCTGAATGAAGAGAGCAAACCATGTCCAAAATTATGCAATTCAGCACAAAACAGCCAACAATCCAATCAAAAACGCCGTTCTTTCCGCTAATCAACGAAATATATAACTATACACGGGGAGCGACCGTAAATTATTTCTCAAGCCATTCCAGATTTTTCTTGGTATTCCGGTCGAAAAGATGGGCCATAGCGCCGTTGAAGGTAAAGGCGATGGGGCTGCCGATGGTAAACGCGGAGGTGCTTTCCAGCTCCGTGGTGGGAACGATCATGATGGTATCGCTGCCGCAGGCGCTGACGTGGAGATGGACGGCGCTGCCCATCATCTCGCTGACGTCCACGGTGCCGTGGATCATGGAGCCCTCATCGCCGCTGAGAATCAAGTGCTCCGGCCGGACGCCCAGCGTGATGGGGCCGGCTGCCGCGCCGTTGGCCTTCAGCTTGGCCTGCTTCTCCTCCGGCAGGGTCACCTTGGCGCCGTCCAGCACCACGGCATACTGTCCGTCCTCCAGCACCAGCTCAGCATCGTAGAAGTTCATCTGAGGCATGCCGATGAAGCCGGCCACAAACAGGTTGGCGGGGTGGTTAAAGACCTCCTGCGGCGTGCCGATCTGCTGGATGACGCCGTCCTTCATAATGACGATACGGTCGCCCAGAGTCATGGCCTCCGTCTGGTCATGGGTCACGTAGATAAAGGTGGTGTTGATGCGCTGGCGCAGCTTGATCAGCTCTGCACGCATCTGGTTGCGGAGCTTGGCGTCCAGATTGGACAAAGGCTCGTCCATCAGCAGGACCTTCGGCTCCCGGACGATGGCGCGGCCGATGGCCACACGCTGACGCTGGCCGCCGGAGAGGGCCTTGGGCTTGCGGTCCAGATATTCCGTAATGTCCAGGATCTCCGCCGCCTGCTCCACCCGCTGATCGATCTCAGCCTTGTCCATTTTCCGCAGTTTCAGGGGGAAAGCGATGTTCTCCCGGACAGTCATGTGGGGGTACAGGGCATAGTTCTGGAACACCATGGAGATGTCCCGGTCCTTGGGGGCCACATCGTTCATCAGCTGGCCGCCGATGTACAGCTCGCCGCCGGAGATCTCCTCCAGACCGGCCACCATCCGCAGGGTGGTGGACTTGCCGCAGCCGGAGGGGCCAACCAGCACGATGAATTCCTTGTCCTGAATGTGCAGGTTGAAGTTATCAACGGCCAGAACGCCCTCCTCCGTGATCTGGAGGTTGGTCTTTTTCTCCGGCTCGCCCTTCTTCTTTTTCTTAGGCTCCTGATGGGGATAGATCTTCTTGATATTCTTTAAAATGACTTCTGCCATGGTGTGTTCCTCCTATTCGTTTTCGGATGCCGGAAGATACCGGACGTCCAAGGCGCCGTTGGGGCCGACGGTAAACCGCAGAGCCTCATGGGACGGGATCTGCATACCGGGGACCGGGGGACAGTCGGAAAAATACAGGGCTGCCCCATGATCTGCCAGCAGCTTCATGGTGTCCGGATGGGCGCTGTTGTAGCGGCGGTCGCTGGACGCGCAGCAGACCACAGCGGTGGGACGGATCAATTCGGCCAGCGCTTCGTCGACGCCGTCTTTTTGTCCGTGGTGTCCCACTTTGAACAGGTCCGCCCGCAGGTCCGCGGGATCAATGCCGTCATAGCCCGTCACATTGGTGTCACCCGGCAGCAAAATCCGGGTACCCCGGTAATTCAGCCGCAGAATGAGACTGTAGTTGTTCATGCGGGCATCCAGCGCGTCCAACCGTTGGAGGAACGTACTGCAAACGTTTGCACTATTATACAACGCATTTATTTCGTCCGCAAGGGCCAACTGTTTTTTTGTAGAGGGTGACAGGATCTGAACGGTCAAATCTGGCGCAATCACCAATTCCTGACCACTTTTCGGCGCAAGAATGGTTCCGCCGTGGTCCTCTACCAGAGCGCAGAGGGCGCCGTAGTCATTCAGGGCCTGCATGAATTTGCTTTCAGAGAGATTTCTTGCCACGGAGCCGTCCAGAGGCCGGAGGGATCGGTAAAGATCCGGCGGCAGCGTTTGCCACAGCACTGCCGGGGGTGCGATCCGGGCTGCCCGCAGGAGACCGCAGAGATGATCCTCATGGATGTGGGTGCTGACGGCCAGATCCAGACGGCGGATCCCCCGTTTTTTCAGATATTCCTCAATGCGGACCCGACCGGAGGAGCGGTCTGCGAATTCGCTGTCCTCGGCGCTGCCGCCGTCGATCAGAGCGGTGAATACGCCGTCAGGCTTGGAGGGATCCGGGCTTTCCAGAAGAATGGCCTCGCCGTAGCCCACATTTACAAAAGTAACTGTTAACTTCTTCTCTTCCATAAGCACTTACGAAATCGCACGTTTGATGTACACACTGGAAAGCAGCAGGACCAGAACGGTCATCACGATGGCGCCCGCGCTGCCGAAGCCGAAGTCCAGGGACTTGATACCGTAGTTGTAGAGGTACTGGGTGATGGTGGAGGTGCTGTTGGCGGGACCACCGCCGGTCAGCAGGTTCACCTTGTCGAACAGACGGAAGCTGTCGATGGTACGCAGCAGGGCGCACAGGGCCAGGCTGTTCTTGATGTTGGGAAGGGTCACATAAAAGAGGATCTTGAAGCGGTTCGCGCCGTCAATCCGTGCAGCCTCGTACTGGCTCTGCGGCACGGATTGCAGGGCAGCGTACAGCAGCAGGAAGACAAAGGGAGCACTTTGCCACACGTCGATGAGCACTAACATGCCAAAGGCGGTGTGGATATCGGAAAACCAGTTGTAGACCGGCAGGTGCAGAGCCTGCAAAACCTGGTTGACAATGCCGTAGTTAGGAGAGAGCATCATGCGCCAGCTCAGAGCCACAGTGACGGTAGGCAGCAGATACGGCAGGAGCAGCAGGGTGCGCATGGTTTTCTGGCCCCGTTTCAGACTGTTGACAAACAGCGCCATCACAAGACCGATGAACATCTCAAAGATCACAGCAAGAATAGTGAACTTGACGGTGTTGAGAATGGATTGCTGGAAATAAGGGTCGCTCAGCAGCTTTGTATAGTTTTGAAGGGCAATAAAATGAGACCCTTTCTTCAGGCTGCGGAGAAGGTTGTAGTCGGTAAAGCTGTAAACCAGCGTAAAGAACAAAGGATACGCCGTCATGATCAGCAGGATCACAACGGTAGGGGACAGCATTCCCAAACCAAACCGTTTGGTCTGGGCATCTGCGGAGCGGAGTTTGGTATTTACGTTTCTTTTCATGACAGCGGCCTCACATTTCAGAAGCGTTACGGATCGTAATCATTAAAAGGAATGGGGGAAACATTCTTTTTTGTTGTGCGGCCGGGCTTTTCGCCC
>OIZB01000982.1_pt1 | contig 17487 bp, 13 predicted proteins | sample 1588401 | NCBI WGS metagenome assembly OIZB01 (sample SAMN03283270) | human gut metagenome | biome: human-associated habitat; material: feces | host: Homo sapiens | place: USA | collected 2013
CTGACGGCCAGAGACAGAGTCATGACCAGAGCCAGCACCATTGCGAGTAACTTTTTCATAGATGTTACTCTCCTTTCATAAATTTCCATCCCCTTGGAGCGCTCCGGCAGCGAAAAGCGGGCATTTTGCTGTTCGCGGGCGAAAACAGAAAGCGCGGCAAAAAGTTGCGAAAACTTTTTGTTTCGCTGCCATTTTCGACCGTTTCACGGGAAAACGCGCGATTTTAGTTGCTATCGCATCCCCTTAAAGATGGTTCGTTTGTCAGAAAGGAGCAAGTTTCGGCGTTTCTCGGCTTACTTACCGTGGCATGCCGATCCCGTAACTAAGTCGGGAACGCACCGTTCCCCACCCTTTCTGCACTGTCACCTTACCACAAGCAAAATTTCAAGTCAACGCTTTCGCCCCATCTGTAACACACTTGTAACAAACCGCCGCTTCTGTTACAGCTTGACATAAAACCACAGAAAAACCCATTATCCGCCACCACATACATATAATATATAAGCACAAATATGAAAAAAGCGGCCTAAGCCGCTTTTTGTGTTCTGATGACCCGCGCAGCGGTCAGGCGGCAAGTAACAGTAGTCCGCGCCGCCGCGCGGGGAGCGAAATTTCCCTTTTCCAGCCGCGGCCCGCCGAAAAAAAGAAAGCCCGCTCACCTGAGCGGACTTTCGCCAATATTTTTTGCACAACCCCGTACAACCCAAAAAATTTCGCGCCCGCAGGCGCGCAATGATCTTGATCGTTTTTGTCGCGACAGAAGGTGAATTGCCGCAAAGCGGCAAGAGAAGCCGCCCTGGGGCGTGTGCGTGGCAAAAAAACACCTCTCACGCCGCAAACGTGCGCGCCTACGGCGCGTGCGCTGCCGCGGCGTGCAATCCAAAATCAAAAAAGGCGGCTTTCGCCGCCTTTTTTGAAGTGCTTTACTGAATCTCGATCTGCTTCGCGTTCACCACCGCGCTCTTCTTCGGCATGTTCAGCTTGAGCACGCCGTCATTGTACTGCGCGGAGATATTCGCGACCTCGACGCCGCTGATGTCGAATGCGCGCTGGTAGCTGCCGTAGCTGCGCTCGCAGCGGACGTAATTGCCCTTCTTGTCCTGATCCTCGTGCTCGCTGTGGCGCTCGGCGCGAATGGTCATCGTGTCGCCGTCCACATCGACGTGGATGTCCTCTTTCTTGAAGCCCGGCAGATCAGCTTCCAGCAGGTAACTGTCGCCCTTGTCCTGAATATCGGTCTTAAACTCGCTCAGGCCGCGGCCCCACGAGCCGTCACCGAAGAATGCGCGCTCCATCTGATCCCAGGGATCATAAGCCGCAACGTGGTTGTTTCTGCGTTCAAAAGGTCTCAGTTCAAACATAATACAAAGCCTCCAAATCTATTCTGGCGAGCCGCTCTTGCAGCCCGCGTGGTTTACGTTTCTTTCGTTCCCCTCGGAACAATTTTGAGTATAGTCACGCCCTGTGAACAAAAATACATCTTTTGATGAACAAACTTTTAACTTTAGCACTCTTGCGCCTAGAGTGCTAAAAATCATGGTAGCTGCGGACCGCTACCAAACCGCTACCCGATTTTCCGTGCCCGCAAAGCCTTGCAAAATCAGACTTTTTTCGCCCCGCCAAACCCCCGTTTCCGGCAAATCGCTACCAAACCGCTACCCGCCGCGCCCGCGAGCCATTGCGCGGCGGGCTTTTTCCGCGTCGCTAAGGGGATGCGATATCCACTGAATCGAACGATTTTTCCTTTATTCTGCTGCATTTTGATTATTTTCTATTGTTTCTGCAACAATTTTAGGATTTGCAAATTTTGGCAGCAACCACGGGGAAGCGGGAGATTCGGCGGGTGTTCGGCCGCAAGAAGATGATGACGTTATCGTCATGATCGACACCTTCCTCGCCAAGGTTCAGAGCGTTTCCGACGCTGCTTACGATGCTCAGGGCCACCTGCGCAAGGAAGCCAGCATCACCCTCCTCGTTTATGATGGCACTTCCAACAAGGAGCTGGCCCTCACCAACGGCGAGGATAACTACTCCTACGTCAAGGGCGATTACGTTCTCCTGAACGCCTTCACCAACGCTGTTAACAGCGCTACCGAGAGCGGCCTCATCAAGACCGGCGCTGACAAGTACGGCGAGATCGTTTCCAAGGCCACTTCCATTGACGGCGCTCAGAGCGTGATCTACTACAACGCCAAGCAGCACAACGTCGAGGGCACTGTCTATGACGATGCTGCCAAGTTCTACTTCGACAACGCGGTGGCCAGCACCAACAAGTTCACCTGGTTCTTCGATCAGTACAACAACCTCATCGGTAACGTTGAGATCGCTGCTGCTACCAGCTACGGCGTCATCAACTCCATCTGGTGGGCTGGCAACGCTGCGGACGGTTCCGGCGTTGCTAAGGCGAATGTCACCTACATGGACGGCACCACCGCTGTGGTCGACCTGAGCAAGATGACCTACTTCGACGATACTGCTTCCGGCGGTGTGGCCCCCAAGATTGCGAGCGGCAAGGTCACCCACAGCACCGGCATCCAGAACAAGGTCATGAAGGTTGATGGTGACTACTTCTACGTTGACTCCTACATCAACACCAACGCTGTCTGTGATGTCAACGGTATCCTGAACGGCCACCTCTTCCAGTTCACCACCCAGGCAAACGGCACTCTCGCCGCTGTCGAAGTCGCTACCGGTGTTGACGCCAAGTTCCACAACGAGAACCTGTTCGTCAGCAAGAACACCCAGTACAACGGCAGCAACCTGATCGTTGACGATGCCACCGTCTTCCTGGTCCGCAACAACACTACCAATCCCTACACCTTCAAGTCCATCGTTGGTCTCGGCAACATCGACAACTATGCTCAGGCTGAGGTCGACTTCGTCGATCTGAACGGTGATAAGGTCGCCGATTACGTCTACGTCATCGCTGATCCCGTTGCCGCCAAGGTCACCAGCCTCTTCTACTATGCCAACGAGCAGGTCTCCTATGACGCCAAGACCGGTGTCTACACCATCCCCGGCTACGTTGACGGCGTGAAGGGCAACATCTACGGCTCCAAGGACGACGCTATCGTCCTCACCCTGCTCAACGCCCTCAGAACCCAGGCTACCAATAAGGTCGCCGGCGGTCTCTTCAAGGTCGCTCTGAGCAACAACTACGTCAAGGATTATGTCGCCATCGCTGCGATCGGCACTGAGTCCTCCACCACCACTGCCATCACCGCCTTCACCGGCTATCCCATGGCTGCTGCCTACACCGGTTACACCGTTAAGGTCGACTCCATCGTGGGCGCTGACAAGGACACCTACAAGAACTCTGTCTACACCGACTATGTCGATGGCACCATCACTGGCGACAAGTTCTACACGGTTTCCGGCAACGGCGTTGACGGCCTGACCAAGATGCCTCTGGCTCTCGGCGATGTCACCACGCAGAACGTCATCGTTGTTTACAACGCTGATCCCGCTAGCACCTCCGCCACCCTCAACCGTCTGGCGCTCCAGGTTTACGCTGTGAACAAGGTCGACACCTCCACCAACCCCGATCCTCTCGCTACCTCTTACACCTACACCCTGAACATCGTGAATAAGGACACCGGTGCTGTTCTCCAGTCCTACGCCAAGACTGTTAAGAATCCCGCTAATGACACCTACACCATCACCCTTAATGGTGCTGCTACTGAGTTCGGCGTCTCTACCGCCAAGCTCACCGCTTTCGGTCCCGACTCCATCACCCTCACCATCGACAGCACTGTTGGCAAGCTCACTGATTCTGGTGTTCTCAACGCTTACTACGCCAACTAATCATTGACGTAAGCGCAAAAAATCTCTGAATAGAGTTTCAGCCCTCGGCTCTTTTGAGCCGGGGGCTGTTTTTTGTTTTTCTGCGTCTCAGTCCGCGTCACAGCCGAGCACCACATAATGATATGTTTTGCCCGCCTCATTGAACTGAATGGCGGGCGGGGCGAAATACTGATCCTCTTCCTGCTGGCAGAACCAGCTTACGCTGCTGTTGTCCCATATCGCCGCGTTGCCCCGGTTATTCGAGTTGTAAAACCCGCTGACACCGCGCAGCGCCCAGTGCTGCGTGTCGCTCTGCTCGCTCACCATCACAAGCAGCGGGTAAAAGCCGCAGTCGATCTTGTTGGGATTTTCCGCGCCGCTCAGACCATTGCCGGCGTAGCTGCCGTATTTGATGCGGCAGATTTTACCGTTTGCGATCGTCTGCGCCAATGCCGTGATGCGCTCCGCCGCCGTGCCGTCGGCCTCGCTGCGCGCGTCGGTCTCCGCCTTGAGCGCCGCGTCGATGCTCGCAAACGCCCCGTTAAAGTCGTCCATCTTGATCTGATCCGCCTTGACCCATTGCGGCAGGTCGAAATTTGTCGTCTTGTCCATGCGCTTTCCCCCAAATTTTGATAATGTTGGAAAAGGCAGCCCACACCCCCCTGTAAACGCGGGAACACTGATGCATGATTTGCCTTTTCATGATACGCCGTATCATGAAGCAGCGTTGCACACAACGCGGCAAAAAGTTGTACCGCCTCCGGTATTAGAATTCACGATACAACAAATTGCAGCGTTGTGTGCAACGATCCCTCGTTGTGCGTGGGAACTTTTTCGGCTATCATACGTCTATAGAAGTATCCGAAAGAAACGAGGAACGAACGATGAAGAAGCTCCTTTCCCTCCTGCTCCCGCTTGCGCTGGCCCTTTCCCTCGCCGCCTGCGGCGAAAAAAGCGCAGACGAGGCCGCGCGCCAAACCCCGCCAACACTGACGGTGACAAGTGCAAACGCTTGCAGCGTCATCCTCAAAAGCAGCAGCTACGACTGGACCTACCCCCAGGGCCTACAGAGCATGACCGTCATTGCCTGCGGCGCGCACCCGCTGGACGAAAACTGCCGCGATATCACGCCTGTACTGGAAATGCCCTTTACAGTGTCGGCCGCCTATTTCTACACCGTAACGCTCGATTTCGGCGATAATTCGCCCGATTCCGTCAGTCTCCGCTGCTGGCCGTCCGACGCCTGGGGCAGCACCGGCATGCCGTCCGAGACCGTGACCGCCCAGCGGCAGGATAACGGCACATTCCGCGCAGAACTGCCGCAAAGCGACGGCATTTTCGCCGTCGACGCCCTCTGGGACGGCAGCAGCGCGACATACACCTTCTGCACGCAGGCGGAGGGGAGCGAAGAGCTCCACCCGGGCGCAGTGCTCAGCATCGGCGAGAGCGAAGACATCCGCAAGATCGACATCTCGTGGCGCAGCGGCAGCGTGAACATCTATACCGCCGAGCAGAGCGCGCAGATCAGCGTGAAGGAGGAATCCGCCGCGCCGCTCGCCGAGAGCGAGAAGATGGTCTGCACGATCGACGGCGATACGCTGCGCATCCGCTTCCTCGGCGACGCTTACCGCGGCAGCTACAACGGGGAAAAGTACCTCGACGTGGGACTTCCGAGGGAACTGGTCAGCGCCGGTCACTTTGAGGAGATAAAAGTCGAAACAACGGACGCCTACGCCTACGTGAGCGCCGATGCGCAGAAGATCGAGCTTTCGACGCTCAGCGGCGACGCGCGCGTGATGTGCGCGAACTGCCCGGAGGTGGAGATCGAGACCACGAGCGGCAATGCCGGCGTGGTGGACGGCACGTGGGCAAGGGTCGATATTTCGACGCTCTCCGGCGCGATCGAGCTGGCGGGCGAAGCGGAAAATGCCGAGATCGAAACCGCGAGCGGCAAGGTGGATATCGCCGGCGCGCTCGGCGCGCTGGACTTCGAAAGCGTCAGCGGCAACCTGATTTTGGCTACCGAGCGTGCGCTGCGCCTTGATGCCGAAACGGAGAGCGGCAGCATCTATCTGACCCTTCCCGCGCAGGACGGCTTTACTCTCGACTATGAAACGAAAAGCGGCGCGTTCCGCTCCGCGCTCACCGAGCGCGAAGGAACGCTCATCGCCTGCGGCGACCACGAAGCGTACTACACCGTGCCCGCGCTCGAGGGCGGTGAGATGAGCGAGCTGGAAATTTCGACGGTCAGCGGCACGTTGACGATCGATGCCTCCTCCGGCAGCAACTAAAGCGCAAAAAAAGAGAGCGGCAGCGCCGCTCTCTTTTTTCGTTATTTCTCGTCGATTGCAAGCCACGTCTGGTCGAAGCCGTAGGGGAGCAGCTCCTTGATGTGCAGGTGCTTTTCCTCGTTGTCCTTGTTCAGGCACACGACCTCCATGTCGGGCCCGAACTCGTAGAGCACCTGACGGCACGCACCGCAGGGGTAGCAGTAGTCGTCGCTGCGCCCAGCGATGACGATGCGCTTGAAGCGCCGGTGCCCCTCGCTCACGGCCTTAAACGCCGCGGTGCGCTCGGCGCAGTTCGTCAGGCCGTAGCTCGAATTTTCGATGTTGCAGCCGGTGAAGACCGCGCCGTCCTCACATTCGAGTGCCGCGCCCACGGGGAAGTGGGAATACGGCACATACGCCATGTCCAGCATGGCGACGGCCTTCGCCTTGAGTTCTTCTAACGTTGCCATAATAACGCCTCCTCACCAGTCTACGCCAAGATCGGGACGGACTTGCGTATCCATGATGTCCTCGGCGTTATAGAATTGCAGATAGCGGCTGCGCGAGTGGCGCAGCGTGGTGCCGTCCGGATGCAGACGGTCGCAGATGACGGCGGAAATGTCGGGCTTCACATAGCTGAACGAACTCGTGCCGACGCTCGCGAAGATGCGGAAGCCCTGGCTTTGCAGGTACTGGAAGCGCTCGCCGGTCTGGTGCCAGTCGTCACCGTCGGGACGGCCGCCGTGCGGATAGAACAAAATCTGCGTGGGGCCGACGAGCGAGCCGACCTCGTCCGCCCAGCGCTCGGTGTCGTTGATGACGGTCTGGAGCGGCTTGGTGTCGAGGCGGATGTGGCCCCAGGTGTGGCTGCCGAACGTCCAACCCGTTTCCTTGAGCCGCTCGATGACGGGCTTGACCGCCTCGATCTCGCTCGCGCGGTAGGCATCGAACGCGGGGCGGTCGGGCGAATCTGCCGCGATGTCGCGGTCATCCTGCGTGCGATAGCCTAAAATACCCTGATAGCCCGTCAGCGAGAAGATGGCCTTCGCACCGTTCAGCGAAAAGTCGGGGTGCTCGTAGACAAACTGGTCGAGAATGGGGGTCGCGTCGAGTTCCTTGGTCAAAAAGGTCTCATTTGTGTACGGATCGGTGCACTGCGCCCAGATCTCGCCGTCCTCGCCGACGACGAGCTTGCTCGTGAAGCCCTCGTCGAGCATATAGGGGTAGTAGTTCACGTCGTCAAAGCTGATGACGAGCGGCTTTTTGCCCTCGGGCAGCATCAGGGTGTTTCGCACCATGTGCGTGCCGGTCTCGTCCGTCACCTCGCTCCACACGTCCTCCATCGCGACTAAGATGTAGCCCTTGTCGTACACGGACTGCAAAATTTTGTTGTATTCGTCGACCGTCACCATCCAGTCGTCGAGGCCGTAGCGCTGGTCCTGACTGGCATTGCAGTCGTGGAAGGCCCACTGCGGATAGGCGATGATCGGGTGGAAAAAGAGGTGCTCCACCACCTGATCCGGCCCCCAGGCCTGCGTGAGCTGGTCCTCAGACCAGTAGTTGCGCACGGCGTCGTAGGGGTCAGTTGTATCGTCAGTATTGTTGTCGGTGTCGCTGCCATTCTCGTCCGTGACGGTCTGATCGTCGCCGTCGGACGGCGTCGTCTTATCGCCGCAGGCGGTCAGCAGCGACAGTACCATCAGCGCGCTGAGCAGCAGTGCAAAAAAGTGTTTCATGTCAAAATCTCCTCTCTCAAAACTGCGCGGTCATTATAGCAGACTTCACTTCTTTTGACTACGCTTTTCGAGCTTTTGTTCCCATTTGTAACTATTTACCACAAATAATTAAAGCGTCACAGCTTTTCGCATCCGCAGACGCGAAATGATTTCGAATCGTTTTTTGGCGCGACATGCGCGTGCCAAAAAACTCTTCTCGCTCCGCGCGTGTCGAAGCCGCCCTTTGGGCGGCAAGGCACGAAGCGGAGTGCAATTCTCAAAAAAGAGGGAGACACGCTGTGTCTCCCTCTTTTTTGAAGAATTAGAAGTCTGCGTTGCCCACGGTGCGGGGATGCAGCTCCACGTCGCGGATGTTGCCGATGCCCGTTAAATACATCACCATGCGCTCGAAGCCGAGGCCGAAGCCCGCGTGACGGCAGGAGCCGTAGCGGCGCAGGTCGCAGTACCACCAGTAGTCCTCGGGATTCATGCCGAGCTCGCGGATGCGCTTTTCGAGCAGCTCGATGCGCTCCTCGCGCTGGCTGCCGCCGATGATCTCGCCGATGCCCGGAACGAGGCAGTCCGCCGCGGCGACGGTCTTGCCGTCGTCGTTGAGGCGCATATAGAACGCCTTGATCTCCTGCGGATAGTCCGTGACGAACACGGGGCGCTTGAAGATCTGCTCGGTGAGGTAACGCTCATGCTCAGTCTGAAGGTCGATGCCCCACTCGACGGGGTAGTCGAACTTCTGGCCGCTCTCCTTTAAGAGCTTGACGGCCTCGGTATACGTCACGCGGCCAAAGTCGGAACTCTCGACGTGCTGGAGACGCTCAAGAAGGCCCTTGTCGACAAAGCTGTTGAAAAATGCAAGATCATCCGGGCAGCGCTCCATCACGCGGCGGATGATATGCTTGACCATCGCCTCCATGACCTCAAGGTCGCCGTCGAGGTCGCAGAACGCCATCTCCGGCTCGATCATCCAGAACTCGGCGGCGTGGCGCGCGGTGTTGGAATTCTCGGCGCGGAACGTGGGGCCGAAGGTGTAAACGTCACCGAACGCCATGGCGAAGTTCTCGGCGTTGAGCTGGCCGGAGACGGTCAGGCTCGTCTTCTTGCCGAAGAAATCCTTGCTGTAATCGACCTTGCCGTCGGGCGTTCTCGGCGGGTTCTCAAGGTCGAGCGTCGTGACCTGGAACATCTCGCCCGCGCCCTCGCAGTCGCTGCCGGTGATGATGGGGGTGTTGACATAGACGAAGCCACGGCTCTGGAAGAACTCGTGCACGGCGTAGGCCGCCGCGCTTCTCACGCGGAACGCCGCGGAGAAGAGGTTCGTGCGCGGGCGCAGATGCTGAATGGTGCGCAGATATTCGACGCTGTGGCGCTTTTTCTGCAGGGGATAGTCGGGGGAGGACACGCCCTCGACCTCGATCTCTGTTGCCTTGACTTCGAGCGGCTGCTTGGCCTCGGGCGTCAGCACGACGGTGCCGCGCACGATGAGCGCGGCGCCCACGTTCTGCGCAGCGATCTCCTTATAATTAGAAAGAGAATTCGCATCCATCACGACCTGCAAATTGCGGAAGCACGAGCCGTCGTTCAGCTCGATGAATCCGAAGGTCTTCATATCGCGGATGGTCTTCGCCCAGCCGCATACGGTGACGCTTGCGCCGCCGTACTGCTCTTTGTCGGCGAAGAGCGCGGCAATTCTCACTCGTTCCATAATAATTTTCCTTCCTTTTGTGGGTTTTCACGGGATAATAGAGGTATTATATGCCACTTCCCGTGCAAATTCAAGCCCCGCTTTGTATTGACTTTTGACAAGTTGTATGTTATGATGCAATCTTACCTCAAAAGGTAAACGTGAAACTTTCACCTATTACTTTACAGGAGGATTTTAACTATGAACAAGTATCTGGATATCGCCCCCGAGGTTGCCGAGGCCCTTGCCGCCGGTAAGCCCGTCGTGGCGCTCGAATCCACCATCATTTCCCACGGCATGCCCTATCCCCAGAACGTGGAGACCGCCCTCAAGGTTGAGAGCATCATCCGCGAATGCGGCGCGGTCCCCGCGACCATCGCCATCATCGGCGGCCGCCTGAAGGCGGGCCTTTCCAAGGAAGAGATCGACTACCTCGGCCGCACCGGCGCGGGCATCCCGAAGGCTTCCCGCCGCGACCTGCCCGTGCTCGTCGCGCAGGGCAAGGACGGCGCTTGCACCGTCACCACCACGATGATGATCGCCGACATGGCGGGCATCCGCGTGTTCGCCACCGGCGGCATCGGCGGTGTGCACCGCGGCGCGCAGGAGACGTTCGACATCTCCGCCGACCTTGAAGAGCTGGCCAACACCTCCGTCATGGTCGTGTGCGCGGGCGCGAAGTCCATCCTCGACCTCGGTCTGACGCTCGAATATCTCGAGACCCACGGCGTGACCGTCATCGGCTACGGCACGAGCGAGCTGCCTGCGTTCTACACGCGCAAGTCCGGCTTTGGCGTCGACTACGAGCTCGACACGCCCGAGCAGCTGGCCAAGGCGTTCCACGTCAAGCGCGAGCTGGGTCTGCGCGGCGGCTTACTCGTCACGAACCCGATTCCCGAAGAGTACTCCATGGACAAGGAAGTCATCGACAAGGCCATTGCCGAAGCCGTCGAGGACGCGAAGAAGGACGGCATCCACGGCAAGGCCACGACGCCTTATCTGCTCGCCAAGATCAAGGACCTGACCGGCGGCGACAGCCTGGATTCCAACATCCAGCTCGTGTTCAACAACGCGCGCCTCGGCGCGGCGGCGGCTGTGGAGCTCAGCAAGCTCGAAAAGTGAGATACTTTGTCATCTATCTCGCCGCGATCAATATTCTGACGTTCTGTGTCTACGGCGCAGACAAGCGCCGCGCCAAAATTCAGGGCGCGCGGCGCGTGCCCGAAAAGACTCTATTTGCACTCGCGCTGCTGCTCGGCAGCGCGGGTGCTCTTTTCGCAATGAGGGCCTTTCACCACAAGACGCGGCACTGGTACTTCAAGTTCGGCATTCCCGCGATCTTACTCGCGCAGATCGCTCTGGGGGTGTTCGTGTATGTGCGGTTTTTCGCGGCGTAAAAAATTTTTGGGAAATTTTCGGGTTTTGTGAAACAAAACAGACGTTTTTTGCGTCTAATCAATGAAGCAAAGGGAAACTGGGCGAAGAGGGAAGATAAAGAATTTATGAATTTTCCATTTTCCTGTTCCCTTATTTCCCGCGGCATGGTAAAATGTATGTGTATGAGAAAGGCTCTGTGCGCGCGGAGCCGACAACAACAAACACGAAAGGATGAAGATCACATGAAAAAATTTCTCTCCTTGCTATTGGCTCTGACATTGGTCCTGAGCCTCGTCGTCGTGCCTGCAAGGGCGGACGCGCCTGCGGATGGCTATGCCATAACCGGCAAAGCAACGATTAGCGCATCCGCTTCTACTTCCGTTGATAGAGGCACCGAGATTACGTTTACGCTGGACGTATCTAAACTTGGTGTCACCGAGACCAAGGACGGCACTACAACTACGCTCGACAGCAAAACCGGCTACCGCTTTGACTATGTCTGGTCCGGCGCCACCGCGCAGGGCAACGGTCTGAGCGCAAAGGTCACCCCGATGACGCCCGGAACGCTTAACCCCTCCTGCACCATCAAGGCGATCATCGGCAGCACTGTCGTTGCGCAGCAGGTCGTCGCTCTTGCCACGGGAATCACTGTCAATGACAAGCTCCTCCCGGGCGACATCACCACCGTCACCTTCAACGGCAGAACCTATTCTGTGACGAACGGCACGGTCAACATCTCCCTTCTTGATAAAGAAAAGATCGATGCCGCCGACAACAAGTGGTCTGCCGCCGCAACCGGCTATGTGATCGATGATGCCGAGGGCAAGAAGCCCACTTACGCGGGCGGAAAGCTGACCGTGCGCGTCAAGGATTCCGCGCTGACGGCTGATGTGACGGTCAACGCCACCACCCCCACCGTGACCGCAGCGGCAAGCCTTACTGAGGTCATCTCCGGCGGCAAGACCACGCTCACCGCCACCTCCACCGGTCTCAGCAACGCCGCCACCTATGCGTGGTTCTACAAGATCGGTGACAGTAAAGAGTTTCCGATCGGCACGGGCAAGTCCCTCGTCTGGACGGTCCCCGCAAACGTTACGACCGCGACCGACTACTCTGTTTACTGCAAGGCAAGCGAGGGCGATAAGCTCGCTAAGACGAGTGACACCATCACGGTCAAGAGCCTTCCCGACACCTATACCTTCACTGTCGTCCCCGCAAGCGTTACGCTGACGCAGATCGGTCAGACCGCGACTTTGGCGGCGAACTTTGTGAATACCTCATCTCCCGCTAGCCTGGTCGTCCCGACCTACTCCTTTGTTTCCGCCAACCTCAACATCGCAACTGTGACGAACCAGACGACCGCCGCGCCGATCGTAACGCTCAGAGCAAGCGGCTCTACCACCGTCACCGCAAAGGCGACCTATAAGGGCAAGGACTATGTGCAGAACATCCCCGTTACCGGCGCCCTGATCGAGGCGACCCTCAGTGCTGTTCAGAACGGCACTTCTGTGAACTACAGCTACAGTGATCTTGTCAACGCCGCGCAGGCCGCCATCAACAAGACCTACAGCACCGCCTACACCTACGAGACCGTCTATTCCCTCAGCGGCGTCACGCAGGTTCCCTCCACCACCGCCTACGGTGTCGGCACGAGCAATGCTTCGTACAACTATCCCGCCGGCGGCTCCGGCTATCTCTACTTCAAGGCAAACCTCAGCGGCATCGGCACTGCAAAGTTCACCGCCACCGTGACCACCCGCGTTGCCAATTCTAACGTTCCCAAGACCTACAGCGTTACGTTTAACGTTCCCGTAACGCCCAGCACGACCACCTATGCCGACCAGTATCCCGAGCCGGTCGCGGCTTACGGCAACACCTATCGCTATTACGTTCAGGTTCCCTCCGGCGCAAGGTATTACTATGTTGCCGGTGTGAACACCGAGCCTGTCGACTGGAACAATGGCAGCACCCAGAAATACTATCCCACCACTGCCACCGCCAATCTCTATTCCCTGACCGACACCAACTTCATCAATGGCAAGTGCACGCTGTATGTCGTGACGCAGGGCACCGACAATAAGCTCTACTGCGGCACCATCAGCGTCTACCAGAAGAACTACAACATCAACTACAACGGCGTGGCCGGTGAGACCGTCCAGTTCGCGCAGAGCGACTTCAACGACTTCATGAACAAGGTCGCTGAGGCCCGCGGCGACGCCAGCAAGACCAAGTCCTATCCCTATGTCACCTTCGATTACGTGTCCTTCTCCCTGCCCACCACCGCGCAGGGCACGCTGTACTATGGCGGCACCGCCATGTCCACCAGCAATTCCTCCGGCGCGTTCAACACCCGCACCAAGGTCACCAACCTCGATAGCGTGACGTTCGTCCCCAACGCCAAGTCCACCGCGAAGACCATCACGCTGAACTTCACCCTGTACGCGACCCGCTATTCCAGCTCCTCCACGAGCCGCGGCACGACCGTGAGCTACTCCGGCAGCGTCGTCGTCAACCTCGTGCGCGAGGACATCAAGTACACCGTCTCTCAGGGCGACAGCGTCCGCTTCGACGAGAGCGACTTCCTGAACTACCTGCGCTCCACCAAGGGCTACACCAGCAACTACACCATCGACTACGTGACCTTTGACCAGAGCGCCGTCTCCGCCGTCAACGAGGGCTCGCTCTACACCTACTACAACGGCTACAACTACGGCGGCTCCATCAAGACGACTGACAAGTTCTACTACAGCGCCACCGCCAGCCAGAACGCGCTCAGCGACGTCGCATTCCTTGCCAGCCGCTACGCCAAGACCGGCGAGACCGTCTACATCCCGTTCACCATCTACGCCCGCTACGGCACGACCGGCACCGGCACCCGCCAGCTCACCGGCACCGTGGCCATCAAGATCGGCCAGACGATGAACTTCATCGATGTCAAGACCACCGACTACTTCTACAACTCCGTCAAGTGGGCCGTCGGCAAGAACATCACCAACGGCACGTCCAGCACCACCTTCTCCCCGTACAAGTCCTGCACCCGTGCCGAGATCGTGACGTTCCTGTGGCGCGCCGCCGGCAGCCCGGAGCCGACCATCACCCGCAACCCGTTCCGTGATGTCAACGCCGTCACGCACTCGAGCTACTACAAGGCCATCCTGTGGGCCAGCCAGAAGGGCATCACCTCCGGCACCAGCGCCACGGCGTTCTCCCCCGATCAGGTCTGCACCCGTGCCCAGATCGTGACTTTCCTGTACCGCTACGCGGGCCAGCCCAGCGGCTACTACTCCAACCCGTTCAAGGATGTGGGCGCCACGAGCGAGGCGAGCTACTACAAGGCCATCCTCTGGGCCGTCGGTAAGGGTATCACCACCGGCACCAGCGCCACGACGTTCTCCCCGTATGCTTCCTGCAACCGCGCCGAGGCCGTGACGTTCCTGTATCGTTACACCAACGGACTATAATGCTTAAAACGAAAGCCCCGCTCAGCGGGGCTTTCGTTTTAGCTTTTTGCGCTCCGCGGCAGCGCACGCGCCGTAGGCGCGCACGTTTGCGGAGCGAGAAGTGTAAATCCTGACGCACACGCCCCAGGGCGGCTTCTCTTGCCGCTTTGCGGCAATTCACCTTCGGTCGCGGCGGAAAATGATTTGAATTTATTTCGCCGCGGAGCGGCGAAACTCTGCGAGGCGTTGTTGGGGGCGCGGCCCCCCTTGCCCCCCTGTAAGGCGACTGACGGGGGCGGGCGGTTTGCGTTTACTCTTTTCCATTCTGTAAACTTTTGTTCAAACGCCTTTACGGGGGTCAAAAAAGCGTGTAGAATGGCAGCATCAAGATTTTAGGAGTGTTTTTTGTGAACAAATTCCGCGATGCCCTTTACCGCTTTATGTATGGCCGCAACGGCGTAGATGCGCTGAACTGGGCGCTCGTGATCCTTGAGCTGGTCGTGAGCATTCTGAGCTCAATCATCCGCGTGCAGGGCGTGTCGCAGGCGCTGTACTTTGTGTCGATGGTGCTGATGTTCATCGTACTCATCCGCATTTTTTCGCGCAATCTCGCGCGCCGTCAGGCCGAAAACGCGAAGTTTCTGACCTGGTGGACGCCGAAGGCGAACGCCATTCGCGGCGCGAAGGCACGCCGCGCCGACAAGGCGCACAAATACGTCCGCTGCTCCTGCGGCGCGTACTGCCGCGTGCCGAAAAACATCGGCAAGGTCGAGCTCACGTGCCCGAAGTGCGGCAAGAAAAGAGTCGTGAAAACGTGAAAGAAAAAATCCGTCCCGCGGGACGGATTTTTTTGTAAGAAAACCGGTTTTCCGCCGTCCTATAGACAGAAAGGGGGTGAGGGCGCTGCCGAATTTTGAAGAGGTGTACGCCGTGTACTTCGACGATGTGTACCGGTATCTGCTTTCGCTGTCCGGGAGCGAGAGTACCGCCGAGGAGCTGACGAGTGAGACGTTTTTCCGTGCGATGGACGCCCTCGACCGCTTTCGGGGCGAGTGCAGCGTGCGCGTCTGGCTGTGCCAGATCGCGAAGAATCTCTATTATTCGCAGCTGCGGCGCGAGAAGCGGCTTGCCCCGCTCGAAGACTGCCGGATCGCCGAGGAGAGCCACGAGGAGGAGTTAGAAGATCACAGCGAGGCCGCACGCATCCAGGAATTGCTGCACGCGCTCAGAGAGCCGTACAAGGAGGTCTTCATGTGGCGCGTGTACGGTGAGAAGAGCTTCCGCGACATCGGCGCGCTCTTCGGCAAGACGGAAAACTGGGCATGCGTGACGTATCACCGCGCCAAGCGCATGATCCGCGAGGGATTGGAGGACGACTGAAATGGACAAAACTTGCAGCATCGTGCAGGACCTTCTGCCGCTCTATGAGGAAGACATGCTGCGCGAGGAGACGAAGGAATTTGTGGACGGGCATTTAGCGCAGTGCGCGGCCTGCCGCGCCGAGCTCGACGCGCTGAAGGCGGACGTGACGCCCGCGCCCGTCAGCGCGCAGCCGCTGCGCGACCTGAAGCGGCAGCTTCGGCGCAAGAAGCTGACCGCCGTGCTGCTGGCCGTCACGCTCGCGCTGACGCTGGCGACGGCGGGGTTCGCGTACCTCACCGCGCCGCAGTATTTGCCGTACAGCGAGACAGAGTGGGCAATCTCACGCTCGCCCAGCGCGCTCGCGGACGACGGCTCGGCAGCGGATGGGCTTTCTGATCTCAGCGGCGCGGAGAGCATCTCCGTCAGCCTGCTCGTGCCGGTCTCCGGCGCAGAGGTCACGAACACGCAGGACCCCAACAGCGGCAAAACCATCTACTTCATCACCGCATGGCGCACGCCGCTCGACACATGGCGCGGCGCATTCGACAAAACCGGGGGCACCCCGAACACACACAGCGCAAATGATCGCACACAGCGCGAGGCGGACGCACTGCAAGGCGTGCTCGCCAAGGCGGAGTCCGCGCGCACGCTCTTCACGCTCGACGCCGCGAATTGCACGGCAGTCTGCTATTCTCAGAACAACGGGCAGGACGATGTACTGCTCTGCGGCAGCATGAACGGCGGCATCATTTCGCTGCCGCGGCTGGCGCTCGGCTATTACGTTTTGCTATCGTTAGCACTCCTTATTACGCTGGGTATTGCATTTTTCGCCTGCCGCAGGAAGAAAACGGGCAAAGCGCTCGGCTATCTGACGCTGATTCCCGCGAGCTATCTTGCCGGTCATCTACTCGTCAAGGGTTTCACGACGACGAGCTACCAGATGCAGCGCGACTTCTCGCTCATTATCCTCGCCGCCGCGCTGATCTACGCCGCGGTCATGCTGGCGATCAACCTCTGGCGGCAGAAGAGGGAGAAGGTGTAAAAGAGGAAGAGACGCATTCGCGTCTCTTCCTCTTTTGCAATCAAATTCGAATGCTCAAGGCCCTTTGAGCAAAGCCGTGATAGTCCGCAAATGCGCTTTGCAGGCCGTCGATTCCCTGCGTTTCCCATCGGTCTGCCAGATACAGCATACCGCACATACAGGCAAACTTTTCATAGTACGATCCGCAGACCGCCTCTTCGAGAAACTGCTTTTGCCTGTCTGGGTCCGTCTCCGTAAGCGCGAGGCGCAGTTTGGCACGGCTTGCTGCTGCGACCTCGGTAAGCTGCGGTGTATGCCAGTCCACACAGTCGATTTCTGTCGCCTGATAGGAGAGAAGATGGGCGAATCCCTCATGAAATGTGTAAGCATCCAATCTTGTCAAATAGTCTGTACTTTCCAATGCGGCATCTGCCGCCGGATAGCGGTGTCCAATCAAGAGATGCGTAATCTCATGCGTCAGCAGATTCCGAATGATGCTGTCGAGCTGGTCGAGCTCCGCATAATTGCACCAACGGATGAGGTCAAAGATGAGATGTGCCTGCCCGTCGGGCGAGTGTGCCGCAACGGCGTCGTAAGGCTCGGGATAACCGACGATCAAATCAAGTGTCGGCTGTACCGCCTCCCAATCGGGGAAAAGCGCGTCCCAAATCGGGCGGTTGACGGGGACAAAGTGCGCAGCCGCTTCACAGATACGGCGTTCGAGCTTGCGCACAGTCTCTCGGAGAGCAAGATCCTCAGGCGGCGGAGGATAATGTACAATAACTTGCGCAAATTGAAAACCGCATAAAAGAAGACATAGCTT
>OIZB01001014.1_pt1 | contig 17229 bp, 13 predicted proteins | sample 1588401 | NCBI WGS metagenome assembly OIZB01 (sample SAMN03283270) | human gut metagenome | biome: human-associated habitat; material: feces | host: Homo sapiens | place: USA | collected 2013
TGCGGGTGGAGCTCTTTGGCCGCGGGATGGCGTGGCTTGATACCGGGACGCACGAGGGACTTCTGGAGGCGGCGGACTTCGTTTCCATTATCCAGCGGCGTCAGGGCCTGTACATCTCCTGTATTGAAGAGATTGCTTATAAACGTGGATTTATAGATAAAGAGCAGCTGCTTGCACTGGCGCAGCCGTTGATGAAGACAAATTACGGGAAATATTTAGTAGAGGTTGCAAATGGACTCTAAACTGAAAGCGCAGGTGATAGCCTGCGTTTCCGTTATCGTACTGCTGATTTTAGGTACGGTATATCTGATCAACCGGGAGAAACCGGCGGCTACAGGCATACAGGTGACAAGCATGCAGCAGGAGAGTGCAGAGGCGCAGAATGGTATTTATGCCCGGTATCAGCTGAATCCCGATAAGGATCCGACAGCCTTTCTGCAGGATCCGGATTTTTTTGATGTGGAGCCGGAGGAAGCAGATCAGTCAAAAGTGCTGTCTCTGCAGGCTTCCAGTACACAGAAGGATCTTCGTATTTTTGTGGTGGACGGCAACGGAAATCCGGTCAGCGGTCAGCAGTTTACGTTCCGGATTGCAAAAGACGGTGCCCAGACGCAGACATATGAGGATGAAGATCAGGATGGTATGCTGTATCTGACAGATCTTGCCGCAGGCGAGTATGCGGTTTCCTTAAATCCGGTAGATGGTTATGCAGTGCCCGATACAGCACTTTCGGCTTCTGTCAGTGAATCTGTTTCTTATACGGTGCTGCAGGATATCTCTTTTCTTGTAAAGACAGAGGATGAGGTAGATCCTGCCGTGGAAGATACCGGTGTCCGGGAAGCGGAAGAAGATGCGGACGGAACAGAAACAAATGTCAGACTGGCAGACGGAGCGTCTGTTTTCGGGATTGACGTTTCGAAATGGAATAAGGAGATCGACTGGCAGAAGGTAAAGGCAGCAGGTGTGGAATATGCCATCATCCGTTGTGGATATCGTGGTGCGAGCACCGGTGCACTGGTGGAAGATCCTTATTTTGAAAAGAATATCAAAAACGCAACAGAAGCAGGTGTCCGTGTCGGTGTTTATTTCTTTACACAGGCAACAACACCGGTGGAAGCGGTGGAAGAGGCCAGTATGGTTCTGATGCTGTGTAATCAGTATAAAATATCGTTCCCACTGTATATCGATACAGAAGGAGCGGGTGGAAACGGAAGGGCAGACGGTCTTGATGTGGAAACAAGAACTGCTGTCTGCACCGCGTTTTGTGAAACGATTGAAAATGCCGGCTATACAGCGGGTGTTTATGCAAGTAAAAACTGGCTGACCGGGAAGCTGGATGCACAGAAGCTGTCGCCGTATTCTGTCTGGCTGGCGCAGTATTCCGGCAAACCGTCCTATCAGGGGACGTATGATATGTGGCAGTATACTTCCGCCGGAACGGTTGACGGTATTTCCACATTGGTTGATTTTAACGTAAGTTATATGGATTATTAGGTGAAAAATAATAAAAGGAGAGCAGAATGCAGTATTTGATTTTGTTCATAATGCTGGTAGCATGTCCTGGCTTGATGGGACTGATTTATTATGATGACAGCCAAAAAACTGTATTAGGTCTGTGCAAGGCATGGTGCAAAGGAACAATAGCTTTGTGGGCGTTATTTGAATTGATTTATATACCGTGCTATTTTCTGAAAATTTCTTATCGTACATTCTGCTTTATCTTTTCCGGGATATCAGTATTGTTGATGGGTATATTAATTTGGACAATACGTGATGCTTTTTTTCAGCTACCAAAACAAAATTACCAGAAAAAACAGATTATTTTGTTTCTGTTGGTGCTTATTTGTGCCTGCCTGATTACAGTTGTTCCGTCTTTGTATGAACATCAGGATGATGATGATGCTTATTATATAGCAGCAGCGACAACTGCACAGGAAACAGACACAATGTATCGTTACAGTCCTTACACGGGAGAAGTGTTGAAGCGTGTAGATAAACGATATGCATTATCGCCGTTTCCAATTTATATGGCATATGTATCTTCTGTTTCCGGTATGCCACCTGCAATCTTAGCGCATAGAATAATGCCTGTGTTTTATATTTTGTTGGCATTTGCTGTAGCAGCATGTATAGGAAATGTGCTCCTAAAGGGAAACATCGGGCTATATATGCTGCTATTTTTGCTGTTATCAGTTTGGTCTGGCTTTTCGGATAAAAATGCAACTACATTTCTGTTGTTTCGTGTATGGCAAGGGAAAGCATTGTTGGCAGGTATCATTCTTCCGATGATATGGTTTTTGTTTGAGGAAATGGAAGATCAAATGGAAAAAGGTCTGGCGATAAACAATAGGCGGATACTGTTGGCATTTCTTCCGATGTCTTTAGCGGGAGCTATGGTATCCAGTATGGGAATTATACTGGTTCCGCTTCTGGTAGGAATTTTGAATGTTGTTTTTATGATTCAGATCCGATCTTTGAAAAAAGGAATATGGATACTGTTTCAGATGACTCCATCAATTTTGTTGGGCGTGATATATCTGCTCATGTAATATTGAAAAACGGAGGATAAAATGACAGTTAGTTATTTTGAAGAAATAAAGGATCTGTTAAATCAGTATTTGGGAATGAGCGCTTACCTGATTATTTTTTTGGTTCTGCTGCTTGTGCTGCTGTTGCGGTATACAGAGAATGAAAAGATCAGATTGTTGGGCTGGGGCTGTTTGCTATTGTTGTTTATTGGCTTCTTTTACCCAACTGCGGTGTTGATTCGAAAATGTATTGGGATAAGTGTATACTGGCGTTTTTTCTGGCTCCTGCCCGTAAATTATGTATTGGCTTTTGGGTTGACCGAAATGATTATGCAGGCTGGGAAAAAGAAGCATATTGGAAATGTGGTTCTGGCAGGCCTGATTCTTTTATGCCTTCTGGTGAGCGGGAAATATATTTTAAATTCCGAAAATTACAGTGCGCCCCAGAATCGTTATGAGATTTCTCAGATCACAGTGGAGTTTGCGGATGCGATACTGGAGCATGCAGATGAGGGAGAGGAGATTAAGGCAATTTTTCCACCGGAGTATGTGACGTCAGTACGTGTTTATGATGCAAGAATCAAACTTTTATATGGAAGAAAAAACAGGTCGAAGGCAGCAAAAAGGGCAATTGCCTGCTATGAATCAGCCAGAAGTTCCAAATCCCATAAACGGATTTGCAGGATAGCAAAAAAGCAAAATTGCAATTTTATTGTATATCCCTGCTATGAGAATACAGATGCGTATTTTGCGGGTAAGGGGTACATAAAGGTTGCTACGGTAGGATGGTATGGAATATATAAAGAAAACAGCCGATAAATGGAATAAAATTTCATATGGGATTATGTTTGGCGGTTTCCTGCTTCTGCTGGCTGCTATGGTAGGGGAGTATTTGTATGGGAAACCATATGATGCAGGGGGGATGTACCGGTTTCTTACGGAAATCTTCCCGGATAAGGTAACAGAGGCAGCTTTTTTTCTGATTCCTATGCTCGTACTTTCTTTTTTTCTGGTGTGTTTGATGTTGCTTGCGGATGTCTGGCTGTCAAAGGTAGAGGGGGAAAAACTGCAAAAGAGGCTGATATGCCTGTTTTATGGATTGTTATGCCTGTTTGCCTGTGATGACAGCAGATGGGGGCTTGGATATGAACTGCTGCATGGTTTTTTAAGCATAAAAGGGATCGGTATTATTTTATGCTCGACGATAGCGATGCTTTTGACAGGCATCTTTTGGCAGAAGAAGTGCCTGTGGGGAAACCTGTTATCGTGCTTTTTTTATTTCGCAAGTGTTGTATGGTGGAATGGAGAGATTATAACAGGTGCCTTGAAAGCTGTCTGTGGGCTGCTCTATCTGGGAGCGGTGCTTGGAGTGACATGTATCCATTTTAAATTAGCCGGATTACAAAGGATAGAATTGTGTGCAGGTGTTTTGGCTGTAACGCTGCTGTGTGGAGAAACATTTATGATACAAAATAATGTGAGTCCATTATCTGACCGCAGAGAACAATTGGAATGCCTGAATCGAATTTTTGCGGAAATGGAGCAGAGATCTTCTGCTGAAAATAATAAAATTATCGGATTGAATCGGGGATTGGAATTGTTGTTGACTTTTGATCGTGATGCAGAGGTGCTTTATGATCCTGCCCGGCTGCAGACCGGCAAAAGAAGTCGATTTACGTACGCGGAAGAGATAAGGGATTTATATGAAATTGCCGGTACAGGGGAATTCGGGCTGGGTAGATTAAATGATTATGCTGCTGCAAATGGGATTCGTTTTATGATTGTGACAGATAATGATGATATGATGCCTGCAATGACAGAATATGCTGGTTATGAACTGCTGTATACAACGGACGGAATACAGCTATATTATAAATAGCTGTCTGTTTGCAATCATAAGTAGCGTTTACGGTAAGGAAATGCTATAATAAAAATGTTTGTTTCAATAAAAATGGATAAAAAGGATTACTATATGGGAAAAGAAGGTAAGACAAAGAGTCGGATCAATCCGGTCCGGGAATTTTATAAAGATAGAAAACTGATCAAGAAATTGGCATTAAATGATTTTAAAACGCGATATGCAGGCTCTTATCTGGGCATTGTATGGGCTTTTATTCAGCCTGTTGTAACAGTTCTGGTATACTGGATTGTTTTTGAAAAAGGTCTGAAGCAGGGAACCGATATTGTGACACAGGGGATTCAGGTGCCATATCTTCTGCATCTGATGTCAGGTCTGGTACCGTGGTTTTTCTTTTCAGAGGCGCTAATGAACGGGACGACATCATTGCTGGAGTATAATTATCTTGTAAAAAAAGTGGTTTTTAAAATCAGTATTCTTCCATTGATCAAGATCATAGCAGCAAGCTTTATACACATCTTTTTTGTCTGCTTTATGTTGCTTGTTACGATGTGCTATGGGATTCATCCGACGGTATACTGGCTGCAACTTATTTATTATAGCTTTTGTCTGTTTATGCTTGTACTGGCTACGAGTTATTCTACCTGCTCGATTGTTATTTTCTTCCGGGATCTGACACAGCTGATATCAATCGGACTTCAGGTAGGAATGTGGGCGACACCTATTTTATGGAATATTTCAATTCTTGCAAACCATCCGGTACTTGCATTTATATTTAAACTGAATCCGGTCTATTATATTGTAAACGGATACAGAGGCAGTCTGTACGGGGAAGAATTCATCTGGCAGAGCCCATGGCTGACACTTTATTACTGGGCATTGGTCTTGGTACTGTTTGTTGCCGGAAGAATCATCTTTAAACGGTTGAAACCACATTTTGCGGATGTACTGTAACAGAATATCTGGCTTAGAAATGAGAGAAAGAGGAACGCATGGACAATATTGCAATTTCCGTCAGTCACCTGACAAAAATATACAGGCTTTATGAAAAAAATTCTGATCGTTTACGGGAAGCACTTCATCTGACAAAAAAGAGACTTTCTTCTGAACGTTATGCGCTTAGGGATGTTTCGCTTTCTGTTAAAAAAGGGGAGACAGTTGGCATCATTGGGACAAATGGTTCCGGCAAGTCCACGATATTAAAAATCATAACAGGTGTCTTGAATAAAACAGAGGGTGATGTACAGGTAAATGGCAGAATTTCCGCGTTGCTGGAGCTGGGTGCGGGATTTAACATGGAATACAACGGTATCGAGAATATCTACTTAAATGGCACGATGATCGGATTTTCGGAAGAGGAAATCGATCAGAAACTGGATGCTATTTTAGAGTTTGCAGATATCGGAGAATATATTTATCAACCGGTTAAGACATATTCAAGCGGTATGTTTGTCCGGCTTGCATTTGCGGTGGCGATCAATATTGAACCGGAGATACTGATCGTAGATGAAGCACTGTCGGTAGGAGATGTATTCTTTCAGGCAAAATGTTACCGTAAATTTGAAGAATTTAAAAAGCTTGGGAAAACCATTCTTTTTGTTAGTCACGATCTGAGCAGTATCAGTAAGTATTGTGACAGAGTGATCCTGTTAAATCAGGGTGTTAAGCTTGCTGAGGGCAATCCAAAGGAAATGATCGATAGCTACAAACAGCTTTTGGTTGGACAATATGATGCAGACCGGGAACAGATACAGGATGAAGAAGCACCTCAAATGTTAGAATATGGCACAAAGCAGGGAGAGATTACGGAAGTATACCTGATGGATGACCGGGGGGTGCGTACAAATTCGATTATCAAAGGGACAGAGTTTGAAATTCATATGCACGTGAAATTTTATCAGAAACTGCCAGGTCCCATTTTTGCTTTTTCCTTTAAGGACGTAAAAGGAAATGAACTGACAGGAACAAATACAATGGTGGAAAAGGCATTTCTGGATGAAGTTGTTGCCAATAGTACAAAGCATGTGGTATTTAGACAGAATATGAGCCTGCAGGGTGGAGAATATCTTTTGTCATTTGGGCTGACAGGATATGAACAGGATGAGTTTTGTGTATATCACAGGTTATATGATGCGATAAATGTGTCTGTCATATCGGATAAAAATACAGTGGGATACTATGATATGGGCTCAAAGATCACAGTGACATCAGAATAACGGGCAGAACTGGGAGACGGACTATGAAAGAACAGATCGGGAAGATTACACTGGATTATACTTATTATATGGGGGAAGATCTTTATTGTGATGGTGCGGTTGAAGATGAACTGCTTCGGATCGTACAGGAAAATGACAAAAAGGAATTCGGAAGGATTATTGAAGAGAGCGGAAGCTGGCCGATTTTGTATCATTTGTCACCGCTTCGCGGGAATATTGCGGAATGGTTTCCGGTAAAAACGGAAGCAAAACTGCTTGAGATCGGATCTGGATGTGGAGCAATCACGGGGACACTTGCAAAAAAAGCAAAAAAACTGGACTGCATTGATCTGTCAAGGAAAAGAAGTCTGATCAATGCATACCGGAACAAGGATTGCGGTGGGGTTTCTGTTATAGTAGGTAATTTTAAAGATATAGAACCACATCTGGACAGTAACTATGATTATATATTTCTGATCGGCGTACTGGAATATGGACAACTCTATATGGATAGCGATACGCCATATGAAGATTTTGTCAGAACAATGAAAAAACATTTGGCACCGGATGGGAAAATTGTGATCGCAATTGAAAATAAATATGGTCTGAAATATTGGGCGGGCTGCAGAGAAGATCATTTAGGAACTTTTTTCAGCGGTATTGAGAATTATCCCGGACAGGAAGGAATAAAAACCTTTACCCGGACCGGATTGGAAAAGATTATAAAAGCCGCCGGCTGTACGAATTATCATTTTTATTATCCATATCCGGATTATAAATTTATGACGACATTATATTCGGATGCATATCTGCCTAAAAAAGGAGAGCTTTCTTTAAACAACCGTAATTTTGATCGATCGAGACTTGCACTGTTTGATGAAAAAGAAGCCTTTGATGGTATTATTGAAGAAGGACTGTTTCCGTTATATAGCAATTCTTATCTGGTTGTGATCGGAGACAGACCGCAGACAAATTATGTGAAATATTCGAATGATCGGAAAGAGGAGTTTTGTATACGGACGGAGATCAGGCAGGAGGCAGAGAATCTGTCTGTGCACAAGTATGCATTGTCCTTGCAGGCAAAGCCACATATAGAGCAGATCCGGAGAGCATATGTGGCATTACAGGAACGCTATCGGGACAGTGGAATGGAAATTAATGTATGCAGCATGGAGAAAAATGGAATACAGTTTCCTTATTTGCAGGGGAAGACATTGGAGATCCTTTTGGATGACTGTCTGGATCGGGGAGAGGAAGCACAGTTTGAAGCTTATGTTGACAGGTATCTGCAGTTTTTGGCATATCATGCAGAGCAGCCGGTTGCGGACGTGGACTTTATATTTTCCAATATTTTGATAGAGAATGGGAAGTGGCAGCTGATCGATTACGAATGGACGGTCTTTGAATCCCGTGATCCGAAAACAATAGCATTTCGTGCTTTTTACTGTTATCTGATCGGTGCCCAGAGAAGACGGGATATCTCCTTCAAGATGCTTGAAAAAAAATTACAAATTACGCAAGATGAGCTGGGCAGGTGGCTGGATCAGGAATATGCGTTCCAAAACGAAATTACGGGAAACAGGAAATCCATGACGGAGATCAGAGATGCAATCGGTAATGCAGTTTATCCGGTAGAGAAACTGATCGCGGAGCTGGAACAGAAAAAAGACGACTCAGATATACAGGTTTACGAGGATTGCGGTGAAGGATTTTCGGAAGAGAATTCCTTTATGGTGCCGGAGCGGGAAATTGTTTATACATCGGATGACAAAGAAGAAATGACAGTACATGTACCTGTGAAGAAGGGAGTAAGAGCTGTGCGGATCGATCCGGCTTTTTCTGCTTGCCTTATTCTGTTTGAGGAAACTGTATTAGATGAAAAACGGTATCCGGGATTACCGGAAGACGCAAAGACCAATGGATTTGTCATGGGAGATCGGTTATACGGGTTTTCCACTGCAGATCCCGGGTTTGTGATAGCTACTGAACATGTATCGGATATTACGGTAAAAATGAAAAGAATTCTTCTTCCGGCAGATATAGCCGGGAAATTGCCGCAAGGGGAGAAAAAAAGATCAATTTGGAGGATATTTTCCTAATGCTGGATGGAGTGAAGCAGTATCTCGGAGAAAAATTATATAAAAGATGCTATCGAAGCTATCTGCGGGAAATGGAAAAGCAAAAGGACAGATATCAGTGCTTTTTGAAAGCAAGGGGAGAGCAGACGGTATTCTCCGGATGGGATAAAAAAGCAACAGAGGTGAAAGGCACATTTGCAGTGCTGGAAACGGGAACCTGCTATGTGTTTTATGATCGCAGCGGCTTTTTAAACAAAGATGCAGGCAGATGCTTTGAGCAGGTGTTCCGGGATAACAGGAATTGTTTTGCGGCGTATGCGGATCAGGATTATGTGGATACGGATGGCAGGAGATATGATCCGTGGTTCAAGCCTGTCTGGTCGCCGGATACGATCATTTCTTCATTTTATATCGGCGATATCTTTGCTATTCGGAAAAACTGTGTGGAAGAACGGATGGTAAGAGATGCGGAACATCTGACAGAAGAGCAGGTACAACGTATTTTTTATACCTGTTACAAAGCGCACAGAAAAGAGCACGGAATCAGCAGACCTTTTTCCGAAAAACCGGACGTAGAAAGAATCTCAAAAATTTTATATCATCAGTATCACGAGGATATACAAAGAGAACTGTCTGAGTATGAAAAACAAACAAGGCATATACAGGATGCAGTATTACAACAGGCAATTCCTGTTCTGGTATCGCCCGGGGAATATGATACAGCGGGAAGTGCAGAAAATGATCTGGTATCCGTTATCATACCATCCAAGGATAATCCGTCTGTGCTGAAACAGTGTATCAGGTCTGTCAGAAAGTATACGAAGAATATTTCCTATGAGATACACGTGATAGACAACGGCAGCAGCCGGAGCAATAAAGAAGAAATTGAGATATTTTGCAAGGAAAATCAGGTACAGTATCACTATCACCCGATGCCGTTTAATTTTTCGGTGATGTGTAATCTTGGCGTATCTTATGCAGCAGGAAACTATTTCCTGTTTTTGAATGATGATATTGAGGCCTATTCGTCAGACTGGATGGAGAAAATGTGGGAACTGGCGCACCTTACGCATGTCGGAGCGGTCGGAGCAAAGCTTCTTTATCCGAATACGACATTGATCCAGCATGCAGGTGTGACAAACCTGCAGATCGGACCGGCTCATAAGCTGATGAAAGAAGATGACTGTTATTCTTACTATCATGGACGAAACAGGGGGATCCATGATATGATTGCTGTGACAGCAGCGTGTCTTATGATCGGGCGGGATAAATTTAAGGAAGCGGGAGGTTTTTGCGAATCAATTGCCGTTTCTTATAATGATGTTGATTTTTGCTTCTCCGTCGTGGAGAAGGGATATTACAATGTCCAGAATAATGAGATCTGTCTGTACCATCATGAATCTCTAAGCAGGGGAAATGATGAGATCAGTGCAGAAAAATGGAACAGGCTTCTTAAGGAAAAGGAGCTATTATATACCAGACACGAACATTTGCGGGGGGAAGATCCCTTCTATTCGCCGCAGCTGGGTGGTAATTTTTCACAATATCTCTGCTTTTATGAGTATGAATATGAGAGAAGAACAAAGCTATATGCGCAAACGCCCAAAATCTGTCAGGATCCGCAAAAATATGAAAATGGCTGTCTGATGCTGCGTATAGAGCATGCACAGAAAGACCGGAGGCTTGAATGGTCAGAACCGGAAGACGATTGTATCAGAATTGAGGGATGGTCGTATGTGCTGCATAATGACAGCTGCCGTTATAAAAGGGAACTGATTCTGAAAAGAGATACAGTCTGTTATAAGGTAAAACTGAGAGACAGATACCGGAAAGATGTTGAACAGATATTGGAAGGAGAGTCGGAGCATACTGCAATGGCGGGTTTTTATGCCGGAATTTCATTGTCCGGACTGGAAAAGGGACGATATCAGATCGGAATGCTTGCAAAGGACAAATGCTCCAGACAACGCTTATATGCAATGTCAGATCAGTGGATTGAGATACCGTAAATAAAAACAAGTGAGGCTAAGAGATGAGTGAAAATAAGGACGATCTGAAAGACCTTTTGGAATATTATCAGAGTGCCTTTGAGCGCGAAAAAGAAAAAAACGAACAGCTTGCCTACCGCCTTTCAGCCAGCCAGAGGGAAGTAGAGGATCTGACAAGAAAGCTGGACAAGATCAAGGGTTCTATATTCTGGAAGCTTGCAAAGCCTGCCAGAGTGGTCATCAATTATTGTATCGCAACGAAGAACCGGATCCTGTGCCACGGCAATCCCAAGGGCATTGCGCATAAGCTTCTGTCCAAATACAGGGAAAAGAAAGCGATCAGGATCCATGGAACGGGCAGCTTTCCAAGTGTGGCAGAACGGGAAAAAGAGGAAACAACCGTTTTCCCAAAGGATGTGACATTCAGTATTCTTGTGCCGCTCTATAACACACCGGAGCGTTTCCTGCGGGAAATGATCGAGTCTGTCACCGCACAGACCTACGGTAAATGGGAGCTTTGCCTGGCGGACGGTTCCGATGATGCGCATGATTTTGTCGGCAGGATCTGTCAGGAATACCGGCAGAAGGACAGCAGGATCAAGTATCAGAAGCTTGTCAAAAATGAGGGTATTTCCGGGAATACAAATGAATGTTATAAAATGGCAACAGGAAATTATATTGCACTGTTTGATCATGATGATCTGCTGCATCCATGTGTTTTGTTTGCCTATATGCAGGCAATCTGTGAAAAAGATGCGGATTATATTTACTGTGACGAAGCAACCTTTAAGGGAAACAGCATCAATCATATGATCACAATGCATTTTAAGCCTGATTATGCACCGGATAACCTGCTTGCCAACAATTATATCTGTCATTTCAGTGTATTCAGCAGAGAACTTCTGGAAAGCGGGGAATTGTTCCGCAGCCAATTTGACGGCAGTCAGGATCACGACATGATACTGCGCCTGACAGCCAAGGCAAAGCATATCGTGCATATACCGCGGATCCTGTATTACTGGAGATCTCACAAGGGAAGTGTGGCATCCTCTATCGATGCCAAGACTTATGCGATCGATGCGGCAAAGGGCGCGGTCGCCGATCATTTGACAAAGCTTGGCTACCGGAACTTTGAAATTGAGAGCACCAGGGCATTTGCAACGATCTTCCGGATCAAATATGAGCTGACAAGCCGTCCGCTTGTATCAATCATCATTCCGAATAAGGATCATGTGGACGATCTGAGCCGTTGCGTGGAATCGATCATCAATCTGTCCACATATGACAATTATGAGATCGTCATTGTCGAAAATAACAGTGAAACGGCAGAGATCAGAACCTATTATGAAGAAATCAGCAGACATCCGCGTGTGCAGGTGGTAGAATATAAAGGTGATTTCAACTATTCAAAAATCAACAATTTCGGTGTACAATATGCAAAGGGAGAATATCTGCTGCTTTTGAACAACGATACGGAGGTCATTACCCCGGACTGGATGGAAGAGCTTCTGATGTATGCAATGCGTAAGGATGTCGGCGTAGTCGGTGCCAAGCTGTACTATCCGGATAAAACGATCCAGCATGCAGGTATCGTGATCGGACTGGGCGCACATCGCACAGCCGGACACACGCATTACCGGATCCCGGAAGCTAATGTCGGCTATATGGGCAGGCTCTGCTATGCACAGGATGTCACAGCAGTAACAGGCGCCTGTATGATGGTTTCCAAAGCGCTTTACGAAGAACTGGGCGGACTGGATGAGAGCTTTACCGTGGCACTCAATGACGTGGATTTCTGTCTGCGTGTCAGGGAAAAAGGATTTCTCAATATCTTCACACCGTTTGCAGAGCTGTATCATTATGAATCCAAATCAAGAGGCAGCGATAAAAAGGACGAAAGAGCCCTGCGTTACCAGCAGGAATCAGACCGGTTCCGCGTTAAATGGGCAGATGCGCTGGCAAAGGGCGATCCGTATTATAACCCGAACTTCTCACTGGATCACTCCGATTTTACCGTGAACTGGAAGAAGCCGAAACAGTAAAGTAATAAATTTATCATATAGCAGGAGGAGAAAGAATGAGCTACAGAGAAACTTACAACTTTTGGTTAGAGGATGATTATTTTGATCAGAATACCAAAAACGAGCTTTTGGCAATCCGTAACAATGAGGAAGAGATCGAAGATCGCTTCTATCGTGACCTCGAATTCGGTACAGGCGGCCTTCGTGGTGTGATCGGTGCAGGAACAAATCGTATGAACTTCTACACGGTCAGAAAAGCAACACAGGGTCTTGCCAATTATATCATCAAGCAGGGCAGTCAGGAAAAAGGCGTGGCGATCGCATATGATTCCAGAAGATTTTCACCGGAATTTGCATTGGAAGCAGCCCTCTGCCTGAATGCAAACGGAATTAAGGCATACTTATTCGATGCACTTCGCCCGACACCGGAGCTTTCCTTTGCTGTCCGCAAGCTCGGCTGTACAGCAGGTATCGTCGTAACAGCCAGCCATAACCCACCGGAATATAACGGCTACAAGGTATACTGGGAAGACGGCGCGCAGATCACAGCTCCGAAGGATGTGGAGATTGTTGCAGAGGTAAAGGCGATCACAGATTATCATACAGTAAAAACAATGTCTGAAGCAGATGCCAAGGCACAGGGACTTTTAGCGATCATCGGCAAAGAAATCGATGATGCATATATGGTAGAGCTGAAAAAGCAGATCGTACATCCTGAGATCATCAAAGAAGTAGCAGATGAGATCAAGATCGTTTACACACCACTGCATGGTACGGGACTTGTTCCTGTGAAGCGTGTCTTAGCTGAGCTTGGCTTCAAGAATGTATATGTTGTACCGGAGCAGGAACTTCCTGATCCTGAATTTACAACACTGGCTTATCCGAACCCGGAAGATCCTGCAGCTTTTGAGCTTGCTATCAAGCTTGCAAAAAAAGTTGGCGCAGATATCATTCTGGCAACAGATCCGGATGCTGACCGCCTCGGCGTTTACGCACTTGATACAAAGAGCGGAGAATATGTATCCTTTACAGGTAACATGTCAGGTATGTTGATCGCTGAATATCTGTTAAGAGAAAAGACAAAGACAGGTACTATGCCTGAAAATCCTGCACTTGTTAAGACGATCGTTACAACAAACATGGCAGATGTCATGACAAAAGCATATAACGTAAAAGAGATCGAAGTACTGACAGGCTTTAAGTACATCGGCGAGCAGATCAAGCTGTTTGAACAGAACCATACTTACAACTACGTATTCGGTCTGGAAGAAAGCTACGGCTGTCTGGCAGGTACACATGCAAGGGACAAGGATGCTGTTGTGGCTGTTATGTGTCTGTGTGAAGTGGCTGCATACTGCAAGAAGAACGGCATCACACTCTGGGATCAGATGCTGAAGATCTACGAAGAGTACGGATATTTCAAGGAAGGTCTGCACACGATCACCATGAAGGGTGTCACAGGCGCACAGGCGATCAAAGATATCATGGCTGCACTCCGCAAAAATCCTGCAAAGGAGCTGGCAGGTCTGAAGGTACTGAAGGTACGCGACTACGATGCAGATGTTGTAACGGATATGGCAACAGGCGAAAAGAGCAGTACAGGTCTTCCGAAGTCAAATGTACTGTACTTTGATCTGGAAAATGATTCCTGGTGTTGTGCACGTCCGTCCGGAACAGAGCCTAAGATCAAGTTCTACATGGGTGTAAAGGGTACTTCCCTGCAGGATTCCGAAGAAAAACTGGAAGCACTGAAGAACGCAGTACTTGCTATGATTCCTGAAGTATAGGAGTTATCTGATATGAAAAAACTAATAGAACAGATATTAAAATTCGGCGTTGTCGGAGTTGTCTGTTTTCTGATCGATTTTCTGATCACTATGGGACTGTCCACGCTTCTGCGAAGCGTGGCAGGTATGCCCACAGGCAGCGCAGCACTTGTCGGCGCGTTTTTTGGATTTACGATATCTGTTATTGTGAATTATCTGCTGTCCATGAAGTATGTATTTGTCCGCAAAGAGGACATGGACAGAAAAAAAGAATTTATCATCTTCACGATACTGAGCCTGATCGGACTTGTGATCAATGAGCTGATCATCAAAGTATCGATCGATGTCCTGTATGAAAACTGGACATGGCTGAAGAATCTGATCGGCCCGACAACAGTGACTGCAGCAGCCAAAATTGTTGCGACTGCTATTGTGATGGTTTATAATTTTATTACGAGAAAGATCTTTTTGGAACAGAAGGAAGGGTAACATATGAATGACAGAATGCTGCTTTTTATACCGGCATATAACTGTGAAAAACAGATTGTACGTGTGCTGCACCAGCTTGACGAGGAGGTAGTTCCTTATTTTGAGGAAATCCTGGTTGTCAATAACCGCAGTACGGATCATACCGAACAGGTGGTAATGGAGTATCTTGCAGAGCATCCATCTCTGCCTGTGAAGCTGATGCGTAATGATGATAATTACGGTCTGGGCGGTTCGCAGAAGATGGCATTCCATTATGCAGTGGAGCATGGTTATGATTATGTCTGCATGCTGCACGGAGACGATCAGGGAGACATCCATGATTTTGTCCCGATGCTGGATAAGAAGATCTATCAGAAGCATGATTGTGTACTGGGTGCCAGATTTATGAAAGGCTCCAGACTGAAAGGCTATTCCACATTCCGTACACTGGGAAATGTGGTATATGATTTTATTTTTGCGTTTATCACAAAGCAGAGGATCTTTGATCTGGGAAGCGGACTGAACCTGTACAGCACAAAGATGCTGGAGGATTCCTTCTTTGAAAAGTTCCCGGATAATCTGATGTTCAATTATGTCATGATCCTGGCATCTCATTACTACAAGCATGATATTATCTTTTATCCGGTTTCCTGGAGAGAAGATGATCAGGTATCCAATGTAAAAATGGTAAATCAGGCTGTCACAGTCCTGAAAATGGCATTTGGTTATCTGTTTGACCATGAGAAGATCAAACAGGAATACCGTGAGGTAGTAAGAGAAAGCTACACGAGCAGACAGATTGAAGAGCTTGCGGACTGCGAGCCACAGGCATAAAAGAAAACGGAGCGTATCATGATTTGCATACTTACGATCGCAGTCGGGTTTATAGCGGTGCATTTCTTTAAAATGCTGCGCCTGTATCTGGTTCTGATGGAACACAGGATCAGCTTCGGACGTTTTATCCTGCTCTACCTGCGGACAACCTTTATCAATTTAATCATTCCGTTCAAGCTGGGCGAATTATATCGTATTGAAGAGATCGCACGGGTCACGAAAATCTGGCAGGTAGGCTTTTTAAGCGTTCTGGTAGACCGGTTTTTTGATACCCTTGCGCTTCTTTGCGTTTTACTGCCGCTGGATCTGATCCTGCGCGGGGGCATTTCCGTGATCACGATCGTATTTCTGGTAGCTCTTTTTGTGATCGCGCTTGTGTATCTGGCAATTCCGGCGAGCTATACGTACTTAAACCGGTATCTGATCATGCGGAAAACATCCGGGCGGGCACTGGTGGCACTGCGTGGACTGGATATTGTAAAGTCCTGGTATGACTTTACCCATGAGCTGATCACGGGACGTTCTGCACTGATCGTGGCAGCTTCCTTCCTTGGCTGGGGCGCTGAAATTATTACATTGCGGGCGTTATCTATATGGATGCATATTTCATTCGGATTGGGTGATTTTGCTTCCTATATTGAAGCGGTGCTGTTAAAAGGAGAGAGCAGTCTTCTGGAGACATATACAAGGATGGGTGCGATCGCACTTCTGATCCTGACGATACTCGGCTATGTGAGCTATCTGCTCTATCACAGAAAGGAACGGGCATGAAGAAAGTAATCGTTATCTATGATGACAGTCTGAAACCGAATAAAGAGATCCGGTCCATTACAGGAGATAAATCCTATGGAGATACGATCTTTAAACGTGTGACACTGAAAAACAGAATGCGGGAGGAGATCGAGAAAAATAAAAACGTGGTTTCCATGTATTCGATCAGTGATGAACGAGAAAACGAAAAGTTAAAAGAAGAATTAACAAAAATGCAAGAGGGGCGGGCAGTGTTTTATCTGTATTCCAACTTTGGACTGGCAGATACTGCGCAGTTCCAGACGCTTCTGACAAAGACGGCTTATGTGAATGAATGCTACACTGTATACTGTGGCGATCAGCCTGCAGCAGTGATGCTCCCTGATGTGGAAACATACGACAAGAAAGCACAGCAGCTTTTGGAACGGAATGTACTGGCAGAACGGGTAGAAACAGCTGCATTTATGGATTTGTCAGACTTGAATCATTTCCTGATCTTTATTACCGGTGGCTTTGATGCCAGATTTTTCAACGCACTTGCCGGCGATGCCTATACAGTAACAAAGAAATCAACAAAAACAGAAAAAATTAAATCTGAATATAAGTTTTATTATTTGCTGCCCGACAATATGAAAATGTGGTTTGTCATGCCATATGATTACCGGGAGGATGCGAACGGTGCCAGCTATACGATGGAACGCTATCATATGACCGATATCGCGATCCGGTTCGTACATGGTGCG
>OIZB01001038.1_pt1 | contig 16975 bp, 18 predicted proteins | sample 1588401 | NCBI WGS metagenome assembly OIZB01 (sample SAMN03283270) | human gut metagenome | biome: human-associated habitat; material: feces | host: Homo sapiens | place: USA | collected 2013
TTCATTGGTTATATCAACACGGAATCACAAAGCAAGATTATTCTCTTCAGCTTCCTGAATTCAAAAGGACCCCGGCCAAGCTGCCGCAAACATGGTCAAAGGAAGAGATAGAGCAAATTTTAGCAGCTATTGATACGGAAAATCCAACAGGCAAGCGCAACTATGCCATGTTCCTACTCATGGCAAGAACTGGTCTCAGGATTAGTGATGTTGTATCCTTGAGATTCTCAAATATTGATTGGAAAAACAGTACCATCTCTCTTTCGCAACAGAAAACCGGCAACAATCTCGGATTGCCGTTAAGCAAAGAACTGGGGATGGCCATTATTTCATATCTCAAAGATGGACGTCCCCAGTCATCGTCGAACTTCATTTTCCTTCGTCACACTGCTCCATATGACCCTTTGGATTACCACAACAACTTTAATCCAGAGCTTCGGAAGTATATGCGCAGAGCAGGAATTACCGTGCCGAAAGAAGGACATGCGGGTGTTCATACGTTTCGACATTCGTTTGCCACAAATCTGCTTAAGGACGAAGCATCGCTTCAGGACATATCTCAAATATTGGGGCACAGCGACATCAACGTAACAGAAACATATCTGCGAGTTGATATTGAGCAACTTCGCCTGTGTTCGCTGGATTTGGAGGTGCTGTAATGAAGCAATTTCACTTTTTGAGCAATCTTTCGACATTGATGGAGCTATACCTGACAACTCGAAATGAAGAAGGCTATCTTCCAGATCACTACGGATACTATCTGCAGGAGCTTGATTGTCTATCTAAGGCTATGCAAAATGAGTCGTTTGTAACAAGGGAACTCGTTGAAGCATGGGACTCAGCGAAACCATATCTCTCAAACCGTACAAAGATACAGCGACATAATACCATTCGTAAATTTGCAGCCTTTGCTTTCGCTAACGATGGTATATCTTATGTCCCGGATACAAGTAAGCTGAAAGGCAACTCCACATTTGTCCCGCATATTTTTACCGTCGACGAGATATCCCGCATATTAAATGCTGCCGATAATCTACCATACAGAAAAAATGCACCCACGAGACATCTGGTAATCCCGGCTGTCATTAGGCTGCTGTATTCCTGCGGTTTGCGCGTTAATGAAGCGTTAAGGCTAAGAACTACTGATGTTGATCTGGAATCCGGTGTGATTTCAATTTTTAACGGAAAAGGCGGAAAAGATCGACTTGTCCCCATTCACAGCAGCCTTTCTGAGTATTTAAGAGAATACACAGGAAAATTGCTGTTGGACAGAGAATGGTTTTTCCCATCTGCCAGTGGACACTATTCCAGTAACACGATTTACGAAAATTTCCGCGAACTTCTTTTTATGAGCCATATTCACCATACTGGGAATGGACCTCGTGTTCACGATTTTCGACACACTTTTGCAGTTCACACGTTAGAAAAACAACTTGCAGAAGGATACGATCCAATGATTATTGTTCCAAGGTTGGCGGCATATCTGGGACACAAAAGCTACCGGGAGACATGCTGGTATATTCATCTGACAATTGCTTCATTTCCGGAACTGGCACAAAAGCTTGATTCTGCATTTGCAGGAATTATCCCTGTCATTGGAGGTGAGATAATTGAAGAAGACTGATTTCACAAAAGCACTGACTTCTTACTTTTCAACCTATCTCCCCGAAACTTGCGGCGTCAGCCCCAACACGTGCAATTCCTACCGTGACGCATTTAAACTTCTTCTTTTATATTTTCAAGAAGAAAAAGGAGTACCGGCGAACAGTATTGAGCTACGGATGCTGAACCGAAATCTCGCTTCCGATTTCCTGGATTGGCTGGAAGCGCAAAGAAAAGTGTCTGTTACAACCCGAAACCAAAGGCTTGCCGCAATGAAGGCATTTGCGCATTATGTTCAGTACAGAAATCCGGAATATCTTGAAAACTGTACGGACATCATTGCTATGCGTCCCAAAAAACATGAAAAGCCAGTCATACCATTTCTGACAGAAGAAGAACTTAAAGCTTTGCTTACCCAACCAGATCCATCTACGCGGCACGGTCTTAGGGACCTAACACTACTTTCCCTGCTATATGATTCCGGTGCGCGAGTCCAAGAGATCACGGATCTAAAACTTAAGGATATCCGATTGACCAATCCTGCCATGGCTACATTGACAGGAAAAGGTAGAAAAGCTCGCCAAGTACCGCTAATGAAAGAAACGTGCAAGCTCTTAGATGCTTATATTCGGAACTTCAATCTGAATTCCGAACCGCTGACATCGCCGCTGTTCTTTAACCAAAAGGGGCAGGCGCTTTCACGGTATGGGATTACTTATATTCTCAAAAAATACGTTTCTCAAGCTGAATTGGACAGCGATACGAGAAAAATCTCTCCTCATGTTTTACGCCATACTAAGGCAATGCATTTGCTGCGGGCTGGTGTGAACATGATTTATATTCGTGATTTCTTAGGTCACGTCGATATTTCTACCACTGAGGTTTACGCTCGGATTGATGCCGAAATGAAACGAAAAGTTTTTGAGGAAAAAGTGCCTAATTTTACACCAAACACTACTATGCCTTGGGAGGAGGACAAAGATTTATTACAATGGCTAACAAAATTTGGAAAGAAGTCTTTCTGATTATGTGTAGTAGTTCAAGGAAAAACGCCCGGAATACCGAGCGTTTTTCTCTATCTCTACGCATAACTGATGACTACGCATTACAGATCAACACAACCGCCTCCTCGTAGGGATACACAGCCTGGATATATCCGCCGACTGCCTGCTGCATACTGTGCAAATCATTTCCAATATCAGTTACATACGGAGCTTTTCCCGGCTCTATCATTAAAACATTCATGTTGCATCCTCCTCAGTTGTAATTGATGTACGGTATTTTTAACCAGTGTGTCCAATTGCGTTTTGCAAGTTCCGTTTTAACAACGCCATTCTTTGTTCCCATGGCCTCGATGACCTGACCGCCGCCGATGTAAACACCGATGTGTCCCTCATGCCAAACCGCAAGACCGGGGATGTCCGGCATTGTGCTAATGGGTCCGGATTCCCTTGCGGTATAGTACATCTGGTTGGCACCGATATCCGGCATCCCGTGGGTACCGTAGTCGATGGTCATCGTTTCCGGGGACAGCCAGCTGTAGCCCTTGATAAGTCCTACACAGTCGGTTGTTCTACCGCCCAACCAGTGGGCACGGATGAAGTTCTCATGATTGCCAACACCATCTGGGTATTGCGACACCTTGTAGGCGAGGAGTGACTCCGTCAGCACATTACCATAGGTGCCCCAGACATAGCCCCAGCCGGACTCCCATGCATGAACCGCATAGGTAACAAGATCGGTGGCATTCTTGGTAGTAGGATTTGCAAAGGTGGAGATGTCCAGTTCTATACTTCGATCACCACCGGCGATAAAGCTGCCATCATAGCTGCCGCCGCCTTCGGTGCCGGCAATCATGGTATAGATGTGGTTGATGTTGCTTTTATCATCCTCCGTGATTGTCCGGCCCAGCTCTGCTTCGAGATTTGCATATGCCTGATGCAGCGAAACCGGAACAGCGACGGTGTATTCTTCTGTACTGGTGACCGTACCATCCTCGCTCTCCACTTCTACCGTGCGGGTACGGGTTTCCCAAGTGTAGAAGCACTTTACAAAGCGGTTTGCTGCCCGTCTGCTGGGAGCATCGTCGCAAAAGCAGAGAGCATAAAAAACAGCCTTGACTCGGATCAGGTCAAGGCTGTTTCCACCTTCCGTCCGCACCTTGACGGAGGCGACCGCCGAATCCAGAAGAGAAAAAGCGGTGCGCATATCCTCAATATGAGAACGGAATGCCATAGGCACCTCGGACGAATAGCTCGTTCCATAGAAGGCTGCGGCTACCGCCTGGTTGTTGTGATCCGCACCGCCTGTGCCGATGGAGCACATCGCGGAGATCAGGAGGATGACGGGCGAGAGAACAGCGACCAGCCCCCAGCCGATCCCTTTGCGGAGCTTCTCGTTGGAAAGGGCTGTTGCCGCGACTTTGGCGATCATACCTGCTGTTACTGCCATCAGCGACCACCCGCTGTGCCAAACAGCTTTTCCTTATAAGCGGGAGCGTGGACTTCCAGCAGATACCGCTCGTTGCCGCACTTGTACAGACAGACACCGCGCTGGGGAAACTTGATGAGGTTATATTCTGCCTCATCCAGCTGGAGCATCTCCATGTAAGACCGCTTATCGATAGATCCTGCATTGAACAGGAACTGGTGGGGCGGGATGCTGAACAGCGGCTTGGTCATTTCGCGTACCTGTTCCTGATCAAAGTCCTCCAGATTCTGCGAAGCCAGCAGCATGGCAGACTCCTTTTTGCGGACACGCTTGAGGCAGTTTCGGATGTACTCGATAGCGGTGGGGTTGGAGAGCCAGATGTACAGCTCATCCAGTGCCGCCACCGTGTTTCCTTCGGTCAAGAGCTTGTCCGACAGATAGGAGAGTACATTGAACAGCATGGCGTTACGAACATTTTTCGCTGCGCCCAACAGTCCTTTGACACCGAACACCAAGAATCGGCTGGATGTGATGTTGGTATGACCGTTGAAGAATTGCGCGTCCGCGCCCTTGCACATGGAGTGCAACCCAAGCAGGACTTCTTGAAGAAGATTTTTCGTGTAGAGCTGATGCGCTTCGGCATGATAGTTTTTGAACTCATCTTCGATCAGGTCATAGAGATCAGAGAGAACGGGATAATCTTCTGCTTGCATCCGAGCAAAGTTGCTCCGGTCCGTGATATCCCATTTCTGATACAGCTTCGACAGCATGATCTCGATGGTGTCGATGTGAGCATCGCTGAAATCTTTATAGGCGCGGAAAAAGTCCTTGAGGAAAGAGATGTGTTGTGACAGCAGGGTGCTTTTTCGAAATGCTTCCGGTGCCGCAGTATCATCCGGGTCGCCGCCATCATCCCAGCATTTGGGTTCCAGTACATTGATGATATACTGCCCCGCCATGAGGTCTGCAAAGCAGCCACCCACAGCCTCGCACATCTCTCGCTGCTCATGCTCCACATCCAATGTGATAACGGATTTCCCAGATTCCAGCAAATTGAGAATGAGGAGTTTCATCAAGTACGATTTACCTTGACCAGAGTTTCCAAGAATGAGGATATTGGCAGAAGTCTTATCCTCATCACGCTGGTCGAAGTCTACAAGGATATTACTTCCATATTTGTCCTTGCCGATGTAGAAACCTTTGGCATCCGTCTTGCCGGAATAGTTGAAGGGATAGAGATTTGCCACGGAGTTGGCGGGGAGCACACGCTCAAACTGAGCACCGAAAGCATTGTACCCCACAGGACTGACGCAGCAGAAGCCTTGCTGCTGGCGGAGCAAGAGCTTATCAACATTGAGCTTGCTACGCACCAGCTCTGTTAGCACATCGGTCTGTAACAGCTTCAGCGCATCGTAGTCTGGGGCGGTCAGTTCAAGATAAACCGCGCAGTGGAACAATGGCTCTCGATTGCGATGCATAGATGCTATCAGCGATGCCACATCCTGTAGATTGCTTTCAGCGGTGACCGTCTGCCGCAAGTCGTTTGTGTTCGAGCTGCCCATACGGTTTTTATTTGTTGCATTTTGGATGATGCGATCCTCCTCCACAGGTGTGAGCTGGCGGGTGTAGATGCGCAGAGTAATCCCGTCCTTCTCACCTAAGTGCCGCAGCAGTGCCTGCTCGTCAGTTTGAGTCGGATACTCTCGCAGTGCCCATACGCAACGGAAGGTGTTGCCGCAGATAAAGTGGTCGGGATTGAATTTCACCACAGAGGGTGCAATCATATCCAGGAAAGACTTGATACCTGTATCCTCACTGATTGTTTTCCTTATGCACTTTTGATTTCTCATAGAAACTCCCAGTCCTTTCTTCCGTGAAAAAACCGCAGCTTCATCTCGAAGCTGCGGTTTCAGTTTAGGATTTATTTTATTCTAATCCATACACCGTTGTTGTCCAAGGAAAGGCATCCGTGGTTCGATGCCCCGCCAAGGGCACCGGCGGCTTTGTAACGCGCATATGGATCATTTGGGAAGAGCGCAATTAGTTTGTTCATGGCATCGCGGACAGAAAAAGAGACTCCAATACTGGGGAAGACGGAAAGGATTGGACATGGCTTCAATACCTGAATGGCAGAGCTACGCTTTATCCAAATAGCCTGCCCTTTTAGGACTCTCTGAATTGCATATCTGGGGAAGACATCTTTAATGTAATTGCCCGCTTCATCAAATACCGGAATAGTTTTGTTCATCATTACATCGCTCCTAATGCATAAAATTATAGCTGTTTTTGATTTGGGCTGGTGCCTCCCAGCCTGCATCGGAGCGCCTTAGTTACTAATATCGTAACAAAAAATCCACACTCCCGCAACCCCTAATTTGCGCCTTATTCGCCCATGATAATCCAGCGTTCGCCATCGTGATCTTCGAACCGCTCGGTGGTCACATTCTGCTCGAAGTAGACTCCCAGCATCCTTTTGAGATCCTGCTCGGTGGCACGACGGACGGTGAAACCGTTATCCTTGATGCTCTTTTCGATGCGGGAGAGATAGCTGAACACGTCGGATTCCTTTTTGCCCTGTAGCCGAACGAGAATATAAAACTCCCGGCTGGATGCCATAAGCACTTGGATGCGATCCAGGTGTGCGCTGTCTTGCTCCAACAGCTTTCGGATGGCGGGCAGATCCTCAAGATTTGCCTGCTGTCGATAGAAATCCTTGTTATTCTCGAAGGACTCCTTCGAATTCAGAGCCAGCATTTCAATTTCCACCTGCCCTTTAATGACATTCAGAAGCGCATATATCCTCGCGCCTACACCGGAGCCCGGTAAGACAGAAATGTTAGTTGGTTTAATAGCAAAAAACACCAGATTCCCCATGCGGGTTGCGATGCCGTAGTCGGTGAAATCATCAATGCCCATGAGCTGCCGAGTAGACTGCTCACGGACATCTTTCTTTTTCTGCCTTCTGTTCATGTGTCAAGTCTCCATTCGTAGTATTGTTGTTTTGTCAGCAGGAATGCTGCAGCGTAGCGGATGAAGTCCAGAATGCTGGTTCCCTCATGCCGGATGGTCAAGAAGGCAAAGACAACCGTCAGCACCAGAGGCAGAGCGATGCCAGTCTGGGTCAGCGCCAGGACAGAGAGAAGAAGTCCTACGCCAATGATGCCAATGTCCCGCAGTTCCCACAGCCACAGAGTAGCCTTTGCAGACAGATTGTCTGGATAAATGTACATGGTTAATCACCCCCGATGAGAACGAGGGAGACCGCGGTTGCTTCCGCGGTCTCCCTCGTGGTTGTTATTCTTTTTCCGTATCTTCCAACGCACTTTCGATGATCTGGATGAGGAACTGCTTTTGCTTGAGGTTGTGGGCTACCAGATATTCCTTCAGCCGCTCGAAGAGCTCTGCCGGGATCTGTACTGCCAAGGTGCGTTCTGCTTTCATGCTAATCTGTCCTCCTTCAAAGTGTTCGGTGAAGATGCGCTCCACATATTCCGCCAGTGTGTTCAGCTCCAGCTGTTCTTTTTCTGCCATGATTTTTGCGTGGAGATCGGTGGATATCATGGCACAGAGGTTCTTTTTTCCCTCCATCGGTTCTGCTCCTTTCCTCGATTTTGCAAGCAAAGCATACTGAAAGAAGGTAAGAAAATCTATTCACCAAACCCAACGAAGAAGCAATGCGAAAGCCAGCGATACCACCAAAGCTATTATGCAGCGCGGAGCATTGCAGCGATCCGCGATATAATAAACTCCACACACGGTATCGCCACACTATTGCCCAGCGCTTTATACCTGGCGCTGTCCGAAGCATCGGGGATATCCGTCCATCCGTCCGGAAATCCCTGTAGGCGTTCGCACTCCAGAGGTGTTAAGCGGCGGATAAGGTAGGCATAGGCTTCTGCCTGTTGGCAAATTAGGTCAGTTGCGTCCTTATACTGACGGGCGCTCTGGGTACTTGCCACATTATTTTGCCTGAAGGCATCCACACGTTGCCGACTAAAGACCGCATGGCGATCCGTGGCAGTCAATGTATATGCCAAATCGTCCTGACAGCCAAGACCGTTGCCACCATTTTGAGGTTGACGATCCACAATGTTTCCGGCAATACAGATAGCATTGGAATCCTGCTCGACCAGCGGCACATTATTGCCGCCTGTGCCGTATCGCGCAGACATGGTCGGCGCGACCTTATGTGGCCCTGTGTAACGGCTATCAATGCCGTGGTTTTCGTATACGAGAGGTTGGTGTCCATGCTCCTGCGCCCGTAGTGTGCCGGACACATTTTCACTGTATTCCATCACGCTGCCGCCCTGATCATTGAGACACAAAACGGATGGCATACAATTCCCTCCGGCAGATCCTTTTAGTGTGGGAGACAGTTCCTCTCCATAGCCTATGCCCCCAGCAGAGACTCCGGCACCCGCGGAGAAGGCGGCAGTCAGCACACAGGGATATCCCTGTCCTGCCTGACCACCTCCTGCTGATAGTGCCGTATGCCGTTCCTCGGAAAGGAAGCAATCCCCGTTGCCTTTGGTCACAACGCCTGAAGCTACGAAGGTCTGTTGTTTCATCCCTGGTTGTGCGCCCAGCGCACCAGCTACATCGTGAAGATCGCGCACCTCATCCCGCTGATTGGCGGCAAAGGCCATGACTCCGTTTCTTCCAGTAGACATCCCGCAGTTGACGCCGAGCGTGGCCGCTACATCGCCAGTCAGATCACCGTTGTAGCCGTCAAAGCCTTCAACAGCTTCATCCGGCTGTGTCACGAAGGTCTGCATCTGCATATTGGTGGTTGCCATCAACGCGCCTGACACGCCGTTCAGGTCAATGCCCTCGTTGCGCTGGTTGACATGAAATGCCTTCAGGTCGGTAGGTTGGCTGTCCGGCTTCATGAGCCCCGCTTGGATCTTCAGCGCACGCGCCAGCATCTTCGGCAGCTCCTTGCCGCGCTCAAAGGCGCGGCGCAGGATGCCCAGACAGGCGGTTTTCGATAAATAATACTTTAGAGACGGGTACGCTTCCAGTATGCCAGACAGTGAGACGCGGATCGGGCGGCGGGGCGCGGCCCCGGTATTGAGGGGCCGCTTGCCTTCCCGCCATGGAGATCGGAGCTCCCAATGACGCTGTCCGAAGAGATCCACGGGAGAGGACAGCAGATCCAAGTGGAAATACGGGATCGAAACCAGTTCGGAGTCCGGCTTGCCCGGTCTGCGCTTGGGCGGAGCTCCGCCCCTTTCAGCCGTGTCTAAATCAAGCATCGTCAACTGCCCGGTCGTATCGAATCGGTACATCTATGAGACCTCCTTCTCACTGTTTTCCGTTTCGTCAAATACATCAAATAAAAGCTGGGGTGCAAGCGGCCCGGCGAAGTCCGCAAGCAGAAAAATGCGCTTGCGGCGCTGCGCGACGCCACACAATTGCGCGTCCAGACAGCGCCACGCAATAGAAAACATATCGCCTGCCGTGAGATCACCGACATCGGGCCATCCGTAAGGATAGGGGTCTGGGATAAGCTCGTTGGGAAAGCAGATCCGCACGATCTCCTCCAGCACGATCCGAAAGTCCTCATACTTCGGTTTTCCGCTTGAAAAGGCCCCCGGCACGTTATGAACAGAAATCAATTATGTATAGCACCTCCATAAAAAGCAGTGAAACAGAGCATTTTACTCTGTTTCACTGTGCATAATATTTTGGAGTTTTAGCCAAGCGAGGACAGCCATTCAATCAACTCAGCATCCTGTTCCCACTGAGATGCTTTCGGTAGATCAAGATGGGCTGTAGCCTTCTCCAAAGCAGCTCGCTTGGCTTCATTGTCTGCTCTGGCATAGACCTCAGTGGTAGAGATGTCGGCGTGTCCCAGATAATCTTTAATAAAGACCGGATTAACATTGGCCTGTACCATATGCATGGCTTTCGTATGGCGAAAAATATGAGGCGAGATTTTGGTAGGCATCCCAGAGGCAGTTTCCCGTGCCATATCTGCATATTTCTGGACGATGTATGTAATTCCAGAACGGGTCAGTTTGTGTCTGCTTCCATTCCAAAACAGGGGCATATCTGGGTTTCGTCGCAAATCAATGTGGTTTTCCTCAAGGTAACTACGTAACAATTCAGTAGTCGGTTTCATGAGAGGCACTGTACGAATCTTCCCGCCTTTTCCATGCAGAGTAATAACTGCTGGGAAATCTAATCGCACATCCCGCATACAAATATCCGCAAGTTCACTAACACGAGCTGCTGTATCATACAAAACAGTTAGCAAGACAAGATGCCTCCGTCCTTTAGGAGTAGAGGTATCCGGCATAGACAATAAATGTTTCAAATTTTCTGGCGTTAAGTACTGCGCGGGCGGGTCGGGAGATACCATGCTTGGAATTTTGAGGATTAAAATGCACTGCTCCATATACGTCGGTTCTTCGGTCATAACATAATCAAAGAAAGCGTGAATGGCGCAAAGGCGCTGGTTGTAAGTAGATGGGGAAGAACCTCTGGTATTAGTCAGCCACAGAAGGAAGTCCTCTATACACTTTTTGTCCAACTTGGACAGATTCAGCTTTGCAATATTAAAGCCTTTCTCGTCTCTGCAAAAAATCAGGAGGAGTTTAAACGTATCCCGGTAGGAACGAATTGTATTGCTGCTCAGATTTCTCTGGACGGGCAGATAGTGTGTAAGGTACTGCGTCAAAAATTTGGAGAAGTCAGATGCTTTCATTGGACACCTCCATCTGGGGAATGAGACCACCAAATTGCACTTCTAATTTGGCAACAATATCTGGGTACATTTGCGCCGTCAATTGAAGATATTTTTGCGTGCCGGTCAGTCCATTATGTCCAAGATACCGTGAAAGTACGGGTAGCGCAGCGGTAAGATCTTCACCCGAAAGGACCCAGTTGTTAAGACAGTGTACCGCAAATGTGTGGCGGATATCATGAGGCCGAGGGCCTTTTCCTGAACCATTGTAAGGAATACCCGCCGTTCTGAGGAGCTGGCGAAATTGAGCTTGCAGCCAACTGTTCCCGTATCTTCCGCCGTTGCTGCGTGGGTTCAAACTTGGAAAAAGCAAGGAATCTGTAGATTTTGGAGGGGACATTTCCAGATATTGAGTCAAGGATTCTGCAACTGTATCAGAGAATGGCACCAAGCGGTTTTTGTGAAATTTCGTATCCAAAATGGTAAACACATTTTCTTTGAGGTTTACATCGCACATGCGCAGTTTAAGCAATTCAGAAGTACGCAATCCGCAGTTGAATAAGATTCGGAACATAACAGGAATCTGGTATTTTCGTGCAGGGTTCTGCTCCGTAAATGGCACATGATCCGCTGCAGTCAGCATCCGCTCAATCTCGTCGTCCGTAAAAATATAGGCTCTAAAATTGCGGTTTTCTTTCGGGAGAGATTTAGGAGGGATCTTATATGCTGTATAGCCTTTGCGGATCACAAAATCGAGAAATCCATTGATTGCGCTGACATCTCTGAGGATGGTATTGGTTTGCAGGTTCCGTCTGTTTCCAATATGGTCTAAAACATATTCTTTTGTAAACGAAATCTCTCCATCATCGGGCTCAGCAAAGTCCTGGAGGAAGCGCCGGATACAACCCTCATCCGTTTTCAGGCTGAACCCAAGAGCATGACGTTCCGCCATATACTGCTCCAACAACATTTTTGAAGTCATATCAATTCCCTCCGTTCTCCATAAGACAATGCACATTTCCGCAAGGCCGGAAGGTCTACTTTGGTATATACGGAGGTCGTTTTTGGGCTGTTGTGCCCAAGGATGTTGGAGATCGTCATAAGCGGTGTACCATCATACAAGAGGCTGCTTGCCAGAGTATGACGCAGTGAATGGGCTGCTTTGCGCTTCTTTACTGTCATACCTGCATATTTCATATATCGCTTGAGGTTTTCGGAAAGAGTTGTGCTGGACTGGAATTCTCCGTAAGGATGGATATGGCGGATAAACACATTATCACAGTCAGAATCCAACCGCCCATTTTTCAGATAGTCAATGATGGCATCTCCAATTACAGGGAGCAGAGGCAGTGTATTGACCTTTTGCGTTTTTTGCTGTGTATAGGTGATCAGTTTCTGGTGCCAGTCCAGATTTTTGAATTTCAATGCACAGATGTCTCCAGCCCTCATGCCCAGCAGAATAGCAAGCAGAAGCATCGCGTAATCTCTTTTTCCAATCGCATTGCTGCGGTCAATAACGGACAATAATTGTCGTACTTCCTCTGGGGCCCACGTTTCGGGGATATTTTCTTCAACGTAGATCTTTGGCCTTGGAACACTTGAAGATAAGTCATCGTCCAATATCCCATTTTCATGGAGATAGCGGAAGAAATCACGTAAAACGCTGCTGAATACATGGATAGTTGCACGATGGTAGCGGCACAGGGTGGTCATGAAGTCCGAAATTTCTGCAGCGGTTAAATCTGAAAGTTCTATTCCGCGCCCATCCAGAAAGCAAAAAAATTGCCGTATCTTTGTCCGCTTGACACGGATAGTACCATCAGAACTATTATTTCTGTGGCACCATGCAAGGTATTCTTCCAGTAAATCGACATATTGCCGTGGCACTGTGTAGTCATGGTGGCTGTATCGCAGTGCATACCCAAATTGAAAGATGTCATCCAAAAAACGAATCGAACAGCGTGTGTCCAGTTGTTGCTTGGTCAGTTTTGCGGTGGAGTTACCGATGTCCAAACCATAACAGTGTTGGAAGTATTGTGGTCCGGTTTCTGCGTCATAAGCGGTAATCTCGTTTTCTCTGCAATAATTGGAGAAGCTACGGAACTCCTTGCTATGCCGACTGAGGGTTGACGATTTGAAGTCCAGACGGATCAACTCCATATTTGCTGCGCTCATCAAGTCAGGGATTGGAACTGTCTTTCTGCTGTGCATAGTTTGCCTCCTTTACATTGTGATGCTCACAGTATAAAGGGAAATTATGCACAGCATCTTTTTAATTCTCAAAGAAATTTCAATATTTTGGAAGGAGGTCTTTTCATAATTGCTTACAACTCATAACGTCATTTATGTGTTGAAGTGCATAAATGACGTTCTCCCAACACATCCAGCGCGGCCGTATGTTGACGCTCTCCCGGCCACGGGCTTTCTCTGCCAACCGCATTTCACGCACAATGCGCATCTGCTCCATAAAGAGGCCAGAACGCGCGCCGGCAAGACCTGCCCTTGCGCCAGCAACGGAGAGATCTTGACACGGGCTGCCCCCGCAGATGATGTCCACAGGCGGCAGCTCCGCGCCACGCAGCTTAGTGATGTCGCCTACATGGATCATGCCGGGAAAGCGCAGCTTTGTCACCTCAATGGGAAATGCTTCGATCTCCGACGCCCATACCGGCGTGATGCCGTTTCGCACCGCAGCCAGCGGAAAGCCGCCGATGCCGTCGAACAGGCTGCCCATTGTAAGTTCACTCATGCCGCAGCCGCCTTTGCGACGGTTTTTGTGATATTGATCGCCGTTTGTGCGGTATAAACTGCGCTTGATAGGTTCGCTCTGGTCGAGGTGTCCAAGCCGAACGCGCCCGCAATGCGCGGAATTTCTCCGGCAGAGAGCATCAGCCCCAAGCCGAGCAGAGCGTGTTCATTGAACAGCGTCAGCCCCGCGATCAGGATCGTAGCCTGCAAAAAGGCCGTGAGGCAAAGCCCCACGACCTGCTTGCACCACTGGTAGAATCCGTCCAGATATCCGCGCGGGACGCTGAACATATACAGACTGCCAACTGCAATCTGGATGAGCAGAATGCCGCCGCGCTTCAGATTTGCAAAGAAAACCTTGATGACCGCATACGCCATGAGGATGATGCAAAACAGCACCATGATCGGGCTGGTAACCGAACCGAAGCCGCCGACGTGCGTCGTAGCAAAATCTACGAAGTTTTCAACGGTCAGCTCGTCGATGATATTTCCGGCAACCGTGCCGAAACTCGCGCCCGCACCACTGATGGCATATCCAAAATTCGCCTGCAAGGACACGCAAAGCTCATAAAGCCTGATCGGTACAACCGTAAAAAGACTGACCGCCATGAATCCCTTAATGAGATTCATGGCTGTTCCTTTGATGTCGGCCCTGCCGGACGAGTATTCCAGCCCGCATTCCGCACAGGCAACAACGAAGCCTACTGCATATAAAATCCATGCCAGATAGCTAAAGAACAGGACGATGCTCTGCACCCAGCTCATTTCAAACATTTCGGCTCCCATGTTGCCCATCTCTGCAAAGAAGTTCGCAAGGAAGCCGATGATCTGCTTGTAGACCCAATCCATGATCTGTTCCAAAATCGTGGAGGCTACAAAGTCCCAAATAAAAATCGTTCATCACCTCCGATAAACGCAAAAAGCCGCCGCACAACGCTGTGCGGCGGCTTGGTTCTGCGTTTTTATTGTTCTTCTTTCTCTGTCAGCTTTTCGCGCACAGCCGCGTCAATGCGGCGGCACATATTCAATGCGCACTGCATATCGTCCTCGTTCAGATCCAGATTGGATGGATACCGAACCTGCACGCCATACGGCGAGAGTTCAATGCATGCGTCTGCCAGAGCTTCATATTCCTCGTCCAGTTCCGCACATTTTTTGCAGAGCTGGATCAGATCGTGTGTTTTTGGCGGTTCCACATCTGCTGCCACCAGCACGGCTTTCAGGAGCTTCTCGGCGGCCTGTTCGCAGTGGTAGCAAATGATCTCTACCGGGACCGGACGCATTCCAAGCAGGAACTGTGCGGAGTCCAGGTCCATCGCTGCAAATTCCAACCATTCTTTATGCATATAGCAGCACTCCTTCCCGTGAGATTTTGCGTTCCAGAGACGCTGTCTGCTGACGGTTGGTAAAATCCGCGCTGCGATAGACGACTACATCCAGCGGCATATCCTGCACCGGATATAATGCGCGGCGGATCTTTTTGATCGCGTCGGCCGGGCGGAGGTCGTTGTCCGGGATAATGACGCAGAGGTCAAAATCGCTGTTCTGCGTTGGCACACCGTAGGCGTAAGACCCGAAGAGATAGATTTTTTCCGTGTCCACAGTCTGATGGATCACGCTGCAGATCTGTTTCAGCTTTTCAGCTTCCTGCACACCCATGCTTCATCATCTCCTTCTGTATTTCTATCTGTATTATACCCGTAATTTGCTGCGAACGCAAGCTGTTTTCGGTATCACAGCCCGACGATGCCCCAGATGTAGGTCGGTGCGGTCAGGGTGAACACGAGGCAGGCAAAGAGGATAGCTGGGGCAGTCCATTCAAACTGCCCGGACTTTCGATGTAGGCTAAGTGCCCGGCGCCTTTTTGCATTGCTGCAACAGGTTTCCAAACACTCGCCCCGGAACCGTGCTTGCACCTCTCAGCGCACACGGCTCCCCACTTGTTAGTTCAGTTTGCCTCCATGTAGTTTTTGATGACAGTCCACGCAGAGCGCAATGGTTTTACGATTTTTCGTAATCATCAGCCGCTCCCATTGACTTTTGCCTTTCAAGTCCTTGAGTTTTCTAACGTGGTGCATTTCCAAGTCGCAGCCACATTTGCCGCACAGTTCGCATTTCCGTGCAGCCAACCTGTCCACCAATTTCGTTCTTCCGGAATAAATCACCGTATTCGGTAGCGTGTCCACGCCTGCTGTTTTCTGCATACTTTTCCGCGCAAATCCATCGGCGTAGAACATTCTGGTCTTTGTTTTTCCGTTCTTATCCAGATAGTACACACCAAAGTTTTTGCCGATGCGCAGCTTTCGAATCGCATCTTTCATGCTGATGCGATATTTTGCGGCAAATGTTTTGAACATACTGTACTGCATGATGTAGCCAAAGGAGCTGGCGTGTGATGCGTTGTTTGCAATGCGATAATAGTTTCTGAACCCGCGGATTTCGCTATTATACTGACTCAGAATCTCCAAATCGTCGTTGTCTACCAGCGCATATCTGGCTTTTGTCACCCAGTTCTCTTTTCTATATACGGTTGTTTTAATATCCATCGCTCTGGCGCTGGTCATTGGTTCGTGAAAACCAACAATCCAGCGCCCATAACTTTGTGAAAGATTTTTCTTCAATTTTTCCGAAATCCAGCCGCCGCAGCCCTCTGAAAAAGGGCGCTGCCACTGAAATTCCGCTTGAATATGGAAAAACAGAGGTTCAAACCCTGTTCGAACCTCTGTCGCGTTTCCATTGAGCCATGGAATACTTTGAAAATTTTCGGTCATAAAAAATCCCGAACACCTTGAAATCACTGGGCTTTTCGCCCGTTGATCCAAAGTGTTCGGATGACTTGGTGACCCGTACGGGAATCGAACCCATATTACCGCCGTGAAAGGGCGGTGTCTTAACCTTTTGACCAACGGGCCTGGTAGCGGCAATCTGACTCGAACAGATGACACTCCGGGTATGAACCGAATGCTCTACCAACTGAGCTATGCCGCCATATTTACTTGCGCCGCATCTCACGGGCACGATGTATTATAAGGGATTCAGATCGATTTGTCAACCGGAATCTTTCACTTTTTTAGAAATTTTTCTGTGTATTTGCTCCATACTAACGCCGGGGTGATAAAATGACGCTTCGATATTTCTGCCTGATCGTGCTTGCGGGCGGGACGGTCTATGTCTGCATAGAGCTTCTCTGGCGCGGCCGCTCCCATTGGAGTATGTTTCTGGACAGCGGCCTGTGCGCGGCGCTCATCGGTATGCTCAACGAATGGGCGCCGGGGCTGCCGCTGAGTGCGCAGGCGCTTCTCGGCGCCTGCGTCATAACGGGTTCGGAGCTGGTGTTCGGTTCCCTGTTCAACCGCTCGTATGCCGTCTGGGACTACCGCGGTCTGCCGCACAATGTTCGCGGGCAGATCTGCCCGCAGTATTTCTGCGCGTGGCTGTTCATTGCGCTGCTGGCAGTGCTTCTGGACGATGGACTTCGGCTTCTGGCTCTCGGCGAGCCGCTGCCGC
>OIZB01001049.1_pt1 | contig 16793 bp, 16 predicted proteins | sample 1588401 | NCBI WGS metagenome assembly OIZB01 (sample SAMN03283270) | human gut metagenome | biome: human-associated habitat; material: feces | host: Homo sapiens | place: USA | collected 2013
CTGTTTTCGGGCGCATATGGAATGCGCCCCTACTTTTCTTTTTTTATTATGTATGCTATAATGTTTTCACTTGATTTGAAAGGATTCATCTATGCTTTACCATAAATACAAGCCGCTGGCGTCGCGCGTCTACTGCACGGGGCTGGCGCTGTTGCTGGTGCTGAGCGAGGTGTTCAGCTCCAACGTACAGGATACGCTGCCGGGTTTCAGCCGCATCATGCGGCTGGGGCTGACCGGGTGCGCCGTACTGCTTCTGGCCGGGAAAATTATCCTGCTGACCGGGTACGAGGCCCGCTGGCAGAAGGTGCTTATCGCCGTTGTGCTGGTCTACACGGCGTTTTCGTCGTGGTATGGCGGCGATCTGTGGTTCTTTTTGGCCGCACTTGTCGGGCTGGGGGCCAAGGATGTGGATTGGGAGACCGCCCTGCGCGTCTATCTCGTCACGGCGGTGGCCGGGCTGGTGCTGGTGCAAGCGCTACACTTTGCCACGCCGCTGATGCCCTACAAATTCTACTGCCGCAACTGGGATTTCGGCTACGGCCACTATAACGGCTTTGGCGCGCGGCTCGTCGGCGTGTTTTTTGCCTGGGCGTGGCTGCGGCATGACCGGCTGCGCGCCTTTGACTGGGCGGGGCTGGCCGCGCTGGCGATCTTCACCTACAAGGTTCCCGGCAGCCGCGGGGCGTTCGGCGGCATGGCAGTGCTGTTTGTGCTGTTCTTTGTCCAAAAATTTCTGCCGAAGGTGTTCGACAGCAGGATATTTTACGGGCTTGCCTTCGCGCTGCCCGTCGCGCTGGCAGTGTTCAGTCTCTACGCCGGGTATGTCTACAATCCCGAGTGGCCCTATGAGCGGATGGCGCTGCTGCTGTTGAGCATTGCGTTGTCGGGGCGTTTTGAGATCTGGCACAACGTATTCTGGAGCGCGCCGCTTTCTTTATTGGGCGGCCTGCCCACCGATGGTGACGAGCACCACGCCATCGACAACACCTTTTTGGCCGTGCCTATGAACAAGGGTCTGCTGGGTGCGATCCTGGTTGCAGCGGTCTTTCTGCTGCTGCTGTGGCGGCTGGCAAAAAAGCATCGCTCCACCGAGGTCATCTGCCTGGTAGCGCTGACGCTGTATCTCTTTATGGAGAATAAGCCGTTTTTGCTCTCCGCCAACCCGTTTTTGCTGATGCTGCCGGTGGTGTTTTTCCTGCTGGGCTACTTCCTGTCGGCGGGGCTGACGGAGGGCTGGCGCTATGCCGTGGCCATTGTGGCGGCGGCGGTGTCGTTTATCCCCATCAAGCTGTATGACGGCTATGCCCGGAAGCGGGACACCCTGACCTATACCATCGTCCGGGAGTTCTGATGTTCGGTTATGTGCGGCCGTCGGACGGACACCTGACGGCGGAGGACAAGCAGCGGTTCCAGGCCGCTTACTGCGGCCTGTGCCGCAGCCTGGGCCGGAGATACGGCCTGGCGGCCCGGATGATCCTGAACTATGACCTGGCCTTTCTGGCCATGCTGCTGTCCCGGGAGCCGGAGTGCCCCACGGCGCACTGCCGGTGCCCGGCCCACCCCATCCGGGGCTGCGACGCCCTGGAGCCTCAGCCCGCCTTCGACGCGGCGGCGGACCTGAGCGTGATCCTTACCTGGTGGCAGCTGACCGACGGCGTGGCGGACCACGGCTTTTTCCGGGGGCTGCCGTACCGCGCGGCGCTGCTGGCCCTGAGCCGGGCCTATCGGAAGGCCCGGGCCAGGCGGCCCGGCTTCGACCAGCGGACCCGGACCCACCTGGAGGAGCTGGCCCGGCTGGAAGGGGAGAGGTGCCCCTCCATGGACCGGGCGGCGGACGCCTTTGCGGCGCTGCTGGCCGGTGCGGCGGAGGAGGAGCCGGACCCGGTGCGCCGCCGGGTGCTGGAGCAGCTGCTGTACCACCTGGGCCGCTGGATCTATCTGGTGGATGCGGCGGACGACCTGAAAAAGGACGTGAAGTCCGGCAGCTATAACCCGCTGGTGTACCGATTTCACGCCGAGGGCGGCACGCTGACGGCGGAGGACCGGGCGGCCCTGGCCGCCACCCTGGACAGCTCCGTCCGGGCTATGGCCGCCGCCTTTGAGCTGGCGGATTTCGGCCCCTGGCGGGCCATTATCGAGAGTGTTGTATACGAGGGCCTGTACGCGGTGGGCGCGGCGGTGCTGAACGGCACTTTCCACAAAGGACGCAGAAGAAAACAACGAAAGGCAGGCGCCTGATATGCGCGATCCCTATCAGGTGCTGGGCATCCCCAGCACCGCCACAGACGAAGAAGTGAAGAAAGCCTACCGGAACCTGGCCCGGAAATACCACCCCGACAACTACCACGACAATCCCTTAGAGGACCTGGCCCAGGAGCGGATGAAGGAGATCAACGAGGCCTATGAGACCATCCGCAATCAGCGCAAGGCCGCCCAGTCCGGCGGCCAGAGCGGCTACGGCTCCGGCTATAATCCCGGCTACGGCGCGGGGTACAATACCGGCTATAACACCGGCTACAGCGGCGCCTACGGCGCTGCGTGGCAGCGGATCCGGCTGGCCATCTCCCAGGGGAACCTGAACCTGGCGGAGGAGCTGCTCAACGCCCAGACGGATCACAACGGGGAGTGGAACTTCCTGAAGGGGGCCGTGTGCTATAAGCGGGGCTGGATGGACGAGGCCCGGCGCTATTATGAGACGGCGGTGCAGATGGACCCGGGCAATGCGGAATATCAGCGGGCCCTGGATATGATAAACGGAAACGGCGCGGCGTACCGCCCCAACGGGTACGGGCATGTGTCCACCGGCAGCTGCGCCGGGGACAACTGCACCAGCCTCTGCGCCGCCTGCGCCTGCATGAACTGCCTGTTTGGCGGCGGCGGATACTATTTCTGCTGCTGAGGGACGATAGATAGGAGGAGTTTACATTGGTCAAAAGCATGACCGGCTACGGCCGGGCCAGAGAGACCCTGCACCAGCGGGACATCACCGTGGAGGTGCGCTCTGTCAACAACCGCTTTCTGGACTGCACGGTGAAAATGCCCCGTGCTTACGTATTTGCCGAGGACGCCGTGAAGGCCCGGGTCCGGGCTGCTGTGTCCCGGGGCAAGGTGGACGTGTTCGTCACCATCGACGCCAGCGCCGCGGACGTGTCCGTGGTGACGGTGAACCAGCCCCTGGCCCGGGGCTATTACCAGGCCCTGACCCAGCTGAGGGATATGTTCTCCCTGGAGGGGGAGATCACGCCCATGGCCCTGGCCAAGCTGCCGGATGTGCTGACGGTGTCCAAGGCCGAGGAGGACCTGGAAACCGTGGCCGCCGATATCTGCCAGGTGCTGGACCAGGCCCTGGCCGCCTATAACGATATGCGGGCCGTGGAGGGCCGCCGCCTGGCGGAGGACATCGCGGGCCGCCTGGTGACCATCGAGACCGCTGTTGGCCGGGTGGAGCAGCAGTCGCCCCAGACCGTGTCCGCCTATCGGGAGCGGCTGGAGAAGAAAATGCGGGAGGTGCTGGCCTCCACCACCATGGACGAGGGACGTATCCTTACCGAGGCGGCTATTTTTGCCGACAAGGTGGCTGTAGACGAGGAGACCGTCCGCCTGCGCAGCCATGTGGCCCAGCTGCGGACCATGCTGCAGGCCCAGCGGCCCACCGGCAAGGACATGGACTTCCTGATGCAGGAGTTCAACCGCGAGTGCAACACCATCGGCTCCAAGTGCAACGACCTGGCCGTGACCCAGGACGTGGTGGCCATGAAGGCCGAGGTGGAGAAGATCCGCGAGCAGGTGCAGAACATCGAGTAAAGGAGGAACCGCTGTGCAGCTGGTGAATATCGGCTTCGGCAACCTGGTGTCCGTGGGACGCCTCATCGCCGTGGTGAGCCCGGATTCCGCCCCCATCAAGCGGCTGATCCAGGAGTCCCGGGACCGGGGCATGCTCATTGACGCCACCTACGGCCGCAAAACGGCGGCGGTGCTGGTGATGGACAGCGACCATGTGGTGCTCTCCGCCCTGCCGGCGGAGAAGCTGGGCCCCCGCCTGGGCCTGTCGGCGGAGGATTTCATGCAGGAGGAGATCTGATTTTGGAAAAGCAAGGCAAAATTTTTATTCTTTCCGGCCCGTCCGGGTCCGGAAAGGGCACGGTGCTCAAAAGCGCCATGAGGGAGCATCCGGACATGTTTCTGTCCGTGTCCGCCACCACCCGCGGACCCCGCCAGGGTGAGATTGACGGCGTACACTATCACTTCATCGACGACGACGCGTTCCTGAAGATGATCGACCGGGATCAGCTGCTGGAGCATGCGGGCTATGCCGGGAATTTTTACGGCACCCCCCGCATCCCCGTGGACGAGGCCCTGGATCAGGGCCGGGACGTGATGCTGGAGATCGACGTGCAGGGGGCCCAGCAGATTTATGCCAAGCGGCCCGACGCCGTGCGCATCTTCCTGGCTCCGCCCTCCTGGTCGGAGCTGGAGCGCCGCCTGGTGAACCGGGGCACCGACTCCGCCGACAAGATCCGCCAGCGGCTGACCCGAGCCCGGGACGAGATGGCCCTGGCCGTGGATTACGACTATTTCATCATCAACGACGACGTGGAGCGCGCCGCCGCTGAGCTCAATGATATCTTCCGCGTGGAGCACTTCAAGCCCGCCGAGCGGATGCATTTGGTAAAGGACTAAAAATTTTTTCTGATAAAGGACGGTAATGCTATTATGATGCTCTATCCCGCTATGAACAAGCTGACCCAGTACATTCCCAACCGCTATATGATGGTGAACGTGGTGGCCCGCCGGGCCCGCCAGATCGCCATCGAGGCCCAGCGCCACGACGAGCCCCTGGACGAGAAGCCCGTGACCCTGGCCATCAACGAGGTGGCCGAGGGCTGCTTCGACGCCAAGTCCATCGACACCGCCATCTCCGACGAGGCGTGATCTGACAGGAGGAATCGCCATGCCGCAGATCGCAAAGGTGGCTGTGGCGGCGGCAACCTACGCCATTGACAAGCCCTATGACTATCTGATCCCCCAGGGGACGGACATCGCCGTGGGCATGCGGGTGCTGGCGCCCTTCGGGCGGGGCAACCGCGTCAGCGAGGGAGTCGTGCTGGCCCTGGGGCAGGGGGTGCCGGACAAACCCATCAAGCCCATCCGGTCCGTGGTGGACCGGGAGCCCGTCATCACGGACCGGGAGATCCGCCTGGCCCTGTGGATGCGGGAGCGGTATTTCTGCACGTTTTACGACGCCATCCGCACCATCCTGCCCGCCGCTGTGTGGTACAGCTATCGGGAGATGTGGTCCCTGACCGGGGAGCCCCTGCCGGAGGACCTGTCGGAGCGGGAGGCGGCGGCCTGCCGCCTGCTGCAGGACGGCCCCATGGAGCGGGACGACCTGTGCGCCGCCCTGGGGGAGACCGGAAGCCGGGTGCTGTCGGTTCTGAAAAAGCGGGGCATCCTGCAAATGGAGCCCCAGGGCTCCCGGAAGGTCCAGGACCGGGTGGTGCAGATCGCCTGCCTGGCCCTGGAGCCGGAGGAGGCCCTGAAGCGGATGGAGCGGAAGAAAAAATCCGCCGCCCGGCAGTATGACGCCGTGGCCTTCCTGGCCAAATACGGTGACGCCGTGGTGCAGGAGCTGTGCTACTACACCGGCGTGTCCCGGCAGGGCATCAGGAGCCTGGAGCGGGCGGGGCTGGTGTCCCTGCGCAGCCAGGAGGAGTACCGCATCTCCCGCCGGGACTATGACGCGGCGGCGGAGGAGATCACCCTCAACGATGAGCAGCAGCGGGCCTATGACGAGATCCTGGCCCAGTGCCGCGATGGCCGCCCCGGCGTCACCCTTTTGCAGGGAGTCACCGGCAGCGGCAAGACCCTGGTGTATATCCGCCTGGCCCAGACCCTGCTGGCCCAGGGCCGGTCCGTGATGATCCTGGTGCCGGAAATCGCCCTGACGCCCCAGATGATGGCCCGGTTTTCCGCCTACTTCGGGGACCAGGTGGCCCTGCTGCACAGCGGTCTGCGGCTGACGGAGCGGTATGACCAGTGGAAGCGCATCCGCCGGGGAGAGGCACACATCGTGCTGGGTACCCGGTCGGCGGTGTTCGCGCCGCTGGAGAACCTGGGCCTCATCATCCTGGACGAGGAGCAGGAGAGCTCCTACGAATCCGAAAATCCTCCCTGCTATCACGCAAGGGATATCGCCAAATACCGCTGTTTCCGGGAAAATGCCCGGCTCTTGCTGGGTTCGGCCACCCCCACGGTGGAAACGGCGTATTACGCCCGCCGGGGGGACTATCAGCTGGCGCTGCTGCGGCGGCGCTACAACGCACACCGGATGCCCCGGGTGATCCTGGCGGATATGCGCCGGGAGCTGCGGGACGGCAACGCCGGCTGCATCAGCCGGGAGCTGGCCCGGGAGCTGGAGAAGAATCTGGAGGCCGGGGAGCAGAGCATCCTGTTTCTCAACCGCCGGGGCAGCAGCCGGGAGCTACTGTGCCCCCAGTGCGGCTATGTGCCCCAGTGCCCCCGGTGCAGCGTGTATCTGACCTATCACTCCGCCAACGGGCGGATGATGTGCCACTACTGCGGCTATTCCGAAAAAAGCAGCGAAGCCTGCCCGGAGTGCGGCGGCGCCATGAAGCACATCGGCGTGGGCACCCAGCGGGCGGAGGAGGAGCTGCACGCCCTGTTCCCGGAGGCGGAAATCCTCCGCATGGACGCCGACACCGTCAGCCAGGGACATGAGAAGATCCTCCGGGATTTCCAGGTGCGGCGGGTGCCCATTCTGCTGGGGACCCAGATGGTGGCCAAGGGGCTGGACTTTGCCAATGTGACGCTGGTAGGCGTCCTGGCGGCGGATATGTCCCTGTATGTGGACCACTACCGGGCCTCGGAGCGGACCTTCAGCCTGCTGACCCAGGTGGTGGGCCGGGCCGGACGGGGGGACAAGCCAGGCCGGGCGGTGATCCAGACCTACACCCCCCAGAACGACGTGATCCTGGCCGCAGCGGACCAGGACTATGACCGGTTTTACGACGGCGAGATCCGCCTGCGGCAGCTGCGGCGGGACCCGCCCTTTGCCGACCAGTTCTTCATCACCGTCACCGGCCCCCAGGAGGGCCCGGTGCGCCGGGCCGCCGCCGGTCTGCGGGACGGACTGCGTTCCGCCGCCGGGCAGGAGCCCTATCGCGGCATGGCCCTGGATATTCTGGGCCCGGCCCCGGCTCCCGTGGTGAAGGTCAACAACCGCTACCGCTACCGGGTAACGGTGATCGGCCGCAACGACAAGACCCTGCGGGGCCTGCTGTCGGCGTTTATGAAGGAGTTTTCCCGGCGGCCGGAGCACAAAGCGCTGCATATTTACACCGATTGTAATCTGATGGACTGATAAAAAGAGGTATACGACCATGGCTTTGAGAAAAATCGTATTGCAGGGGGAGCCCTGCCTGACCAAGGTGTGCCGCCCGGTGACGGAGTTCAACGGCAGGCTTCACACCCTGCTGGACGACCTGAAGGACACGCTGCTGGACTCCGGCGGCGTGGGCCTGGCCGCGCCCCAGGTGGGCATTCTGCGCCGGGTGTGCGTGGTGATGAACGAGGATGACGAGATCATCGAGCTGGTGAACCCCGAGATCATCGCCACCGATGGCGAACAGACCGGGCTGGAGGGCTGCCTCAGCGTGCCCGGAAAGTTCGGCATTGTGACCCGGCCCTACACGGTGCGGGTCCGGGCCCAGGACCGGGACGGCGCATTTTTCGAGGTGGAGGACGAGGCCCTGACGGCCCGGTGCTTCTGCCACGAGATCGAGCATCTGGACGGTCATCTGTTCGTGGAGCGCACGGACCATCTGCTGACCGAGGAGGAGCTGGATGAGTATATCCGGCAGCAGGAAGAGGGAGACGACGAGGAGTGAGGATCCTGTTTATGGGCACGCCGGATTTCGCGGTGGCGTCCCTGAAGCGGCTGGTGGAGGACGGGCACGAGATCTGCGGCGTGTTCACCCAGCCGGACCGCCCCAAAAACCGGGGGCATAAGCTGGCCTTTTCGCCGGTGAAGGAATACGCCCTGTCCCAGGGGCTGTCCGTGTATCAGCCCACGAAAATGCGGGACGGCACGGCTCTGGCCCTGGTGCGGGAGCTGCACCCGGAGCTGATCGTGGTGGCGGCCTATGGCCGCATCCTGCCGGAGGATATTCTGAATACCCCGCCCTATGGCTCCATCAACGTCCACTCATCCCTGCTGCCCAAATACCGGGGAGCGGCCCCCATCAACTGGGCCATCCTCAACGGGGAGCGGGAGACCGGCGTCACCATCATGTATATGGCCAAGGAGCTGGATGCCGGGGACATTCTGCATGTGCTGAAAACCGATATTGACCCCCAGGAGGACGCCCAGGCGCTGACGGCGCGGCTGGCGGAGCTGGGGGCTCAGGCGCTGTCCGAAACTGTGGAACAGCTGCGTGCCGGAACCGCTCACCGCACGGTCCAGGATCACAGCGCCTATACCTACGCCCCCATGCTCACCAAGGATATGGGCGTGATCGACTGGACAAAGCCCGCCGGGCATATCCATAACCAGGTTCGGGGCCTGATTCCCTGGCCCTGCGCCTCCACGGAGCTGGGCGGGGCCACGGTGAAGGTGTTCCGCACGGAGGTCCTGGGCGAGACCGGAAAAGCTCCCGGCACCGTGGCGGCCGCCGGAAAGGCGGGCATCGACGTGGCCTGCGGCGACGGACATCTGCTGCGGATCCTGGAGCTGCAGCCCCAGGGGGGCCGCCGGATGGCGGCGGCGGACTATCTGCGGGGCCATCCCCTGCAGGTGGAGGCATGAGCCCCCGGGAGAAGCGCAGCGCCCGGGACGTGGCCCTGGATGCGCTGATGCAGGTGGACAAGGCCAACGCCTGGTCCGATGAGGCCCTGCGCCGTCTGATCGCCCAGAACGGGCTGGACAGCCGGGACGCGGCCTTTGCCACCCGCCTGTGCTATGGGGTGATGCAGAACCGGATGCTGCTGGACTACTACATCGGCTGCTGGTGCGCCCAGAAGCCGGAGCGGCTGGAGCCGGTGATCCGCAGCATCCTGCGCATCGGCGGCTATCAGATATTGTTTATGGACCGGGTGCCCCACCGGGCCGCCGTCAACGAGGCGGTGGAGATGACCCGCCGCCGGGGACGGCCCAAGGCCGCCGGTATGGTCAACGCCGTGCTGCGGCGGTTTGTAGAGCACTGGATGGATATGCCGGACCTGCCCAAGGGGTCCACGGCGGACTATCTCTCCCTGCGGTACAGCCATCCCAAGTGGCTGGTGCTGCGGCTGCTGGACCTGGTGGGGCCGGATGAGACCCAGGCATTTCTGCGGCTGGATAACGACACCGTGCCTACCTGTATCCAGGTGAATCCTTTGAGGACCACCGCAGAGGAGCTGGAGCGGGAGCTTCGGGGCGCGGGCGTCGCGGTGCAGCCTCACCCGTGGCTGGAGGGCTGCCTGGAGATCACCGGCACCGGTGATCTGCGGAGCATGCCCGCCTTCCGGGAGGGACGGTTCCTGGTCCAGGATGCGGCCGCCCGTCTGGCCGCCATGGCGGCGGCAGCGGCCCCGGGGGACCGGGTACTGGACGTGTGTGCCGCACCGGGGGGGAAATCCTTCGCTATGGCCATGGACATGGGCGACCGGGGGCAGATCCTGTCCTGCGACGTTCACCCCTACAAGGTGAAGCTCATCGAAAGCGGCGCACAGCGCCTGGGGCTGACCTGCATCCGCGCGGCCACTGCCGACGCCCGGGAGAAGCACGCCGCCTGGGAGGCGCAGGCCAATGTGGTCATGGCCGACGTGCCCTGTTCGGGGCTGGGGATCATCCGGAAAAAGCCGGATATCCGCTATAAGAACCCCAAGGAGCTGGCCCAGCTGCCGCTGGTGCAGCGGGCCATCCTGGAAAATGCCTCCGGCTATGTGCGCCCCGGCGGCACGCTGGTGTATTCCACCTGCACGGTGCTGCCGGAGGAGAACGAGGACGTCACCGGGGATTTCCTGGACAAGCACCCGGAGTTTGAGCCTGTGCGGACGGCGTTCCCCCTGCCGGTGGGGCCCTGCCCGGGGCAGGTGACCCTGTGGCCCCAGCGCCACGGCACCGACGGGTTTTATATCTGCCGGATGCGCAGAAAGGACTGAGCAAATTGACGGACATGCGATGCATGACGGAGGAGGAGATCAGCCGGGTGCTGGCGGACATGGGCCAGCCCGCCTTCCGGGGCAAGCAGGTGTTCACCTGGCTGCACCGGGGGGTGCGCTCCTTCGACGAAATGAGCAACCTATCCAAATCCCTGCGCCAGCAGCTGGCACAGGACTACACCATTTCCGTGCCTACCGTGGCCCGAAAGCAGGAATCCCGGCTGGACGGCACCATAAAATACCTGTGGGAACTGCCGGACGGCAACTGTATCGAGACGGTGCTGATGCAGTATCACCATGGAAACACAGTGTGCATTTCCTCACAGGTGGGCTGCCGCATGGGCTGCGCCTTCTGCGCCAGCACCGTCGCCGGAAAGGTCCGGGACCTGACCGCCGGAGAGATGCTGGACCAGGTGCTGTTTACCCAGCTGGATTCCGGCCGGGAGATCTCCAATATCGTGCTGATGGGTATTGGAGAGCCCCTGGATAACCGGGAAAACGTTCTGCGGTTCCTGCGCCTGGTGAACCATCCCGACGGGCTGAACATCGGCATGCGACACATCAGTCTCTCCACCTGCGGCGTGGTGCCGGGTATCGACGCCCTGGCGGAGGAGGATCTGCAGCTGACGCTGTCGGTGTCCCTCCATGCACCGGACAGCGAAACACGCTCCCGGATCATGCCTGTGAACCGGGCCTGGGATGTGGAGGAGCTGTTTGCCGCCTGTCACCGGTATTTTCGCCGGACAGGACGGCGCATATCCTTTGAATATGCCATGATCGACGGGGTCAACGACCACGACTGGCAGGCAGACCTGATTGCCAAGCGCATTGCCGGCATGCCGGGTCATGTGAATCTGATCCCGCTCAACGACGTGGTGGAAAGTCCCTTCAAGCCCAGCCGCCGTGTGGCCGCGTTTCAGAAGCGGTTGGAGTCACATGGCATCACCGCCACGGTGCGGCGGAGTCTGGGTGGGGACATCGACGCCTCCTGCGGCCAGCTGCGCCGCCGCGCTATGGAGGAAAGAAAGGGGGGTGATCCCGCGTGAAGCATTGGAAGATCACCGATCCCGGCCTGGTGCGCCGGGAAAATCAGGATGCCTTTGGTTTTGCCCAGCTGTCCGGCGGCTATACCGTGGCTGTGGTGTGCGACGGCATGGGCGGTGTGGCCGGGGGCAGCATCGCCAGCAGCGTAGCGGTGGAGACGTATATCCGCACCCTGTCCGACTCCGACCACCCGGACCAGGCGGTGCATGCCGCTGTAATGGCAGCCAACAGCGCTATCCGACAACGGGCTGCCGGACATCCGGAGCTGAGAAGCATGGGCACTACGCTGGTATCTGCCCTGGTCAAGGGAGATCGGGTACTCATCAGCAATGTGGGCGACAGCCGGGCCTATCTGGCCGGAGCTCAGGGCCTGCGGCAGATCAGCCGGGACCATTCCCTGGTAGAGGACATGGTGGAAAAGGGTGACCTGACTCCCGGTCAAGCCCGCAGCCATCCCCGCCGCAATCTCATTACCCGTGCTTTGGGACCGGACCCCGCCGTGGAGGCAGACGACTTTGCCATTCAGTGGAAGGCGGGGGATTTTCTGCTGCTGTGCTCCGACGGACTGGTGAACACGGTCACGGACCAGGAAATTATGTTTGAAATTCTGCATAACGGACAGCCGGAGGACTGCTTGCAGCGGCTGATGGCCATTTCCAAGCAGCGGGGCGCGCCGGACAATGTGACGGCTATCCTGCTGATGAACGACTGAAGGAGGAATTGACGATATGGATCCTTACATTGGGAAAATGCTGGATAATCGCTATGAGATACTGGAGCTGATCGGCAGGGGAGGCATGGCCAACGTCTATAAGGCCAAGTGCCACCGGCTGGACCGGCTGGTAGCGGTAAAGATCCTGCACAGTGACCTGGCCCAGAACGCCGATTTCCGCCGCCGGTTCATGGATGAGTCCCGGGCTGTGGCCCAGCTGTCCCACCCCAACATCGTGTCGGTATACGACGTGTCGTGCAGCGATGACGTGGACTACATCGTCATGGAGCTGATCGACGGCGTGACCCTGAAGCAGTATATGGAGCGCCGGGGCCAGATGGACTGGCGGGAGGCGCTGCACTTCATCACCCAGATCATGTGGGGCCTGAGCCATGCCCACAGCCGGGGCGTGATCCATCGGGACATCAAGCCCCAGAACATCATGGTCCTGCGGGACGGCAGCGTCCGGGTGGCCGACTTCGGCATCGCGTGCCTAGCGGACCAGGGGCAGACCCTGACCCAGGAGACCCTGGGCTCCGTGCACTATATCTCGCCGGAGCAGGCCCGGGGCGACCGGGTGGACGCCCGGTCCGACATCTATTCCGCCGGCGTGGTGCTGTATGAGATGCTCACCGGCAAGCTGCCCTTCCAGGGGGACTCCGCCGTGTCCGTGGCCATCCAGCACCTGAGCGCCGTGCCCAAGACCCCCCGGGAGCTGAATCCCGATATCCCCGAGGCCCTGGAGCTGATCTGCATGAAGGCCATGTGCCCGGACATCTCCAAGCGCTACCAGACCGCCGACGCCATGCTGGACGATCTGGAGAAATTCCGCAAGGACCCCGCCGTGGACATGGATTATATCCGGGAGGACCTGAAGGCCGCCGTGGTGTGCCAGGAGACCACCCAGCCCCTGCCTACCAACCAGGTGGCGGCGGTGAGCCGGGCCAACAGCGCCGTGGCCCAGGAAGAGGAGGACAAGAAGCACAGCCGCAAGGTGGTGGGCCTGGTCATCGGCGGGTTCGCCCTGGCCCTGGTGTTGATTTTCGTGGTGTTCAAGCTGGTGGCCGGCGGCTTTGACGCCGGCAATGGCACGGCGTCCCACCAGGTGCCGGGCCTTCTGGGCAAGACCCTGGAGGAGGCTGAGGCCCTGCCCGAGGTGAAGGACATCTTCCGCATCGAGGTGGTAGGCACCAAGCCCAGCGACAAGTATGAGCCCGGCCAGATCGTGGAGCAGGACCCCGCCAGCGGCCGCAGCCGCAAGAACAACCTGGTCATCAAGGTCTATCTCTGCGCCCAGGAGGACGACACGCTGATGCCCACCGTGGTGGGCATGGAGTTCCTGATGGCCAAGACGGAGCTGGGCAACCTGCATCTGGACCTGGATGTCCAGCGGGCGGAGGCCTATTCCCCCGACGTGCCGGAGGGCCAGGTGATGCAGAGCTCTCCCGCCGCCGGTGAGCCTCTGAACAAGGGCGACACCGTGGTGCTGACCGTCAGCAAGGGGCCGGAGACCAAGCCTCTCACCGTGCCCAATTTCGTGACCATGCACATTGACGACGCCGCCCAGCAGGCGGAGGCCCTGGGCCTGACCGTGGGCGAGCATCAGTATGAGTTCAGCGATAAGCCCGAGGGCACCGTCATCGGCCAGAGCATCCAGCAGGGCACCGAGGTGCAGTCCGGCACGGAGATCGTGTTCACCGTCAGCAAGGGCGCCAGCTCCGCTGAGCGGGTGGTGGTGTTCGACATCCCCGAGCAGTACCGCAGCGACAGCAATATGAAGATCGAGGTCATGCAGGACGGCAGCATCATCCACTCCACCTATGTGGACGGCGGCACCGCCTCCTTTACCTACACCTTCCACGGCAGCGCCGGTTCCACCTCCACCATCAAGCTGTATATCAACGGAACCGAGGCCGTGGCCCAGGAGATCACATTTTGATCCGAGGACGCATTGAAAAGGCCCTTAGCGGGTTTTACTATGTGAACACCGGGGCGGAGACCCTGCAATGCCGGGCCCGGGGCAAGTTCCGCCGGGAGGGGCTGTCCCCCCTGGTGGGGGACTGGGTCCAGGTCCGGGAGCTGGGCGGCGGCGAGGGCTTTGTGGAGGCGGTGGAGCCCCGCCGCAACGCCTTCGACCGCCCGGCGGCAGCCAACATCGACCAGCTGGTGATCATCGCCTCCGCCGCCCTGCCGGTGACGGACCCGTATCTCATCGACCGCATCAGCGCCATTGCCGCCCTGAAGGACTGCCGGGTGCTGCTGTGCCTGAACAAGTGCGACCTGGACCCGGCGGAGGAGCTGTACGGGATATACAGCGGCTCCGCCATCCGGGTGCTGCGGGTCAGCGCCGTCACCGGCCAGGGGATCGACGAGCTGCGCCGGGAGCTGGCCGGAAAGCTCAGCGCCTTCACCGGCAACTCCGGCGTGGGGAAGTCCAGCATTCTCAACGCCCTGGACCCCCGTTTTTCCCTGGCGGTGGGGGAGGTCAGCAAGGCCCTGGGCCGGGGACGGCAATGTTCGGGATCGGCAAGCCCAATACGGCACGGGCATGCAGGGCGAATTGCGAAAGATCCTGCGTGATCATCGTGACCATTCCCGTATCGTGCGGGCGGGGAGAGACTTCGCTGAAAATGACATCTTCGCCTTTTACAAACAATTCAACCCCGAAAATACCTCGACCGCCAAGCGCCTCCGTTATCTTGCCTGCGATTTCACGTGCCTTTTTTTTGGCAACCGGGCTCATCGCCTGTGGCTGCCAGGATTCGCGATAGTCGCCGTCAACTTGTACGTGTCCGACCGGTTCCAGAAATGAAGTGCCTCCGATATGGCGAACGGTCAACTGAGTGATTTCGTAATCGAAATCGACAAATCCCTCCACTATCACTTTTCCGGCGCCTGCACGTCCGCCTTCCTGTGCATAACGCCAGGAGCGGTCGATATCTTCCTCTTTGCGGATGACACTCTGTCCGTGTCCGCTCGAACTCATGATCGGCTTGACGACACAGGGCATCCCGATCACTTTGACAGCCTCGATAAACTCTTCTTCCGTCTCGGCAAAGCGATAAGGAGAGGTCGGCAGGCCCAATTCCTCGGCAGCCAGACGGCGGATGCCTTCGCGGTTCATGGTCAACCAGGTGGCACGTGCAGTCGGGATGACATGGAATCCTTCTTTTTCTAGTTCCATCAACGTCTGTGTTGCGATAGCCTCCACTTCGGGAACGATATAGTCAGGTTTTTCTTTTTCTACAATCTCGCGCAAGGCATCTCCGTCCAACATCGATACAACATACGAACGGTGAGCGACCTGCATGGCCGGAGCGTCCGCATATTTGTCCAAAGCGATCACTTCCACTCCATAACGCTGTAACTCGATTACAAACTCTTTGCCTAATTCGCCGGAACCGCAGAGCAAAACTTTCGTTGCGGTAGCCGACTTCGGTGTTCCTATTGTTACCATATTATATTAATGTTATGTTATTTGTTTTTCTTAGAAAGCACAAAGGTACGGTAATATCGGCAATTAACAAGAAGAGCGTAGGGATGTATTTCCAATTGGATGTAAGTGTAATTTGTTTTCGACGTTGCCGTGTATATTCTCGACAACGTCAAATATATATACGACAACGTCGGAAATATACACGACAACGTCGAAAACAAAATGAATGCAGGTAAAATGCAGGACGGATACTGATGTGTCGGAAGTTAGATACTGATATCAATATATTCTTTTGCGGGGGAATATATCCCCTTTAGCGGTTAAGTTTGGTTAAATGTTGGTACCTTGTGATACAAGGTATTTTAGTAAAGCCTATATTTGTGGCAGTTAATAACAAAATATTTTCCTATTTGTGTAACGATTTTGCAAAATGTTCGTCTAACAGAAAAAGTAACAACATATATGATGATTCATCTGGAAGGAATTAACAAAACGTATTTCAACGGTGCACCTCTGCATGTTTTGAAAGGCATAAACTTGGATATAGAGAAGGGAGAGATGGTGTCTATTATGGGGGCGTCGGGATCGGGAAAGTCTACATTGCTGAATATCTTAGGAATACTGGATACATACGATACGGGCACATATACCCTGAACGGGCAGTTGATCCGCAATCTGAGCGAAACCCGTGCGGCGGAACTGCGTAACCGGATGATCGGTTTCATTTTCTCCTGGTGGGGACCTTCGGGAATATTGTCGATTAATTGTTCGATGATGTTCAGACTTTCCATGATCTCATCCATACGCACCAGGTAACGGGCAAAGCAGTCACCTTCCGTATAAACGATTTCTTTGAAATCGACTTTGTCATATACACCGTATGGCATTCGTTTACGTACGTCACACGCCCATCCGGATGCACGGCCTGTACCTCCGGTACAACCGAAAGAGATGGCATCTTCACGGCTTAACACACCGACGCCTTTCATACGGCTCTGTGCGATGATGTTACCCGTGAATATATCGTGATATTCGTGGATAATTCCTCTCATATATGGAATGAACTCTTTTACTCGTTTGACGAAGTTAGGATGAAGGTCAGCCTGTACACCGCCAATGGTATTGTAGTTCATTATCAGACGTCCGCCACAAGTCTCTTCAAAGATGTCGAGAATCTTCTCACGGTCACGGAATCCATAGAAAAATGCCGTCAACGCTCCTAAGTCCATGGCAAGACAAGAATAGAATAGCAAGTGAGAGTCGATACGTTGCAGCTCATCCATAATTGTACGAATGTATTTGACACGGTCACTCACTTCGATGCCCATCGCTTTCTCGATGCACATACACAAAGCGTGACGGTTCTGATGTGCGCCCAGATAGTCGAGGCGGTCAGTCAATGCCAATGTCTGCGGATATGTAAGACTCTCGTTCATTTTC
>OIZB01001066.1_pt1 | contig 16627 bp, 18 predicted proteins | sample 1588401 | NCBI WGS metagenome assembly OIZB01 (sample SAMN03283270) | human gut metagenome | biome: human-associated habitat; material: feces | host: Homo sapiens | place: USA | collected 2013
GGAATGTCAATGGGTGGATATGGAGCAGTACATGCTGCACTTATTAAGCCTGATATATATAGCAAAGTGTTCTCATATTCGGGACTGCTTGATATAGAGAAAAGATTTGACAACCCACAGGGAATAAACACATATCAGATATTTGGAGACAGAGAAAAATTATCAGATAACCGATTTGATATAATGAACTGTTTAAAAGAGGATAATTTCAAGATAAATGTGGAAAATTATCCGGAATTTTACATTAGATGTGGATTATATGATCAGATACTTCCAATGAGCAGACAATGGAATAAATATGCATTAGATTCAGGACTTAAAGTGAATTATTATGAAACTGCTGGTAATCATGATTTTACTTTCTGGGATAAATGCATACATGAGACAGTTAATATAATAAAAGAGCAGTCGTACAGGATGGAGGATATATATGGCAACAGTAATGAATATTAATCATTTTTCTATATATCTTAAGCGTAATATGGAATGCACAGTTATTCTCCCATCAGATATGAAAAATGATGAGAAGCTTCCTGTATTATGGTTATATCATGGAAGCAGTGGTGATAATACTGTATGGCTGTATCATTCACCAATAACAGAATATGTTGATGAGGGCAGGTTTGCAGCAGTACTTCCAAATGTGCAGAATTCATGCTATGTTAATATGAATATTGGAGATAAGTATGAGTCATATGTTGGAAAAGAATTATTCAATATAATTATGAATATGTTTCCATGTCTTTCTGATAAAAGAGAGAATAATTACGTATCAGGATTTTCTAATGGTGGATACGGCTGTCTTCATATTGCACTCAGATATCCTGAAAAATATGGAACTGTAGGAGCATTTTCAGCAGGTGACAAAGCTGATTCAGAATTTCTTAATGATGGAAGTGAAAAGTCAATAAGAAGAATAGAGCTTTATGGTGATGGAGACCTGCATAAAACAGAATACGGAATCACATATCAGGCAGACAGATTAATAGAGCAGAAAAGTGTAAAACCTGAAATATACCATGCCTGCGGAGAACTTGATCCATGGATAGACATGAATCATATATTGAGAGATTATTTCATGAGCCATATTGAATACAATTATGTATACGATGAAATTGAAAAAATCGGACATGAATGGAAATTCTGGCGTGAAGAATTAAAAAGGTTTTTAGTATTTACTGGATTAATTAATAATTAAAATACAAGAAGGGAATTGGGAATGAGAGAGGTTAATGTATCAATAATAACAGACAACATTAAAGAAATGTGCATAGAGGCAAATCATTTTCTCACAGATGATATGAAGAATGTTTTTGAAAATGCAGTAAAAAACGAAGAGTCTGCACTTGGAAAGCAGGTTCTTGGACAGCTTGAAGAAAACCTAAAAGTTGCAGGAGAGGATATGATACCTATATGCCAGGATACAGGAATGGCAGTAGTATTCATTAATGTTGGTCAGGATGTCCATCTTACAGGCGGAGATATCACAGATGCAATTAATGAGGGTGTAAGAAGAGGATATGTTGACGGATATTTAAGAAAGTCGGTTGTAAAAGATCCTATATACAGAGAAAATACCAAAGATAACACTCCGGCAGTAATACATTTTAACATAGTTCCAGGAGACAAGGTCGACATAACAGTTGCACCTAAGGGCTTCGGAAGCGAGAACATGAGCAGAGTATTTATGTTAAAGCCAGCAGATGGAATAGAAGGTGTAAAGGAAGCAATACTTACAGCAGTAAAGGATGCAGGTCCTAACGCCTGTCCTCCGATGGTAGTTGGTGTAGGAATAGGAGGAACATTTGAAAAATGTGCTTATCTTGCAAAGAAGGCATTAACAAGAGACCTGAATGAAGAATCACCAGTTGAATATGTCCGTGACTTAGAGAAAGAAATGCTTGAGAAAATCAATAAGTTAGGAATAGGACCTGGTGGACTTGGAGGAACACAGACAGCACTTGCAATCAACATAGAAACATATCCTACACATATTGCAGGGCTTCCGGTAGCAGTAAACATTTGCTGTCATGTAAACAGACATTCACACAGGGTAATATAATCAGGGAGGCTAATCATGGATAAATATATTAATGCACCAATAAGTGATGAGGATGCAAAGAGTCTTCACTCAGGAGATTATGTATACATAACAGGAACAATATATACAGCAAGAGATGTAGCACATAAGAGAATGGCAGAGGCTCTGTCAGCTGGACAGCCACTTCCAATAGACATGAAGAATAATATAATATATTACATGGGACCATCTCCGGCAAGAGAAGGAAGACCCATAGGTTCAGCAGGTCCGACAACAGCAAGCCGTATGGATAAATATGCACCAGACCTTCTTGATTTAGGACTTAAAGGAATGATAGGAAAGGGAAAGCGTTCACAGGCAGTAATTGATGGAATCGTAAGAAATGGTGCAGTGTACTTTGCAGCAGTAGGAGGAGCAGGAGCAATTCTTAGTAAATGTATCAAGAAATCCACAGTAATAGCTTATGATGACTTAGGAACAGAGGCTATAAGAAAACTTTATGTGGAAAATTTTCCTGCAATAGTTGTAATTGACAGCGAAGGAAATAACTTATACGAAACAGCTATAGAAGAATATAAAGAAATCTAAGGGCAGTAGCAACTACAAAAAAGTGTAATTATTATTGGAATATTTTGACATTAAAATATTGTTAAAGATAATAACCAGTATAATAATCAGCATAATAATAAAAAGAACCGTAGTCATTAGCGTAATTGTCAGCATATAATAAATATTTATCCTTATATTCTATTACGCAAGGTGCTTCAAATTTTCCTTTACTGTAGAAACTACTTATTTCTTTTGTCATTAGTGTCCAGTTTAATAAATTAGTAGATGTAAAAATCATTAAACTACCGCCGTTATAAATTCCGTCATTTAACTCTTTTTTCACATACAAATAATAAGTTGAATCTTTTTTAATAACGCAAGGGTCTATCATATTAGTTGGTAAAAGATTTAGTTCTGTAGGAGGTTCAAAAGTCATAGAATTTAAGTCAATGGCTTTTGTTATATATATCCTATAATCCGGGTATGTTGTACCATCACTAATTTGTGAACCAACCTGTTTACCAAAGAATATATACACATCTCCGTTAGAATCTAAAAACCAGTTTGGTGCTAAACTATTTTTTAGTCCGTCTGTTAATGAGCCGAGTTTAATTATATGAGTATTAAAATTTATAAAATCTGTTGTTGTATCAATATAAAATTCTGACAGTTCATTAATATCTAAATGAGTATAAGCGATATAAAATACACCATTTAGATATAATATATTTGTGTCTCTGGCTTTAAAGGTTTTACGGATAGGGTTAAATGTAACACCATCTCCAGAAATATATAAAGTATTTGTAATGTCACTATTAGACGTAAAAAAATGGCCTAAGCATAAATTAGACACATTTGTTTTGTCCGGCACATCAAATAGTTTTTGCAATTCTCCGCTTTGTGTCATTTCGTCTAATTTTTTATTAATTTCATTCTGTACATCAAGCGTACTGAAATAGCTGTTCACATAACTCTGCAATTTCTCATACGCAGCATGTAATCTGGTAACATCACCATGTAAAGTTTCAACATCTTCCATAGTCTTATTTAGATAATCAACAACTTTACACAGCAATTCATAATAGCTCAAACTATCATCATACACCAATGGCAACACTTTCTGGCACCAGTATCTAAACGGTTGCAAAGTCTTATAACCGCCCAACTGCGGTGTAAAATCAGCTGGTGGATTGGGTTTTATCGTTCTCTCATCACGCATACTTTCTCTCCTTTACCATAACCCGAAAAATAAATCATCAAATTCAGCAATAACCATTCTGTCAATATTAAGAAACGTATCACGGTATTCTTTCAGCATTCCGCTATAACTTCCACTACCCTGTTTACCACTAACACTTTCCAAATATTCTTCTGTATTATTAACCGTTCCAGTATTGCTATTACTTCCATTTTTTGTATTTGCTCTTTCACTTGTATCAGTATATTTAACGTTTCCAGTATCTTTATATTCACCATTACCACTATTAGTACTTTCACTTGTACTGCTATCTGTATTAGTAATCTTTCTGGCATTAGTCAAATACTTTTCAGTTTCAACCCCAGTCAGAGCACCCTGTGGTGTATCACTGTACAAGTCCTTGCTATTACCAGACCCATTGTCAGTAACACTACTTGTACCACTATTTTTATTAGTGCCACTTGTAGTATTATCTCTTGTTCCACTTCCTGTATTTTTATCTGTACTTGTTTCTGTGCTACTCCCATTTTCTGTTTTATTTTCGTCAATAGTTCTATTATGCGTTCTTGTAACATTCACGTCATAAAATGGGTTAAATTCTAACAGTGCGCTTTTGTAAAGTTGATTATAATACGGTAAAATCTCCTCTAACCTTGTATTTAACCACAACTTCCAAACACCAACAGTTTCAGAACATATCTCCCTTAAATAATAATGTTTTAAAATTTTCTTGCAAATAACAGGCCTGTAATTTTCGTCGAAAATTTCAGCTTTTGTTGTAAAAATTTTATTCCAGCTATTATTTAAAATTTCGTCAACATCATCGCACCCTTTAGAATTTTCAAGTCCCGACTTGCTTTCACAGATAAAACGAACCTCAGTTGTATACTTACTCATTTAACACAGCCTCACTTTCTCCATCTGTGGTATCAACACCCTGTTCCTCATCAATACACATAAAATCTTCACGGTAATTGACTTCAATATTAGTCCCAAACATAGCGTTGATTTTTTCAACTGCTTCTCTTCTGCTCTGCAATCTGGAATACCTGCTTGAAACAGTTCCACCCTGTGCCTGTGCACTTTCAATAGACAACATACGCTCACGCTTCTGCGCTCCTGTGTTGTTAATACCTAAATATGTCAACGCTTCATTCCAATACATTTGTTTTAAATTGTACAATTTGTCACAAACATATGGTGCTCCAGTCTGTAAGCACTTCAAAGAATTTAAGTCAAGATTTTTATCGCCAAAAATAAACGGCGAATTCCCATCAAACTCTTTATATAAATTTTTTAATGTCAGTCTCTGTTGTTCCGTTCCCTGTATCAGCACAGGCGTTTTCTGTGCGTTAGCGTTTACATCTATAATTCTATCCAGGTTATACAATCTTCTTGCAAACATTTTCACCTCTAAAATTGAATTAGTGTGCAAATAGTTATTCCAGATAATTACACTGTTGTTTTCTTTCAACAATTTCTGGTAGTTATTATATCCGGAATAAGCACGCCTTAACACCGGATTTCCGTAAACGTCTAATTTTCCGCTAGGTAAACAGTCTAAACAAAGATTGCCTATTACGTCATCATCAAAATAAACCATAGACCCTGTCTCAAACAAATGTAATTCAAGGTATCTAGCGTCTACTGTAGGAGGCAAATTTTTCCATTCAAACATGGATACGCTCAACTCTGTTAATCTGTTCAAATACTGCATATATGTTAGATTATTTACACTGGCACTTTCACCGAACAGTGTTTTTTCTCTTTTTCTGTTAGCCATTTATTCACCCCCCTGCGGACTGTTATCTAAACTATAATTTCCTATTTCAGACCCATTTTTCCAAAAAGTAATACCATTATCGTATATACTGCAAATTAATCTCATATCATCACTAGGAATGCTACCAGTTACGGTACACCCTACTGTTTTAACGTAATTCCAATGAGGTCTGCTATTTCTGTTAGGTATTTTTAACCGTTTAGTGCTATACCCATACCGAGTGAAATAATCGTCTATAATTTTGGCGTATTCACTTGTAACTGATAATCTGCCGCGGTAAAATTGTTGCTTTTTAGCTGATACATTTAAAGACCCTTGCGCATTACCTTTTATCATGTCAGCTTTGATTGACGCCTGATAATCCTGTGTAAGTAGATTTACAACCTTATCAATTGCACTTAACGTTCCGCTTGCAGCACCACCAATTCCACCCATAAGTCCGCCAACAGCGATACCACCTAAAGCACTTCCTATTCCACTTGCCATTAGTACGCTGTTTTGTGCAACCCATGCGCTATAAGTGTCAACATTCCATGAACATAAAGGGTAATTTGTTAATGTTATTATTTCGGTATTTAATTCTGTTGTACCTTTATACCCCGCTGGTCTGGCTGATACCGTTATAGGCTGTGTTACATTGCAATCAATGCTTATAACAGGTTGTAAGGAATCAAAAAATTCATAGCGTAGACTTAAACTTGCACTTCCACCATTGTCTACATGATAAAAATTATACGGATATGTGTACAATTTGTTGTTTTTTGGCTTATAACCATTTAAAGTGTCATTTGTTGATATAGCTTTGTCTAAATGTAATTCGTTTACCGCCTTGTCACTGTTTACCATTTTGTTGTTTTCTGGTATTTCTCCGTTAGGTAAAAATTCTTTTGGCATAACATACATGCCCACAACTGCTTCTGGTTTTTGTACGTATTCTGTTAATTTCTGATTAATAGCGTTAAACTTATCAACGCCATATACCCATAACGTAGCACCACCATAAATGCCGTCATATATTTTACCATCAACTACACTGCTTTCTCCGCTTACGTCAACAATAGCAACTATAATGCAAATGTCACCCATATTTTCAATCATAGGTGTATATTCGTTAAAAACATACTCGCCTGTAGCCAATGATTCCGGAGCTATATTATCGCCTATTTTGTCAGTTACACTGTGCTCTCTTTCAACAAAACACTGGTCTAAACTGTAATCAAAAAACCACGTCTGCATTACATCAATTTCAAATTCAATCTGTGAGCATTCGTTGTTTAAATACTCAACAGAAGTGATAAACGCGTAAAACCATTTATTACCATATGATGTGTTTTGAAACATCATATAATTACAGTCATACAAATTATCAGCTTTTATTCCAACCCTGGCATAACCACGCTTAACTCTCTGGTACGTGTAATTATTCAGGTTGTATTTCTGCAACCCCATGAAATAAGCAGCCTGTGCGCTGGCGTTTCCAAAATATATGGTATGGTCAAATGTTTTATCTAAAGGAACGTCTTTTAAAATACGGATATTACTATTAGGCTCGATATACATATATTAACCTCTTTCAAAACTCTAGGGCAAGTTATTAACTCACCCTAGACTGACTATTTACTCTTTGTTCATTGTGACAGTGTCCCCGACATTGCTGGCACTTGAAATGGCTGTAGTTCCCTTATAAGTCTGACCATTAACCTCTGCCACTAAAGTGATTTCGGTTTCGGATTTAGAAGCAGGAATAATAACAGCACCATACTTTTGAACTGCAATTCCGTTTGTAGTAGTACTTTCATCCTGTACAAAATGAACACTGTTCGGCTCAAGGCTGGCTACGTCTGTATCAGCACTCAGCGCAAACACAGTAGCTTCTTCACTGTGGTCTTTGCTGATAATTTTAACTGTTAATGTGTCCGGTAAAGTGATTGTTGCCGTGCTCTGAACGAATACAACAGCGTTCGCAAACGGTGAGTAAGAAACAGTTTTCCATGTATGGTAGAAATAGTTCCAATACATACCGCTAGCAACGTACTTTTCAGTAAACTTGTTGTTGTTGTCATAAACCTGGAACCAGTTTTCATCAAGTAATACCGCTTTTACGTCTTTCATCATATTTAACTCAGCCGTGGTAATCTCTTCAATACCGTCTGAATTTTCTCTGATAACATCAAAACGTTCGTTGTCAAACTCAGACCAGCTGTCAATAAGAAACAGCCTGCCCATGAAATCAGCCTTTTCCATGTTGAACGCTGAAGCAAGAACAGAAACATCAAATTCTGCATTGAATGTTGCGTCCATGAAAATAACCTGTCTGTCTTTTGGTGTGTTTGTTTTAACACCGGACTCGTTATAGTTTGAGGACATAAACGGTAAAAGATTTGATGTTCCTCTAAATTTAACAGCGGCGTCTGTTAAGCTGTCTGCCTGTGCTGTAGAAACAGGAAACATTTTTCCGTGACTGACGGCTTTAATTAACAGATATTTAAACAACAAAAATTCGTCATATTCTGCTGCAGTGTAAACAGAATCCACGATTTTTGCAATAAGGTTCTGTACTCCCTCAATTGAAAGAAAAGCCTGTCGTAAATCTTCATCCTGTATTGTAACAGGGTAGATAACGCGCCAGTTCATTGTATGGAATACGCTTCTCACGTCTGGAAGTGTTCTTTTAAATTCTCTTTTTGGTGCTTTTTCAACATCAAAATCTACCGCTTTTGCAATTGAAACGAAAATATCTTCCACACTTTCGCCAAATTCAAGATATCCTTTTTTCAAAATTGCATATGGGTTGTTGAATGTTGCGCTCTGCATTCGTACAATTGCAATACGATTAACAAGTGCATTAATGAACTGATTTGCAAAAGCCGGCGTGCCATAAATCACTTCACCAACTTTCGGGATATCAGTTGTCTTTGTAACTTCTGGTACATTCTGCTGATAATCATAACTTGCATTTTGTCTGATAACGTTTAGAATGTCCATTGTTGTTGCGTTTAATGTGCTAACAGCAACTCGTCTAGGCATATTTAACCCTCCTTAAATAAATCTGAAAATGTTTTTTTCACTTCTGGTTCCGGGTCTGGTTCCGGTTTAGGTTCCGGGTCTGGTTCTTTACTGAAAAAACGGTTTGTGTAACGCTCTCTCCACGATTTATCATTTTCCTCATATTTTGTTTTCCAGTCCTCACCGTCACCAACTGCCCTTGTTTCTAAGTCGGTGAGCGTGTCACTAACATCTTCAAGAAATGAAATTGTTTCGTCATCCGTGTTATCCCCTACTCTTATTTTAATTGCTTCCAAAATTTCATCTTTATTTTTTACAGCCATATTATAACCCCCCTATTCTACTTTTGTCCACTTGTTTTTATCGAAAATTTCCGATAATCTTAAAGAAAGCGGGTGGTCTGGTGAAATAAGAATATCGCCGTTTTCGGTTACCATAATTTCAAACCCGGTTTCATGTCTGTATTTTCCTTTTGTAAATAACATTTTATCCTCTCCTTTTTTCTTATAAATTGTTTTCACGTGAAGCATTAAAAATAACGAATCATCATATAAAGTGGTAATTTTGTTTTTCTTTTTGACGGAATACCACCACCCCCGCCTCCGGCACTAAAGTACCGGTATAACATCACAGCGTTATTAAAAATTTCCGGGTCTGTTAAATAGCCGTCTTTCGTTATCCAGTTAGTAATAGCAGTATTATTTGCATTCGCTGAAATAAAGTCATAACAAGCTTTTGCACGTTCTACCCGATAATCCCATGATGAATCGTGTATACCCTCCCAGCACATATTCCAATAGTGGGTTAGACTTTCAATATCAGTGCTGGTTGACTTTAAAAAATCTTCCAATGTAGCGTACTCTTGAAAACCGGTTTTAGGCATCCACACATTTTCATGTACGATATACGCGCACTGACCATTTCCGTCACCATCAGCGTAACCATTTGACTGTAACCATTCATGCAACTGGTATAGTCTGCCGTGTGTGTCTCCGCCTGTGTTAGTCCATTGCCCCAAACCGTATCCTACGTTTAAAGCTGTCCAATCGTGCGGCTCTTTTTCCCAAACACCCGGGTTTATATTTGATTCCTGCCAGAAATTCCCACACATAGCTGATACCACATAAATGCTTGCACCATAACCGGTTACACTTCCGGCACCACACCTAAACAATCTTTGAAATGAAGCCGTGTAAGTACTTATACTTACTTGATCTGCCAGTGGTCTTTTGTCAGTATGTGCGCCCATAAAAATGCCGGAACCTTGTCCGCCCTGATAACACATTTCTGTGTGTGTTGGATTTAAGCCTATGTCGCCGGCTAAATACTCACCGGTTGCAGGTACTTCTGTAAAGCCTAATGATAACAGCACTTCTGCCTCATTGTAGGTTGTAAGTGCATTGTTGTCTGGCGCGTAATTAGGGGTTTCAAAACCACCGGCTAACAGAGCATAATTTATAAAAGAACTACAGTCATAGTAAGTAATACCGCCAACCGTTTGTTGATTCCTATATGTGGTACTATATCCTACGGTTGGAGAGTTGCATGTTTCAATAGCCCATGAATAAGCCTTGTTAATATCTGGCATGTTATCCCTCTACAATATAACAGCTGTACCCCTTATCACTCAGTTCTTTTTTCAGCTTTTCTGCATTTTTTCTGATATGGAATGCACCAACCTGTACTTTATAAATTTCTTTTTGCTTATCTACTTCTTCAAAATTAGTTTTCCCATCTGCAACACAGACACCTATTGCAATTGCTCTGCCCAGCTCTTTTTCGTGTCCGTCAATCCATTTTTCTGTAACTTCATTGTCGTGAAATTCACACTCAATGTAAGCGGTAACGCATTTTGTAGCGTTAATTTCATAAAGATTAGTCGTTGTCTGTATTCCTTTATCTTCTGTTGGCGTAAGTCTCGAAACTTCATTGTAAATACTTCTAACGTACCTGTTGTTGGTCCGGGTAGGGTAACACAGCATTAAAGTTCCATGACCGCCACCGGCATTCGTGTGTATAGGAATATGTAAATCTGCGTTCCATTCATTGCTTTCTTTTACTCTGGCTTTATAGGTGTTTTCTTTAACTGATGAACCCACCTTAACATCATATCCGTTTAATTCTAAATAGGCTCTCGCGTACTCGGCTATCTTGATACAGTGAAAAGCTTCTGAATGTTTACCACCAGCGGTTATGTTGCTCCACTGGTCTGACGGCGAAAGATACACTTTCATTTTAATCACTCCTTATTAATGTCTGAAATGTGAAATAACTCCGTTAGTTTGTCTGGCAAAAGATCTGAATTAATTTTACTGATATTTTCCAGAATTGAAACTAATTCGGTTGTACACACGTAAAGGATTATAATAGGAAGAGTTGCTACATCTATATGAAAACCAATATATTTCCCTTGTGTATCAACCAGCCATGCTACAAGGTAGCAAAGTATAAAGCCAACCTTTTTGAATAACCCATCACGTAATTTTGATGATTTAATGTCTTTTGATTTTACTGCGGAAATAATACCTGTGACTAAATCAAGAGCATTAAAAACCAGTGCAATAATAACAGGGTAAAACTGCATATTTTTCACTTCCTCTCTTATTCATTTTAATTTATTATAAACTAATTCTTGAAAAATGTCAAGATGTATGATATAATTTAATAAGGAAGGAGCAATAAATTTATGAGCAAATACTATGATGGAACTAAACTCCTGTCAATGCTTGATATAAATGGAAATAAACCGGAAATATACTTGTGTACAACGAACCGTACTGGTGGAAAAACAACCTATTTTGGCAGACTGTGCATTAACAGATTTCTTGATAAAAATGAAAAGTTTGGACTTTTATACAGGTACAATTATGAACTAGACGACGTTGCTGATAAATTCTATAAAGATTTAGGCAGTTTATTCTTTCCTGATTATACTATGAAAGCAAAAAGAAGAGCAAAAGGAACGTTTCAAGAGTTGTTTTTGAACGAAAAAAGTTGCGGGTATGCTTTGAGTTTAAACAATGCAGACCAAATCAAAAAATACAGTCACTTATTTTCAGACATTCAGCGCATGGTTTTTGACGAATTTCAGAGCGAAACAAATCACTATTGCGATAATGAAACTAAGAAATTTATAAGTATTCACACCTCAATAGCCAGAGGACAAGGTGAACAGGTCCGGTATGTCCCGGTTTATATGTTAAGCAATCCGGTAAGCATTATAAATCCGTACTATGTTGAACTGGGTATTTCTGGCAGACTCAAAGACGACACAAAGTTTTTAAGGGGGGACGGTTTTGTACTTGAACAAGGGTATATTGAAAGTGCAAGTACAGAGCAAAAGAAAAGCGGTTTTAACAGAGCTTTTTCTAAAAACAGCTATACTGCCTATAGTAGTGAATGCGTGTATCTGAATGATAACAAGGCTTTTGTTGAAAAACCGGCTGGAAAGTCAAAATATCTTTGTACTTTAAGATATAAAGGAAGTGACTTTGCGTTACGTGAATATACTGAAAGTGGTCTTATCTACTGTGATGATAAGGCAGACAGTTCTTTTTTAACTAAAATTTCAGTCACGACTGACGACCATAATATAAATTATGTTATGTTGAAACGTAATGATTTCTTTTTATCGAATTTGCGCTATTTCTTTGAGCATGGCTGTTTTCGGTTTAAAGATATGCGTTGCAAGGAAGCTGTGTTATCAGCTTTAAGTTATTAGGTATCTGCTTTTGTTTCCATTAAAGAATAAACAGGGTAGCACGGTTGAAAAATACTGCCTGTTTACTTTTTCGGTTGCGCTGACTGCTTTAATTGGTACAAAAGTTACAGATATAAAAACAGCGTGAGTAAAGAAGATTTTTCTTCTCCTCACGCTGTTTTATTTTATATTTCTTTTTCACATTCTTCTATTAGAAAACCTAATAACCCACCATATGCCATATTTTTTACCTCATTTCATAAGTAGTATTCACAAGTAATACACCCCCGCGTATGCGAACTGGTCTAAGCTTATCCGGCACTTTCAACCCAACTTTAAAGTCGCTATAATCTCTAACAATCGGCTTGTTGTCTTTATCGAATAAAAACTCTTTTTCTTCATCACTCCAGTTTTCGTTTACATCAGCTGTACCCTGCATAGATATTTCAAACAAATCTTTGCATTTTTTCGGCATACCGGCGCATTTAATATTGTTGTATTGTTTACTTTCATCTAATGGGATAAGATTTTCGTGTGTAACATGTTCAATATAAGTTTTCTGCCTTGTAAATATAGCTTTATCCCAACAACTTTCTAATTTCCAACAACAAAATTCTTTGTCGTCTACTTCAATTCCTTTTATTTCCTGCGGTAATAAATCACAATGTATACTGTCTGTATCTGCGTATATAAACCCCCTTTTTTCTGCTCCATAATAATTTTTCTGTGCGGCCTTTATTGTAAAATTTCTTGAATATGATGTAATAGCAGAGCCTATAGCAATATAACCCGGCTTCTTTTCGTTTTCTACTACCTGCATAAATCCTATAGATTTATCGTCTTTCACGTATGCAATCTTAAAAGAAGAATCGGTGCTGCTTGCCATTTTACCATATAGGTTATTTAAAAACAGCTTTGCTAACTCTCTTAACGCACCTTTACTTTCCTTTTTTATCTTAGCGTATTTGTTGATGTATTCGTCAAAAATGCCAACCATAGAATAGAAATAACACCCATCAAGGATTTCAAAATCAACTAGCTCATAGTGTTCTTTTATTAATTGATAATCTGTCATAGTTAAAGTTAATTCTACTTTAGCTTGTTGTATATTTCCGTCTTTATCTATGTAATACGGAAACTTTTGACCGTTTTCATGATTATATACGTCGCTGTCTTCTAATGATTCTGTACCTTCATATTTTAAATCCCCCTTTACCTGAATAAATGGCAAATAGTTGTCTTTTATGTAAAACCTTGTTTTTATTCTTACAAAGTAATACATATTTTCTTTTAGCGCTTCTTCCGGAATAAAATTTCCACTCCAAAATTTTGGTAAACCTATAGGATATTTATTTCCACTTTTACTACTCATCATAGAGGGGTAAAGTGAATTTACATCAGCCGTTGTCCCATTCGTTTTTATTTTGTTTTCTTTTCCTTTTACTAAATAGCACCACCCTCCCCTATATGATTTCCGTAACCAATCACCAGCATTATCATATTTGTGCTCTTGTTTATCAATTTTAAAATCATATAGATTGGGAAACATTTCGTCATAGTCTAATTGAATTTCTAAAGATGACCGGCATATTTTTTTATATTCTTCCAAACAACATGAGCCTATGGTTAATTTATTATGCCCTTGTTTAAACATAATTTCTAGTGCTTCTTTCACGACAAGAACATCATTCGCTATATACTCTTGTTCTTCTTTTGTTATATCACAGCCGGCATACCGAAAACCTGTATATTCCATATCTAATTTTTTATGCTTTGTGCCGAAACTTTCACCTATTCTTTTGACAGAAAAAGGTAAAAGTTTAAGAGAATCACGTATTTCTATAAAATGATTTTTTACCTTTACTATGATAGAATACCACATTCCTCTATCAGATATGGAGTATTTAAAGGTGTTGTTAAACATTTTAAATTGCTGTTTCCATTTTACATCAGTTTCTTTGTCTCCAATTTTGTCATATGCCTGTGTAAATTTTTTATCAACTAATAAATATGATAACCAAAAAGCGCCATCAAATTTTAGATTGTGATAATATACAACAACGTTGCAATTTAATGATACTAAATAATCAAAAGTTTCGGCTATGCTATGCAGAATTGTTACTTTATCGCTAAATAACTCTACAAGCGCACTAGCCCACACTTCTGTGGTCACTTGCCCTTTGTACACAGTTGTTTCAAAATCCCCCATAAAATAACGGTATTCACGTTGTTTCATTCTGGTTGTTCAAAATCCTCATTATATTCTGATTCTAAATCTAAATCTTGTAACTGTGAGGGCGTTAAACTGTTACGTGTTAATATTTCCATAAATAATCTGGTTGCTGACTGTATTGCTTCTGCTTTACTGTCCCATAATACTATATTTAATAATTCTGATAGTTTATCGGCATTTGCTTGTAATCTGTTTCCAATTTCTTCTTCACCAAATAACGATATTTGCTGATTGATTAAACTCAATAATAAACTTTGTGAACGTGTAGTTTCTTGTAGTGCTACAGGTCTGCGCCTTTTTCTTCTTACCCAACTTGTATCAATTTGTAATCTGCTTACAAAAGAATCTATTATATTTTTAAATACTTCTTTTCCCTCTGATGGAAGTTGCTCACGGTGTTTTTCTGCATCTTTAAAAGACCAGTCACGACGTTGTTTCTGTCTTTCTTTTCTAGTTTTAGCGGCTTTTCTGGCTCTTTGTTTTCTTTCTTCTTTTCGTCTTTTCTGTGCTTCTTCAATTTCACCTGTTGATTCTTCCAGATATAAAGATTTTTTGTATAACTTTTCTGGTGTTAATTTCTCTAATTTTCTTACGCTTGCTTTTGTTACTTTTTTAGGCTTTTTTGGTATTATATCTTCTTCAAATACAAAACCACGCTTTTCTGCTCTACGAATAAATTGTTTGATTCTTTTTAATTGTTTTGAGTATAACTTTTCTGCTTCTGTTTGTTTCCGTTTCTTTGCCATAATTTCACCCCTTTAATAAAATAAGGGGGGTTGCCCCCCCTGTTAAATCAACTTTATCTGATTGATTCTACATCAAGAACACAGTTGATAAAATCTCTACCAGCTTTTGTTTTACCACTAATTTTGATAACTGTAAATGGTGTGGTTTCCATTACATCATAAATATCAGTGATTGAACGTTTGAAAGTTGCTGACTGACAGCTGTAAACTTTTTTCTCTGGTGTGATAATGCTCAACACCTCTACAACTTCACCTGTTTTTTCTTTTACGTCATCAAATGTCAGATAACCATCAACTGTAATTTTTTCGTTGTCGGCTACATTTTTCATTGATGTAATATCGGGAGAGGTTGTCATAAGATACTTTTCAACTGGTGTAAACTCTCTTGATGTTGCTTTAATTGTAATCATAGTTTTATTCTCCTTTAATTATTAGTTTTCTGTTTCGGTTTCTGTTTCTTCTGTTTTTCCTGTTCTATCTAACAGGGGGTGTGCAAGCTCTACAAACTCCTGCTCTGTCATTCCGTAAAGTGTTTCCTCTGTTTCAGTATCTACAACATGTACGACTTTCAATGAATTAGTTTCCAAAATAGGTTTTACCTTTTTCAGAATTGATTCCTCATCTTTGTAAGTACGTGGAATTGTGATAACCTTGTTGCAAGGCTCTGCGTGCTCAATGTCTAAACAAAGAACATTGACTTTTGTTGTTGTGATGGTACGTGTGACCATTGGTAATCTTGCCATAGCTTTTTTCTCCTTTTTCTTTAATTTTTTGTATTTTTTATACAATACCCTCTTATGAAGGAATAAAAGTAAACGGAATTGCACTGTTTTAATGTTTCACGTGAAACAATTAATGCGTACTAGCATACTTTTAAGTTTTTGGGGGTTTAGGCGGGCGGATTGATTACCGCCACACCTGTGGCAAATGTAACTTGTTATTTCTCATTACTTTTTTATATTACCATATTTTGTTATAAATGTCAATACTTTATTGCATTATTTAAGATAAAAGTGCTCGGATAATATATAATCTCTGTAGCCCTTTATAATATCTTTTGAAACTTGTTCCGCGGTTAAGCCGTGGGAAATGTGATTAGATATTTCCGATATTGTGAAATGGTATGTGTATATGCCTAAGGGCTGAATATCAGCAATCAAAACGTCGTTCTGCACCCAACAATTTGAATAACCTTTAATTTTTTTGTGTAATGCTTTTCTAACCTTTTTTGCAAAAAATGCTGTCATTGTTTTTTCTACTTTAACTTCCATTGTTTTTTCTCTCCTTTTTTCTGGTAGACTTGTTAATTTTTTAATAATGTTTTAATTTTTTTCTCCTTTCTTGACAATTTTTATCCACTTTTAGGGCATT
>OIZB01001077.1_pt1 | contig 16431 bp, 10 predicted proteins | sample 1588401 | NCBI WGS metagenome assembly OIZB01 (sample SAMN03283270) | human gut metagenome | biome: human-associated habitat; material: feces | host: Homo sapiens | place: USA | collected 2013
GTCTGGCCGCCTCTCAACATGAGCGGCGGTTTTTTTGCGCGGCGGCATGAAAAAGCAGCCCGGCAGGTATCTGCCGGGCTGCTCCATCCCTTGGGGCGGCGGGCCGCCCCGATTCTCCCCCCTGCTGCACAAACGATCTACGCAGCAGCATTGGCACTTGGCCGGTGATCCGGCGGCGGGCATCCAAACCGCTGCCGGGTGATGACAAAAACTCAGTCGAATTTCGGCTGCTCGAGATAGTCGGTGTACTCGCGCAGGAACTTCTTTTCCTCCGGCTTGAGGTCCAGGCCGATCGTGCCGCCCGGATTCATGTTGTAGTCGGGGTCAAAGTAGTCCTTGAGCACGCGGAACACGCCGTACTCCTTCTCGCCGATGTAGCCCTCGAGCCAGGGCGCGAACATCTTGCCGATGCCGTGGTGGTGGCTCACGGCCGCGCCGGAGCGCTGGATCGCGTCGAGGATTGTGGTGTGGTAGGCTTTGAAGGCGTCCTCATCCTGCATACGGGTGAGGAAGATGAAGTACAGGTTCGCACCCTGCGGATAGCAGTGCGACATGTGCGTCGTGACGACGGTGTTCGGCAGCGCGTGGCAGATCTTGCGCACGTCGGCGTGCACCTGCTCCATGTTCGACCAGTTGACCGTGCACTCGAGCGTGTCAGTCGTGATGCCGAAGTCCATGAGCGTGTCGCGCAGGTAGGGGTCGTTGAAGCGGCCCTTCTCCCAGCTGCGGGTGACATAGCCGGTGAGCGGCATACCGCCGTGACGGAGCGCGATCTTTGCAATGTTGCGCGCGACGTTGCGGCTGTAGCCCTTCTCGCCGTCGGTAAAGCCGAGGAAGAGGCAGCGCTCCATGTCCTTGTAGCCGAACGCGTCGAGCAGCGGCTGCAGCGGCGTCTCGTCGACGTTGTAGAGCTTGAGCATGAGGTTGGTCTCCTCCGGGTCGGACAGGCGGAACACGGACGAGTAGCCGCACTCGCACTGCATCATCTCGCGGGCGGCCTTCATGGCCTCGTCCCACGTCTTGAAGATGTAGGAGAAGCGCTTGCGGTTTTGCGGCATCCAGCGGAAAATGCGCAGCGTGACCTCCGTCAGCACGCCGAACGTGCCCTCGGAGCCCATCATGATCTGGTTCAGGTTCGGGCCGGTGGCCTCGCGGGAGTAGTGGCTGGTCTGGATCGTGCCGATGGGCGTGGCGTACTTCTGGCTGAGGACGATGTCGGCGATCGTGCCGTAATACGTGCTGTTCTGGCCCGCGCCGCGCGTGACCGTCCAGCCGCCGACGCTCGAATACTCGAACGACTGCGGGAAGTGGCCGCAGGTGTACTGCCGCTTGGCGCCGAAGAGCTCCGGCGCGCTCTGGAGCGTCTTTTCCAGATCCGGGCCGGACATGCCGGCCTGCACGGTGATGGTCTGGTCGATCTCGTTGAAGCTGATGACCTTGTTGAAGTTACGGCGCATATCCAGCGAGATGCCGCCCTTGACCGGCTCGACGCCGCGGGTGACGCTGCTGCCGCCGCCGTAGACGTACAGCGGGATGTGGTGCTCGGTGGAGTAGGCCACGATCTGCTCGACCTGCCCGGTCGTCTCGGGGTAAAGCACAACGTCGGGTACGCTGTCAACGCGCTTGTGGCGCAGACGCAGTATATCGTAGGCCGTGAAGCCGTAGGCCACGCTCAGGCGGTCATAGTCGGTGGTGGAGACATTGCGCTCGCCGACGATCTTCTTGAGTGCCTCGATGTGCTCCGGCGCGAGCTGCACCGGGTGGTCGGAGAGGTCGACGGGGTCAAAGCCGATGTCATCGGAATACTCCTTGAAATCGTCGTCCGTCATTTTGAACGTCTCTTTCATGAGCGTGTACAGAGACTCTTTCGGATATTTGAAGAAGTTCGGGTCGCCCCAGCGGAAAATGGAGCGGTAGCTGTCCGCCGGCGCGGGGGTGAGCAGCCATTTCGGCTCGAATCCTTTGTACGGTTTGTTGCTCATTGTGCAATCCTCCTCTTGACTTGGATGAGTTTCTGATAGATCGGGCGCAGGCGCGGGTAGATCTTGCGGTAGGCCTGCTCGTAAATGTCGTTATATACCTCGTGATTGCGCTCATTGGGCTGGAACGTATCCTTGACGTGGACCATGGCTTTGGCCGCGGCGTCGAAATCGGCGAATACGCCCTTGGCCACGAACGCGACCATGGACGAACCAATGGAGCACGCCTCGTGCGTCTGCGAGCGCACGACCGGCAGGCCGAACACGTCCGCCGCGATCTGGCAGACCACGTCGCTCTTTGCGCCGCCGCCGATGCGGATCTCGTGAATGGTCAGGCCCGAGCGGTCCTCCATGATGCGCAGCGCCATGTACAGCTCCAGGCACAGGCCCTCGATGATGGCGCGGTAGAAGTGGTAGCGCGTGTGGTAGTCGGAAAAGCCGATGACCGCGCCGAGCGAGTCCGGGTGCAGGATGCCGGCCGTCCAGTACGGCTGCAGGAGCAGACCGTCGCTGCCGGCGGGCAGGTCGCGGATGCGCTCGTCGAGCAGGGCCTCGGGCGCCATGCCTTTTTCCTTGGCATCGATGGCGTCGGCCGTGCCGAATTCCTTGACGAACCACGACAGCAGCCACAGACCGCGGTAGATCTCGATCTCGGGATTGTAGTGGTCGTTGAGCACGCCGGGGTAGGCGGGCAGAAACTGCTGCGGCTCGACGTACTCGGTCGTGCTGAACTGGATGGTGGCCGTCGTGCCCAGCGAGATGGACGCCTTGTCGGAATCGACGACGGCGAGGCCGAGCGTCTCGCAGCCCTTGTCCGAGCCGGTCGAGATCAGCGGCAGGCCGGCGGGGATGCCGGTCAGGGCGCAGACCTCGTCCGTGACCGTGCCGATGACCGTGCCGGAGGGCACGAGGTCGCACAGCTTTTCGTTCGGCACGTCGCAGAAGCAGCGCGTGAGGCTGCCGGGCTTCATCCAGCGGCGGTTTTTGTAGTCGAACGGGATGTGGCCGATCTGGTTCGAGGCCGAGTCGATGAGGTTGCCCGTGAGCTTGTAGTTCAGGTACGTGGGCAGCATGACGTATTTGGCGGTCCTGGCCCAGATCTCCGGCTCGTGGCGCATGATCCAGTTGCCGACGGAGGCGGCGTAGACCACCTTCGCCGTCGGCTCCATGCCGGCGACCTTGAAGAGCATCATGTTTTTGGCAGGCATGGCGCCGTTCGGGTCGACGGTGCGCTTATCCAGCCAGAGAATGATGTCGCGCAGGGGCTCGTTGTTCGCGTCCAGACACACGACCGTGTCGCGGATGACGGTGATCGTCATGGCGATCACGTCCGGCAGCAGGGCGTTGCTGCGCGCGCACAGCTCGCGGCAGCACTCGCACAGGCGGTCGAAGTAGAAGTTTGGCTTCTGCTCGGCCCAGCCGGGCTCTTTGGAGAAGTAGGGCTCGGCATACTTGCTCTGCACGACGTCTACGATCCGGCCGTCCGGGTCGACGAGCAGGGCGCGTGCGCTCTGCGTGCCGATGTCGCACGTCAGCACCAGCGGTTTGCTCAAGATGATTCCCTCCTAAGTTTTATTTTTGCTCTCTATACAAAATATTCATTCGGGTCTGTGCCTGAGGAGGCTGCTCGTGGCGACGACATCCACGCCGAGGCCGAGCACGTCCGGGATCACGACATCGCCGCGGCCGATACGCTCTGATACGGTGACGGTTTTGAGCGCGTCCATGACATCGAAGATGCGGTCTTTCGGAATGTCGGCCGACACGCGCACCGGCAGCACCGGCGCGTCCGGGAAGGCCGTGCGCACGGTCGAGCAGATGGTGCGCCTGGGCGCGGTCATCTCCGAAACGGCAAACTCCCGGCCGCGGGGGCAGGTGTTGCCGGTGACGGACCAGCCGTCGCCGTCGCGTTCGATTTTCAAGGTGCAGCCGCGCGGGCAGCCGATACAGGTGAGTTCTTTCATGCCTCTGCCACCTCGATCATAAAGTGGGCATCGCGCGCGTGGACGATGCCGAGCTTGTCAAAGTCCAGTGTGAGCTGCTGCATCTCGGGCGGGCGCAGGAAGGGGTAGCGCCGCGACCAGGTTTCCTTGCCGTCGATGGTCAGCACCACGCGGCACGGGCCGAGCACCGCCGCGCTGCGGAAATATAGCGTGACGCTGCTGTTGTCCTGCGTGCGGTCGAGCCGCTGGGGGACAAGGTAGCCGAAATCGTCCGAGATCGTGAGCGCGATCTCGTCGCGCGTGTGCGCGGCAAAGTGCGCCGCGCTCTTGCCCGCCAGCTCGCCGGAGGCGGACACATAGTCCACAAGGTCGTTGACGTGCAGCGCGTTGCCGCACGAGAAGATGCCGGGCACTTCCGTCATGAGCTGCCCATCGCACACAGGGCCGCGGGTGTGCCCGTCGAGCGGGACGCCGAGCGACTCCGCCAGCTCGTTTTCCGGGATGAGACCGACGGACACGATCAGCGCGTCGCAGTCGATGCGCTGCTCCGTGCCGGGGATGGGGCGCATGGCCTCGTCGACCTCCGCGACCTCCACGCCCGTGAGCCGGTCTGCGCCGAACACGCGCGTGACCGTGTGGCTCAGGTGCAGCGGGATGCTGTAGTCATGCAGGCACTGGTGGATGTTGCGCGTCAGGCCGGAGGGGGTGGGCTTGGCCTCGTACACGCCGAGGACCTCCGCGCCCTCGAGCGTCAGGCGGCGGGCCATGATGAGCCCGATGTCGCCGCTGCCGAGGATGACGCAGCGCCGGGTCGGCAGCTCGCCGAGCAGGTTCGTAAAATGCTGCGCGGTGCCGGCCGTGAACACGCCCGCCGGGCGCGTGCCGTGGATAAAGACCTGTTTTGCCGTGCGCTCGCGGCAGCCGGTGGCCAGCACGAGCGTGCGGGTGTCGTAGCGCGCGACGCCGTCGCGGCTGACGGTGACGACCGCGAAGCCGGCGGGCGTTTTCTCCACGCGCGTGACGAACGTCTGCGTGTGCGCCTCAATGCCCAAATCCTCGAGCCGGTCGATGAAGCGCTCGACATATTCCGGCCCGGCCAGCCGCTCGCCGAAGCGGGCGAGGCCAAAGCCGTCGTGAATGCACTGTTTGAGCATGCCGCCCAGGCGCGCCTCGCGCTCGATGAGCAGCACGTGCGCTCCGTTTTCGTGCGCGGAGATGGCGGCCGCGAGCCCGCCGGGGCCGCCGCCGATGACGATGACGTCGTACATCATGCCTGCACCTCCCCGGATTTCGTCGGGCCGAACGTGATGGGCGCGTCGGCCGAGGACTTGCGCACTGCGCTCAGCGGCACGCCGAGATACTCCGCGATGATGCGCACCACCTGCGGTGAGCAGAACCCGCCCTGGCAGCGGCCCATGCCGGGCCGCACGCGCTTTTTCACGCCGTCGACCGTCGGCACGCACACATTTGAGCGCAGCGCGTCGAGGATCTCGCCGCGGCTGATCTCCTCGCAGCGGCAGACGATGACGCCATAGTCGGGTTTTTTCGCAATGTACGCCGCGCGCGTGGCGTCGTCCATCTCCCGCAGGACGGGGATGCCCGGGCGGTGGGGGTCAAAGTCCGGATTGATGGCCACGGGGCGCTCGCGCGCGAGGATGCGCACGGCCATGTCCGCCACGTCGACCGCGACGGCGGGCGCCGTCGTCAGGCCGGGGGACTGGATGCCCGCGACGTGGATGAGGTTGTGCGTGCGGCGGCCGCGCTCGATGATGAAATCCTCCTCGAACGTAGGCGCGCGCACACCGGTGAAATAGGTGATGATGTCGCGCTCGGTCAGCGCGGGCATCGTGATCTTCTGCTTTTCGAATACGTGCGCGATGCTCTCGGGATACGTCGCCGTGTTCTCTTTTTCATAGGTCTCCACCGCGTCGGGCCCGATGAGCAGGTTGTCGTGCACGGTGTGCAGGATGCCGCCGCCCTTCGAGTGCGTTTTCGACACCATGTCGCTGCCCTTCACGGACGCGATCGAATGCATGAACGCGCCGGCCTTGCGGTCGAGGATGCTGTTCGTGCCGCGGCGGGGGTGGATGGAGAAAAAGCGGTCATCGGCCATGCGCGCCACGTCCTCGGCGAACACGCCGGCCGCGTTGATGACGAGCGCGGGGTGCAGCGTGCCGCGGTTGGTGTGCACGGCGGTGATCTGCCCGTCCGCGACGTCCATGCCCAGCACGGCGGTGTTGAGCGCGATGCGCGCGCCGTTTTGCACGGCGTTTTCCGCGTAGGCGATCGTCAGCCCGTAGGGACAGACGCAGCCGGAGTCCGGATTCGAGATGGCAAAGCGGGTCTTTTTGTTGAAGTTCGGCTCGCGGCGCAGCAGCTCCCTGCCGGAGATGAGCTCGGTGTCGGCGATGCCGTCGTGATATTTGCGCCACATGCAGTAGCCCCACACGGCGGGACGCAGCCAGCCGTGCTGGAAGCAGACATATTGCCCCACGCGGTGAAACGGCACGTCGAGCTCCTTGCAGACCTGATCGTACATGGCGTTGCCGCGGCGGATGTATTTGTGCTTGATGCTGCCGCGCCCGAGGTCGATGCCCGGGTGCACCTCGCCGTCGTTGCGCCCGGAGGCGCCGAGCGCGAGGTCACATTCCTTATCCACGACGAGAATGTCGAGCTTCTGGCGCGCAAGCTCGCGCGCGATCGACACGCCCGAGATGCCGCCGCCGATGATGAGCACGTCGGGCGTCTGCCCGTCGAGCGCATCGTCATGCAGCGCGGGCACGCGCATGGGCGCGTCCTTGCCGCCTGTGAACGTGATGTCATTGACGACATGGCACGTGGAATATTTCGTTGCGGCCATCTGGCCGGCGCGCACCACGTTGTCCCAGCGGTCGAGTTCGCCGCGCAGGACGATGCAGCCGTCGGCCAGCGCCGCCGTGACGCGGCCGCCGAAGGCGCGGTGCAGTTTTCGGTTCAATGCGGAGATCTTCATGAAAGACAGGCCTCCCGGAAGATAAGTCGGCCAAGCGGCCGACTGGATGTCACAAATATACCTTTTTTCGACCGGGAAGTCAAGGATTCGCCCTGGGTCAAATCTGCTGAAATTTCCCTGCCAGACTGGACAAATCGCCCAAAATCGCGTACAATAAGACACGATTTATCTCATAAGATCAGAAATGAGGAAAGCAAATGGCCGCTCCGCGCAACGACAATGTCAAGGAGAAGATCCTCGACGCCGCGACCGGCCTGTTGGACACGCAGACGTTTGCCGATATCTCGCTGGCCGAGATCGCCGCGGCGGCCGGCGTGTCCAAGGGGACGCTCTATTACTATTATAAAAATAAAACGGATATCCTTTTCGACCTCACCAACCGCTATCTCGACCGCCAGTGGGACGAGCTGATCGCCTGGACGGAGAATAAGGACAAGGACACGTCCGTGCACCGGCTGGTGAAGTACGTCGTCGAGCGCAACACCGCCTCCGCCGGCATGCGCCTGCACCTGATCCACGCCGCCATGCTCGGCGACGAGGCGCTGCGCGCCAAGCTCATCGACCGCTACGCCGCGTTCGAGCGGCTCATCGCCGAGAAGATCGCCGAGCGCACCGACGTCGTCTCCGCCGACTATCTCACGCAGCTGATCCTGCTCGCGTCCGACGGCATGATCGTGCAGGAGGCGCTGCGCAACGACAACTTTGACGCCGCCGCCTTCGTGCGCCAGAGCGAGGCGTATCTGCGCGTTTTGCGCCCCGCCGACCGGATTTGAGTGTCATTTCTCAACAAATGTGTCGAAAGTCACCCTCTTGTCCGGATTTGTGAAAGAATTAGCGTGTAACCGGTTGACACCGCATGGAACACGTGATATTTTTGTTATGACCAGGTGGTAGAGCAAGCGCCTGCTCGTTCCGCCGCGGCCAGGGGACGCCGCAAAGGCTTTTTTCGTATGTCGAAGGCGCCGGAATGCACCCGCATCCCGACGCCTTTTTACATAGCTGCAATGGGAATTATTTTGAAAGAAGGGACAATATGAAAGACCTGAAACATCTGATTTTCTTCGAAAATCTCCTGCAGGACGCGCAGAATGAGCTCGTCACGCAGGCGGTCAATGATGGGAAAATCGCCCTCGGGTACAACTGCTATTACATCCCCGAGGTTCTGCTCAACCTGCCGGGCTGCTTCTCGAGCCGCCTGCGCGCGCCGCGCTGCGAGTCGACCGACATTGCGACCTACTACATGACCAGCCGTGTCTGCCCGTATGTCCGCTCCATCCTCGAGCGTGCCATTGAGGGCGGCTACAACTACCTCAATGCGCTCTTCGGCGCCGAGTGCTGCGCGTCCATGGAGCGTATGGAAGAGCACTTCTTCCTCATCAATCCCGTGAAGAACGATCGCTTCTTCGTCACGCAGATCGATCCCCCGCTCAAGGGCGATAAGACCAGCTATGACTACTACAAGGGCCAGCTGCAGCTCAAGGTCGTTGACCAGCTTGCCGAGCGCTACGGCGTGGACACCTCCGATGCCGCCATGCGCGCGACCATCGAGAAGTTCAACGAGCTGTGCGATGTCATCACCGAGATCGGCAACTTCCGCAAGCTGCCCAACCCGCCCATTACCGGCTATGAGTTCCACGTCATCCAGCTCGTGAGCGAGGTCTGCCCGCACGACCTGATCCTCCCGTACCTCAAGGAGACACTCGCCGAGATCAAAAAGCGCAAGCCCGAGAAGGAATTCCCCTTCCGCGCGCGCGTCGTGGTCGCCGGCTCCGAGATCGACGATCCCGAGTTTACGAAGCTCCTCGAGGGCTGCGGCGCCATGGTCGTGGCCGACCGCTACTGCTTCGGCAGCTTCCCGAGCCGTGAGCGCATCGAGATCCAGGACGGCGAGACCGCGTTTGACGCCATCTGCCGCCACTACCTGCACTGGAACCAGTGCGCCCGCTTCATGGAGGGTGCGAAGATCGACCAGCGCCATGCTGAGGTCAAGCGCCTTGTCGACGAGTTCCATGCCGACGGCGTGATCTACGAGAACATGAAGTTCTGCGAGTTCTGGAGCTATGAGAAGGTGCTCGCCTCCCATATCCTGACCGAGGAGATGGGCGTGCCGTGCTGCACGATCGAGAAGGAATACGCGCTCGGCTCCATCGGCCAGCTCCGTACCCGTTTCCAGGCCTTCGTCGAGAGTCTGGAAATCAAGAAAATCAATTCTTGAACAGGAGGGGAATGAAAACTATGAATTGCCCTGTTACAAAATTTATTGACTCCAAGATGCAGAGATTCGACCCCCTCTGGCAGGCTCAGAACGGTGTCGGCGGTCTCCGCAGCCGTTACTATGATAAGACCGGCGTCGCCAAGTACCGTGAGTGGCGTGGTCTGCACGACACCATGGTCGACTACCGCGCATGGCTCAAAAACGTCATGTCCATGGCTGCCATGGTCGCCTCCGCGCCGATCCCGTGCCTGAAGGGCTTCTGGGAATACCGCTGGATGGGCTCCTACCTCGGCACGTTCATGTTCATCGACCGCCTGTTTGAGGGCTATCGCGGCCCCGAGCTCGTGATCGCGCACATGAATATGCACGCCATCGTGCAGAGCCTGACCAAGAAGATCGCCCTTGTGCTGTCTCACGACCTGCGCATCGGCGGCAAGGACAGCGATAAGATCATCCCTGTGGACGAGGTCATGCCGCCGCTGTTCCTGACCGGCTTCAAAGACCTGATCCCCATCCCGCTGCAGACGCTGCCGGAGTTCATCATCTGCGATGTTGACCAGCAGCTCGAGCCGTACTACATCGACGTAGCCGAGTCCTTCGGTCTGCCGGCAGACGTCTGCTCCCGCTGCGCGGCGGAGACCGGCGTTGCCCTCAACGACGACTTCCCGCTCTTCGGCAAGGCCATGCTCTCCACGAACATGCCCTGCAACGCCTCCGAGGCGACGTCCATGTTCCAGCGCCGCCGCATCGGCCTGCCGGACTTCCAGATCACCATGGCCATGATCCACAACGAGCCGGCCGCCCACCCGTACTCCGCGCAGGTCCTGCGCGACTGCATCGAATTCGTCGAAAAGGAATACGGCGTTGAGTATGACTGGAACGCCCTGTTCAAGCGCGCCAAGCACATGAACGAGCAAAACGAGATCGAGCTCGAGAAGTGGGATTACTTCAAGACTCCCTACTGCCCGCTGACCGGCATCAGCGAGACCCTGTACCGTCTGTACGCCTGGGCCTCCGCCAACGGCCAGGAGGACTACTTCACCAAGAACGACCGCAAGGTCATCAAGATCCTGCGCAAGTGCTACAAGAATAAGTACGTCCCGTATGGCGGCACCACGCGTCACCGTGCGTTCCTGTGGGGACCGTCCGCCGTGTACTACACCGACTTCCCGACCTGGACGCAGAACTGCTGGGGCATCAACATCGTCCTGAACATGGACTCCACCATGGGTCACAACATGATCAGCACGACCGACCCCGATCAGGCGCTCATGGATCTGGCGCTGTTCAGCGAAAAGGGCGTTATGCGTCACATGGCTGTCGGCGGCTGGGACAACGTCAACTCCGTCTGGGAGTGGGCCACGAACTTCAACTGCGACATGGTGCTCATGAACGACAACATCGCCTGCAAGGGCATGCTCGGCGTGCACGCCATGATGGAGGAGCAGGCACGCGACCTCGGCTTCCACTTCATCTTCATCGAGCACGACCTCGAGGACTGCCGCACCGTGCCGCGCCGCGATATGCGTAAGTGCGTCAACGAGTATATGTCCATCGTGCTCAACGAGCAGCCGCTCGACCCGACGCTGGTCGACTTCGACGACTCCGCGGCGTACTAAGAAAGGCAGGTACCGACTATGAATATGAAACTCGCTGCAAAGATCATGGGCAAGGTCGGCCTGGTCGGCTTTATCGGCTTCGTTGCGACCTTCACGATCTATATGTTCAATCTGGAGAACAAGCTCATCTACTATGTGCTGCGCCCCTTCCTGAACAAGCACTACGATTCTCAGGTGCGCGACAAGCGCATCGTCTGAGCGTTTCGCAAATCGCATAAATCGAAACCCCGCTGCTTCGGCAGCGGGGTTTTTGCGTGTGCCGCAGGCACACGCTCCACAGAGGACCGCTTCGCTGGGTCCTCTGTGGAAGAGATCGCAGCTCGCTGCAGCGCACGCATTGTACACCAAAGGCGCCCAATGCGCACGTTTGCGAGCCGAGCGGTATTTTCTCCGCCGTACACGCCGCCGGAGAAAATGATTGAAATTTCTTTGCGTCTGCGGACGCAAACTCTGCGAGGCTTCGTGACGTTACGAAGTTTTTCGGTCGTCCGGCTGCGGAGGCTCGACCGCGGGTACGGGCGGAGACGAGGCCTTATGACGTCACAAATGCCGCAGGGCGCGAAAAAGCCCGCGTGCAGTGCACGCGGGCTGCTTTTCGCAAGGATCTTGTCCGATCTTACTTGATGCCGTACTTCTTGTTGAACTTATCGACGCGGCCGCTGGTATCGACGAGCTTCTGCTTGCCGGTGTAGAACGGGTGGCACTTGGAGCAGATCTCGATGGAGATGTTCTGCTTCGTGGAGCGGGTCTCGTACACGGCGCCGCAGGCGCAGCGGATCGTGGTAGGCTGGTAATTCGGATGGATACCGTCTTTCATAGTCATTCACCTCGTATTAGGCTGTCTTGAGCACGGGCTGGTCCGTGGTTACAAAACGCAATCTGAATTCTAGCATACCGGTGACAAAATTGCAAGCGGTTTTCGCATTTTTTTACGCATCCGGGCCCGGCACGTCGCTGACCTGGCCGCAGTGCAGAAAATACAGCACGCGGCGGCAGACTGGCTGGCCGGTGATGCGCGCCATCGCCCCGGCGTAGGCACGCAGCTGCGCGGCGTAGTACGCCGTGCGCGCCGGCACGGCATCTGGGTGGATGCGGTCGGTCTTGTAGTCCACGATGACGAGACCGTCCTTTGTTTCGAACCACGCATCGACCACGCCCTGCAGCAGCACCTGCTCGTCCCCGGCGTTGGGGAAGAACGTCTCTGCCGGGCATAGCAGCGAGAAGCGAAACTCGCGCCGCAGCGTGCCGGCTGCCTCTGCCGCCGCGAGCTGCGCGCCGAGCTCGGTGCGGCCCAGCCGCAGGAGCGAGGCCGTGTCCACGGCCTGCGCCTCGCGCCCCGTGAGTTCACCGCGCGCGGTCAACGTTTCTACCTGCGCGCGGATGCCCTCCGGCGTGCGCGCGTCGGCAAAGTGCAGGTACTGCAGGATGCGGTGCGTGGCCGTGCCGCGCTCGGCTGCGGTGAGCTTGCGCGCGCGCGCCGAGAAGTCCGGCCGGCGGAAGGTTTGCGTGCGCGGCGCGCCCGCCAGCAGCGGCGCGCCGGCGTCCTCGGGCGGCGCATCCTCCGTCTCCAGCCGTTTGAGCTCCGTCGCCGTCACCTTTGACGGCAGGTCGACTGCCTGCGCGTGCGCGTAGCGGAACGTGAGCGCGCGCTCGAGCTGTGCCAGCAGGGCGGGGTCGGGCTCCGGCAGCGCGGGTCCGGTCTCCGTCTCCGCGCGCTCTGCCGCGGCGTCTGGCTTCAGATAGACGTAGTTCCGGCGCAGGAAGCGCTCGTCCCGGTCGAGCAGCGCGCTCTGCAGCAGCCAGAACAGGGGGCTGGCCATGCCGCGCAGCAGCTCCGGCGGGAGCGGCGCGCTCGCGGTGGCCTCCAGCCAGCCGGTCGTTTTGGCGATGCTGTGCGTCGTGCCCGTGATGATGAGGCGCTCCTTCGCGCGCGTCATGGCCACGTACAGCAGGCGCATCTCCTCCGAGAGCGTCTCGGTCAGCAGCTGCGCTGCGATCGCCTGCCGTGCGATGGTGGGGTACTCCACGCCGTGCTCGAGATCCGTGCACTTCGGCCCGAGGCCGAGCGCCGGGTGCACGAGCACGCTCGCGCGCGTGTCGGATTTGTTGAACAGGCGCGCCGTGTCGCACAAAAACACGAACGGGAACTCCAGCCCCTTGGATTTATGGATGCTCAGGATGCGCACGCTGCGGCTCTCGCTGCCGGGGACGGTGGGCTCTTCGCCCTCGGCCGCCTGCCGCTGCATCCAGAGCAGGAAGCGGTGCAGCCCGCGCGCACCCGTCTGTTCAAACTGCTGCGCAAGATCGAGCAGGAGCAGCACGTTGCGCCGCCGCAGTTCGCCGTCCGGCATCGCGCTCGTGAGCGCCATGACGGCGCGGTCGTCTACGACGTGCCACAGAAATTCGCCCAGCGGCAGCTCGATCGACAGCGCGCGGTAGCGCGCGAGCACGTCGAGAAAGTCCCGGCAGTCGCCGCGCGTCTCGGCGGCGAGCGTGACCGCGGTGTAAAAATCGTGCTCGCGGTCGCACGTGCGCACGGCGGCCAGATCGTCCGCCGTCAGGCCGAAGAGCGGCGAGCGCAGCGCCGCGATCAGCGGTACGTCCTGGTGCGGATTGTCCACCACCGCCAGCAGCGAGCAGAGCACCGACACCTCCTCGGACGTGTAGAACCCACCGCTCGTCTCCGCCGATACGGGGATGCCCTGCGCCTCGAGCGCGGCGCGGTACACGGGGCCGACGCTGTTGGCGCTGCGCAGCAGGATGACCACGTCGCCGTAGTGCGCGGGGCGCTCGGTGCCGTTTTCCCACACGGATGCGCCGCCGTCGATCAGCGCGCGGATGCGCCGCGCGACGTAGTCCGCCTCCAGCGCGGATTTTTCCGGCGTGGGCGCGTCGTCGTCCGCGTCCGGCAGTTCGAGCACGGCGAGCTCCGGCTTTTCGCCGTCGTCCGGGTAGGGTGCTCCGGCGCGCAGGCGGGCCGCGTCGTCATAGTCCAGCTCGCCGAGTGCGCGGGACATGATGTTGGAAAAGACGTGGTTGGCGCCTTCCAGCACCGCGCGGCGGGAGCGGAAATTCTCCCGCAGGAGGATGCGCCGCGGCGCACCGGGCAAGGCTGCGCGAAAATCTGCAAAGCGCGCGTATTTGTCGAGGAAGATCGTGGGGTCGGCGAGGCGGAAGCGATAGATCGACTGCTTGACGTCGCCGACGAAAAAGAGGTTATTGCCGTCGCGCGACACGGCGCGGAAAATGAGATCCTGCACCTCCGACACGTCCTGATATTCATCGACCATGATCTCGGTGTAGCGCCCGGAGAGCTGGCGCGCCAGCTCCGTCGGCGCGCCGTCGTCGTCCGTGAGCAGCTGCGCGGTCATGTGCTCGAGGTCGGAGAAGTCCACAAGGCTGCGCCGCCGCTTTTCGGCGGCGTAGGCCGCGCCGAAGTCCAGCGTCAGCGCCAGCAGTGCCTGCATGGCCGGGGCGGTCGTGTGCAGGTCGGCCAGCGCCTGCGCGGAGGGGACATTGATCTGCTTTTGCAGCGCCTGGATGGCCTTTTTTGCCGCGTCGCGCTGCGCCTTGACGCGGTCGCGCACGTCCGGGTCGGGCGGCTTGCGCGTGCTGCCGAGGCGCGGTAACGGTACGTTCTGCAGCGCCGCCACGGCAGCGTCCCAGCTTTGATCGCAGGCGCGCACGACGGCGCGCAGACCATCGGCCGTCTCCGCGAAGCTCGTGCCGTAGATGCTGTAGAGCCACGCCATGTCCTGCGCCGCCATGATGTCCAGCTGTTTATCGAGCACGCCCGCCCAGTGCGCCGCGCTCTCGCGCACGCGCGCCAGCAGCGCCTGCCCCCACGGGGTAGCGCCGGCGTCGGTCACGCCGTCGAGCGCGAGCAGGTCCACCTGCCGCTGCGCCCACTGCTCGGGCCGTGCGTGGCACTGCATTTTGTCATAGAGCGAGAGCACCAGCTCGCCCAGGCGCGCATCGTCGCGCCCGCCGCCGACCGTGTCGGCCAGCAGGCGGAAGGGTGCGTCGGTGTCGAGGCGTGTATAGGCGCGCTCGAGCGTGTGCTCGAGCGCCGCTGCGCGCAGGGCGGCGCAGCGCTCGGTATCGGCGACCTGAAAGTCCGGCGCGAGGGCGAGGGCTGCACAGTTGGCGCGCAGGAAGTCGGCGCAGAAGCTGTGGATCGTGCCGATCTCGGCGCGGGCGCACAGCGCGACCTGCCGCCGCAAGCGGCGGTTTTCGGGGTCGGACGCAATGCGCGCATAGATCCCGTCGAGAATGCGGCTGCGCAGCTCGGCCGCGGCCGCGCGCGTGTAGGTGATGACGAGGAAATGGTCGATATCGACCGGATGTTCCGCGTCCGTGAGGTAGGCCATGAGCCGCTCGGTGAGCACGCGGGTCTTGCCGCTGCCCGCCGCCGCGGACACGAGCACGGTGCTGCCGCGCGTGTCGATCGCGGCGCGCTGCTCGGGCGTGAAGTTGAGTTCAGGCATCCGGCGTGCCTCCTTTCAGGTTGCTCCAGACCTTGTCGGCCGGGAGCTTGGTGAGCACACGGTGGCAGTCGCCCCCCATGCCGGGCGTGAAGTGGCAGACGGTCAGATAGTCGCAGTGCGTGCAGGCCGTGTCCTGCCCGGAGCGGAAGTAGGGGTCGGCCGTGATGCTGCCGCCGCGCAGCTCGTGCGCGAGGTCGAGCAGTGTCGTTTCAATATGCCGCGCGAGCAGGCCGAGCTGCTCCGCGCTTGCGAGCGCGTCCGTTTTGCGACGGGGCGAGACGGGCAGGTACTGCGGCGTGTCGCTGTGCTCCATGGCGTGCAGCACGGCGGCGTCGTCGAGCAGCAGGCCGGAGCGGCGCACCGCGCCGGCGCGCTCTCGGGCCGCCTCCTCCGGCGAGAGCCGGCGGTCGGCAGGGATGAGCACGTCGCGCGCCGGAACGTAGAGCACGCCGGCCGGCACGATCTCGTGCCCGTAGCGCGCAGGGCCGGAGCGCTCGAGCGCGAAGAGGTACAGCAGCATCTGCAGCCCCATGCCGTACCACACGTCCGAGAGCGAGAACGCCTTGCGCCCGGTCTTGTAGTCGACGACGCGCAGGTAGAGCTTGCCGTCGTGCAGCCAGCCGTCCACGCGGTCGGCCACGCCGCTCATGTTGAGCGTCACCTCACCGTCCGAGAGCGTGATCGGTGCGATCTGCTCGGGGTCTGCGAAGTTGAGCTCAAAATCCAGCGGCACGAAGTCGCCCGCGCGCAGCTCGTGCGCCATGTCGGCCACGACCTGCCGCACCTGCCGGCACAGGCGGCGGAAGAGGTAGGTAAAGCGCGCGGATTTCTCCCGAAAGTCATTGAGTTCGTCGTGGATGTAGCGCTGCGTCCAGCGGTCGGTAAACGCGCCGAGCTGCTCGTCCGTCACGGCGGAGAAGCCGCCGGCGTCCGTCACGTCCTGCGCCGTGTGCTGCAGGACGTAGTGGAAGAACGTGCCGATCTCCGGCGGGTTGAACGCCGCCGGGCGGCGGGGCCTGGCTTTGAGCCCGTACTGCAGGAAGTAGGCGTACCGGCACGCGGAAAAGCGCTCGGCCTTCGACGCCGAGAGGTACAGCCGCTTGCCGTAGAGCGCGCGCACGCGCTCGGGCGAGAGCCGGCCGCGGGCGGTGTGGGCCGCGCGCGTGAGCGCGGCGAGCGCGGCGGGGTCGTGCTGT
>OIZB01001079.1_pt1 | contig 16384 bp, 14 predicted proteins | sample 1588401 | NCBI WGS metagenome assembly OIZB01 (sample SAMN03283270) | human gut metagenome | biome: human-associated habitat; material: feces | host: Homo sapiens | place: USA | collected 2013
CGCAGTTGAACATCAGCTCCTTGGTGCGGTATTTCTTGTTGTAACGCTCGATCAGCCCCAGTACGTTCTGCACGAAAGCGACGTAGTCGTCGTTGTCGTCGATGCGGATGCCCAGGAATTCCGCAGCCTCGACCAGTCCGTTGACGCCGACGGTGAGATACTGCCGTGCGAGGTTGATGTACCCCGCGTCGAAGAGCGGCAGCATGCCCTTGGCCTTCAGTTCCTTGAGGTTCTCGTTGTAGGCTATCTGCACCTTGTGCACCAGGTCCACTATCTCCTCCAGATGGGCGAGGTAGTGCATGCCGTTCTTCACGGCGTACTGGATGCAGCGGTTGAGGTTGATCGTCAGCACGCTCTTCGAGCCGGTCGAGACGCCGCCCGCGCCGAGCGTGTAGCTGAACCCGTTGTCCTGAATCTCGTTCCGCAGACGGCAGCAGCTCGACAGCGAGTCGGCGTTGTCGCTCATGTAGGTGAAGAACGAATGTCCTTCCGCATACATTCTGGCGGTGATGTTTCCGTATTCTTTGTCCAGTACGTCGCCGTCTTTCGACAGCAACGCCATCGTCTCGACCGGGAAGGTGAGCACGGCTTTGGTGCGCTCGGCGTTGAACCACCGCATGAAGCGCTGCTGGAGCCAGTTGAGCGAATCCCAGTCGGGTTTGTCCCCGTCCGGGAAAACGAAATTGCCGAACAGGCTTTCGAAATAGTATTTGTCGTAATAGGCGATGTTCCAGAAGACCGCCTGGAAATTGCGTGCGCCGGTGGGTTGGTTGATCGAGTAGACGATCTGTTCGAAACAGTCGGTGATTACCTTGTCGAGCGTACGCTGTTTTTTCGAGAGGTCGACCACCTTGTCGGCCCGCAGGAAATAGTCGTTTCCGTACTCCTTCCCGATGAAGTAGTTCAGGTACATTAAAAATTCCGGAGTCGCACAGGCGCCGCTGAGCATGCTCGAAACCATGAAAACCATGTTGATGAAGCCGCCGCAGAACGATTTGAGGTTGGTCGGGCGTGTCGAGTTGCCGCCGATCGACAGCGTGCCGCTCAGCAGCCACGGGTACATCGTGATGCTCGCACAGTAGTTTGCGAGGCTCGTCTCGTCGTTTTTGTAGATGAAATGACGGTTCAGCAGGTCGAGGTACTTGTCCGACACCTCTTTGCCGTACATTTGCTTGATTTTGTCGGTCAGCAGCTTGCGGTTCAGGCGGATGAAGTTCGACTTGGGGAGTTCGCCGATCAGCGTGGCGATGTTCTTGTTCTCTACGTTCGCATTCGCGTCGTATTTGCTGCCGGTAGCCGGGTTCGTCGCGTTGCAGTAGTCGATCAGGAAACGGAGCTTGTCGCGTACTTCCCGGTCTTCGAAACGTTTTTGGCGGTAGATCATGAATGATTTGGCCACGCTGAAATACTGTTCCGCCATCAACGCCACTTCGACCTGGTTCTGGATCTCCTCGACGGTCATGCCGTTCGAGATGTTGAGCCGCGAGAGGACGCCGGTCATCGTCTCCTGCGTGGCGAAACTGCCTACTGAAAGAAAAGCTTTGGCAACGGCGCTTTTGATTTTGTCGATCGAGAATGCTTCGCGCTTCCCGTCGCGCTTGGTAATGTAGATTTCTGTATTCATCGCGGTATATTTTTGTGGTTTTTTGGCCGTTTTACCCAGTGGAGCTGCCGGTATAAAGCGATGAACAGAAGAAGAGAATGAAGGATACGGTCTCTATTCTGTCGCCTTTCGCCCGAAAGCTACGAATGGAAGCGCCGGCAGGTCTTCTGACTTGTTCCGGAAGGTACGCCTTCCCGCCGCGATAAGCGGCAGTGGCTCAAGAGGTACCGTCCATGAAAGGAACTTACAGCTACGGGGATAGTTCCTGATTTTCACAGGATTCCCTTTTAATCCGGGCTCCGCGTGAGGACGGAGCGGGAACCTAACGCTGGGATAAAAGTAGAACAATCTCCCGGGATGGGCCCGCTCCGGAAGAGGAAGTTATCAACAACTTATTTACGGGGAGTCGGGGCTGTCCTGCGCAATTCCTTTTGCCTGTGCGGGATTGCGTCGCGGAGGGGATTTTCCCGTATTTTTTCATAGGTATGTGCCGATCCCTGCCGAAAAATCCATAACTTTGAATTGCCGTAAAGCTGACAGCCGGCCGCTGCGGTTTCGCTAACCTGATTTTTATGAGCAAAAAACTGAACCTTGCCAAGCTGACGCCGCATCTGATCCAGACCCATGTTGGCGTAGGATACCGGATGCTGCGCGTGGAAAATGATGAAGCATAGTAAAAAAACAGGGTGCGCCCACCCGGACGCACCCTGCCAAAAGCTACAGACAACAGCGATATGTACAACAGGGCGTTCCTCGTCGGGAACGCTCTGTTTCTCTTTACTGGTGGTGTGATGAGCCTGTTCCGCCTGCCATAGGCAAGCTCGCGTTTGCGCAGCGCAGCGGAGCAATGAAAGCCCCAGTGGGGCTTTTAAGCGACAGAACGGTCTTGCGCAGCAAGATGGAAGGGCTCACCCCGACAAGTTCGCGTTTGCGCAGCAATGAAAGCCCCAGTGGGGCTTTTAAGCGACCGAACGGTCTTGCGCCAGCAAGATGGAGGGGCCTCGCCCCGACAAGTTCGCGTTTGGTGTAAGAATCGGGCGTGTGGTGGATGAGTGTAGACCTGTAAAGAGCTACGTCAGGAAGTGGCTTTATCCGATCCTCCCATGCGGTGGTCATCAGGACGTAGGACTCCTCTGCCAGCTCATGGTCAAAGCTTGCGCGGACGCGGACGATCTCATCGGTCACAAAGCAGACCTTGATATCAGCGTTATCAGTATGCAGCAGGAAAGCGCCGTCCTTGCGCTCCATGCCGGTAAAACGGGAGCAGATCTCCATAGTTTTTATTCCTCTCAGGTTTTTGATAAAAATGCCCCCATTCCCCCTCAGATGCAGGATATCTTCAGAGAAATGGGGGCAACGTATTCGTTGCTTTACCCGGAACAGTCAGGGCTTAGAACACCCAGCAGCACCAGTGTGCTGGTCGCGCGCGGTGGTCTACCTGCAAACGCATTATCAGGACCCGACCCTTACCACCGCGCAGCTGGCGCAGGAACTTTACGCCAGCCGGGAGCACCTTTCCCGCGCGTTCAAGGAGTGCACCATGGAGAGCATCTACAACTACCTGACCTATCTGCGGATGCAGCACTGCCGCAAGGCGCTGGAAGAGGGCGTTTCCGTCCTGAATGCCTGCACCGAAAGCGGCTTTCCGGATTACAGCAGCTTCCTGAAAACCTTCCGCCGTCTGTACAGCATCACCCCCGCCGAATACCGCGCACAGCACCGGACAATGGTGCGTTAAAAGCTGCGGCAGGAGAATACGAAAATTTTTCTCAAAAAGGGTTGACATTCTACCCGCTCTGTGGTATTATACTTGAGCAGTCAGCGAGAGCCGCTGAAAAGCGAAAAAGTAAATATCGCGGGGTGGAGCAGTCTGGTAGCTCGTCGGGCTCATAACCCGAAGGTCGTTGGTTCAAATCCGGCCCCCGCAACCACCAAGCAGGTTGAATTTTTTAAATTCAACCTGTTTTTTTGTGTTCACATCAAAGTGGGAAGCGCCGCCGCTGTTGCACATTGTGCAGCGTGAACAGTGTAGAATATTATTATAACTTTTTATATTTGATCAGTGTGCAAAAAGAAACTGTCCTACGTTAAATGTTCACATCGTTCGGGTTGAACATTGTGGGTGCGGAATGCTGTGTTTCCAGGTCTGAATGCCCACATTGTTCAAAACTCTGTGGGTCATAGGCGCAGCCCGCTGCGGCTTGAACAGTGTAGCCCGCTGCGGGCAGCGCAGCCGAAGTCAGTATGTGTTTGTCATGCTTTTATCATACTGCTTTTGCTTTGGAAGAGTTAGAAGATCTTCAAGGTAAAAACGGTCATTTTTGCAATTTTGCGCGATTGCGTCTGCACCGCATCCGGAGGATATCGTGCTTGTTGCCCGGCAAAAAGAATAAAACTTTCCCATTTTATAATAAGAACGTTCTGGCAAAGACCGTCTTTTTCTGTTATACTCTAGCCAATGAATACAGCTGTAACAGGAGGATGTTATGGAAAAGAATGTACTGAACACCGATCTCACCGGCAAGGTGGCTGTCGTCACCGGCGCAAGCGGCACGCTGTGCTCCATTTTTGCCAAGGCGCTGGCCCGGGCGGGCGCAAAGGTGGCGCTGCTGGGCCGCAACATGGATAAGCTCAAGGAGCTTGCGGACGAGATCAAGGCCGAAGGCGGCACCGCCAAGGGCTACACCTGCAACGTGATGAACAAGGCCAACTGTCTGCAGGTAGCCGAGGATGTGCTGGCAGACTTTGGCCCCTGCGATATCCTTGTGAACGGTGCCGGCGGCAACAACGCCCGCGCCAACACGGACAAGGAATATTTTGAGATGGCCGATCTGGAAAGCGACACCGTCACCTTCTTTGACCTGGATGAAAGCGGCGTGGAGATGGTGTTCAACCTGAACTTTATCGGCACCCTGCTGCCCACGCAGGCCTTTGCACGGCAGATGGTAGGGCGCGAGGGCTGCAACATTCTGAACATTTCCAGCATGAATGCCTACCTGCCTCTGACCAAGATCCCTGCCTACTCCGGCTCCAAGGCTGCTGTGACCAACTTTACCCAATGGCTGGCGGTACATTTCAGCAAGGTGGGCATCCGGGTCAACGCCATCGCTCCGGGCTTCTTTGCCAGCGAGCAGAACGCAAAGCTGCTCTTCAACGAGGACGGCACCCCCACCGACCGCACCAAAAAGATCCTTGCTGCCACCCCCATGGGACACTTTGGCGACAGCGAAAAAGACCTTGTGGGCGCGCTGCTGTTTTTGCTGAACAATGATGCAGCCGGTTTCATCACCGGCATCTGCCTGCCGGTGGACGGCGGCTTCTCGGCCTATTCCGGTGTGTAATAAGTACTGCAAAATATACGAAATCACCCCTGTCTCCCGGTGCAGCAGCCCGGCGGGACAGGGGTGGTCGTTTTCAGCAGGGTTAAACAAAAGGCTTCCCCCGGCCGGGGGAAGCCTTTATGCGGAAAAATGAATTTTTATGGGGTCACTTCTTCGGGTGCTTTTTGCGCCATGCAAGCGCTACGGCAACAGCAGCACACGCCAGCACTGCCAGCGGCCAGACAGAGGCCAGCGCCACCACAAATTGCTGCAAGCCATTCACAAAGTTGCCCCAGCCAGCGGTAAAGGCGGTGCCGATGCGGGAGAAGAAGCCCTCGTCAACAGGCGTGTAGGTCTGCACCTCGTTCAGGTCGATATACACGGTGCACTGCTGCACCTGATCGCTGTACCAGTCCAGCTGGCTCTGCCAGCTTTCGATCTGGGACTGCACCTCGGTGAGGGAGTCCTCGATCTGCAGCAAGTCCGAAAGAGTTTCGGCCTGTGCCTGCAGCTGCTGTAAGCGGGTGCGCTGTGCCTGCAGGTTAGAAAGCCGCGCGGACACGTCCATATACTGGGTGGTCACATCATCGGCCTGCTGGCTGCGATAGGTCACATTACCGGCAGTGGCCACAGCATCCAGAAAGCTCTGGTAGTTGGCCTGCGGCACCCGGTAGGTCAGGTTGACGGAGCGGCTGGAACCGCTGCTGGAATATTCGCTGCTGGATTCCAGATAGCCGCCCGCCTCGGCGAGGGCGCTGTCCAGCGCACTGCGGGCCGCTTCGTAATCCTTGCTTTCCAGCGTCAGATTGGCGGTGTAGATGATCTTGGCACTGTCCACCGCAGGCGCAGCAGCCTCGGTGCTGCCGGCGCCGCTGTACTCCGTTTCCAGAGAGCGGTCGTCTGCATCCAGACTGTAATTCACCGCCTCGGGGGTGCTGTCCAGTGCGGCGTGCTGGAGATCAAACCCGCCCGCTGCCACAGAGGCAGCGGAGCTGTCGGCAGCGCCCTCGGCTGCGTACAGAGCGGGTGCGCTGCTTTTTGCGTTGCCCATTCCGATGCCCAGATGCAGGGTGCTGTAACCCAGCACGCACACGGCCAGACAGGCAGCCAGCGTGCCCAGCTGCTTTACCGGGAAGTGGATGGGCTTTTTCTTCTTGGCTTCGGTGTTCAGGGGTGCTGCGGGTGCAGCGGTCTGCGGGGCAGGGGCAGCCATCATGGGCTCGGCCTTTTCCTCCGCGGTCAGGGTGTCGGTCATGGCGAGCAACTTTGCTTTCAGATCGTCCGGGGCAGTCAGGTCATCGACCTCCATCTTATATTCATACCACCTCATCTTCGATCTCCTCCTTCAGCATCGTATGTAACTGTGCCCGTGCGCGCCGCAGCCAGCTTAGTACCGTGTTTGTGGGCACTGCCATCATCCGCCCGATCTCTGCCGCAGTGTATCCTTCGTAGTAATGCAGATAGATGGCGTTGCGGTAGTTTTCCGGCAGCGTGCGGATGGCATCCAGCACACTGCCGTCCTCCTCCAGAACATCGGGGGCAGGCAGGTTCTCGTCCAGCTCGGTATCCTTTTGGTGGGCGGCGCGGGTCAGGTCCCGGCAGCGGTTGATGGCCACCCGCAGCAGCCATGCTTTGAGATGCTCCTCACTCTCAAAGATGCCGTTGTAGTGCAGCAGTTTTTCAAACACATCCTGCACCACATCCTCAGCATCGGCTGTGCAGCGGCAATTATGCACCGCAGTGCGGTAGACGGTGTCGCTGTAACGCTGCACCGCCAGGGTAAATACTTCGTTTCTGGTCAGCTGTCCCATTGTTATAAACTCTCCTTGGATGCCCGGAAGCGGGCTTCTCGATGGAATGTTTGTGGTTCTCACGGGGACGTTCACTCAATATACGGCTCAGCATCCCCGATTATTGCAGAACAAAACCCGGTTCCTTCCATTTTTGTGTGCCGGACGCACCGGACCGCAAGGTGTGTCCACGTTCTCCGACAGGGGTTGGATATCCTGCCGGTTTACCGGTCAGTATACCACGGAAACGCAGAAAGTAAAAGAGGGGAGGGTGCTCTTCTTTATTTATAGACCCTTTGCAGCAGCGCCAGTCGCTCGGAGAGAAAGGTCTCTGCCTTGGGGTGGTGCAGCCAGCATTTGCCGTCGGCGCTGTGCACCAGTTTCTGCGCCAGTGCGGCGGGGGCGGTGTCGATGGCCATTACGTCCTGCATGGTCAATTGCAGGGTGAGCGCCGCCGGAACATCCGGCAGCGGCGGCAGCGGGTCCTCCCATACAAAGGGCGGCAGCAGCTGCACCGCCACGGTCAGGCGGGTACATTCCTCGGTCAGCAGCAGGGCGGCGGGGGCGCCGTCCTGCTGCACCTGCAAGCTGCTGTATAAAAGCTGCATCCGGGCAGGGGAGAGCAGCCGGGTCAGGCCCTCTGCCGGAGCAGCCGCAAGCTGCAGATACCCGGCGGCTTCCTCCCGGTAGATGCGCCGGGCAGGGGCTTGCAGCCCTGCGTAGAGGGCGGGCAGCATAAAGCTGCCGCTTTTTTCCAGCGCCTGCTGCGCCAACAGATAGAACTCGGTCAGCGGGTACGCAGCATCCGGCTGCGGCATCCCAAAATCCGGCCGCGATACATGACCTCCACCCATGGGAACCTCCGTGTTTTTCTTGACATTTCGTACAAAATAGGCTATACTACAAATAGAAAGGGTGCTGGCTGCAAGGGTCAGTTTCCTTCGGCTAAGTAGTCAATAAGAATGACCGCTCAGTGTTTGTGAGACTGTGGGCGGTCATTTTTATTTTAACATACTTTCCACAGTATTACAATCAAAATTCTGATTGTAAACCCTTTGCAAACTTTTCAGTTGACCTGCGGCGCACCGGTGCGGTATACTCGGGCACAGATGCCTTACAAAACGAAAAAACAGAGGGGAAACTGACCATGAAAGACAAAAAACTGACTACCTACCAGATGGCTGTCACTGCGGTGATGGCTGCCGTGCTGTGCGTGCTGGGCCCGCTGACCGTGCCCATCGGAGCCGTGCCCATCTCGCTGGCAAACTTTGTTATCTGCCTGACCGCATGGCTGCTTGGACCGAAGTTCGGCACCCTGAGCGTGGTCATCTATCTGGTACTGGGCGCCATCGGTATTCCGGTATTCTCCGGCTACGGTGCCGGCCTTGCCAAGCTGGCAGGCCCTACCGGCGGCTATCTGGTGGGCTATCTGCTGCTGGCTTTCATCGGCGGGATGTTCATTGAAAAGAGCAAGGGCAACCCGGTGATCTCCGCTGTGGGTCTGGTGCTGGGCGATGCCGCCTGCTATGTGTTGGGCACGGCATGGTTCGTGTTCCAGATGCAGTGCGAGCTGGGCTATGCGCTGACCGTCTGCGTCTACCCCTTTATTGCGCTGGATCTTGCAAAGATCGTGGTGTCCTGCATCGTGGGTGCGCTGCTGCGTAAGCGCCTGACGCAGGCAGGCGTGCTGAAACTGCAGAATGCAGTTTCGGAATGATCGCTGAGCGGAAAATTATTTTTAGATAGAATAAGCCCGGAGGGTCTGCGAACCTTCCGGGCTTATCTCGTTATTCCTGATATCCCAAGGTGGCTGCCATGACCGCCTTGATGGTGTGCATCCGGTTCTCGGCCTCGTCAAACACGATGCTCTGGGGGCCTTCGAATACCTCGTCGGTCACCTCCATGGCGTCGCGGCCAAAGCGTTCGCCCATCTCCTTGCCCACGGTGGTCTTGTGGTCGTGGTAGGCGGGCAGACAGTGCATAAATACTGCATCCGGGCCTGCAATATTCATCAGATCCTGATTGATCTGGTAGGGGGCCAGATCGTGGATGCGCTCTGCCCACACCTCAACCGGCTCACCCATGGACACCCACACATCGGTGTACAGCACGTCCGCGCCCTTTGCTGCCTTGACGGGATCCTCCTCAAAGGAGAGGGTCGCCCCGGTCTGGGCGGCAATGGCCTGACACTGCTCCACCAGTGCGGGATCCGGCTGGTACTTTTTGGGGGCGCAGGCGGTAAAGTGTAAGCCCATCTTGGCGCAGCCTACCATCAGGCTGTTGCCCATGTTGTAGCGGGCGTCGCCGAAGTAAACGAAGTGGATGCCCTTCAGATGACCGAAATGCTCCTGAATGGTGAGGAAATCGGCTAAGATCTGTGTGGGGTGAAACTCATTGGTCAGGCCGTTCCACACCGGAACACCAGCGTAGTGCGCCAGCTCTTCCACGATCTGCTGGCCGTAGCCCCGATACTCGATGCCGTCAAACATCCGTCCCAGCACTCGGGCGGTGTCGGCGATGGACTCCTTTTTGCCGATCTGGCTGCCGGAGGGGTCCAGATAGGTCACTTCCATGCCCAGATCGTGGGCGGCTACCTCAAAGCTGCAGCGGGTGCGGGTGGAGGTCTTTTCAAAGATCAGAGCGATATTTTTGCCCCGCAGCTGGTCGTGCCGGATACCGGCCTTCTTTTTGGCTTTCAGGTCAGCGGCCAGTTCCAGCAGTTGACTGATTTCGGCAGGGGTGTAGTCCAATAGCTTCAAAAAGCTGCGGTTCTTCAGACTCATTGTATATTTCCCTCTCTATGCAAGTGATATTGTATATTTATTCGAGCTGTATTTCTATTATAATGATATCCTGTAAAAATTGCAATACCCTGTCGGATATGTTATACTGATCGTGCTGCCCTTCTCCATTCTGGCAACAGAAGGGAGGTGAGCCGGATGATCGATATTTTTACCAACTTTATCGTGGCTGTCGCAGCGCAGGTAGCTGCAACCTACCTGTGCAAGTGGCTTGAGAGTCACAGAAAGGGCAAGTAAGCACAAAGAACCCCCGCGGAGCTGCAACTCTGCGGGGGTTCGCTTTTTGTGAGCCGGTGATCTAACCTTACCAACTTTCTATCTTTAGTATATGCGATCCGGCGCAAAAGTCAAGATGCTATGAAAAAATTCACACTTTAAAGCTCCAGTTCGGCCCGGCGTCCGGTGGGGGTGTAGGCAGTCAGCTTCACACCGGCCTTTTTGAACATGAACCGCGCCGCCACGCTGGAATCGCTGTCGTGGTATTTATCGCCGTAGTACACCACCTCGGCAATGCCGGACTGGATGATGGCCTTGGTGCACTCGTTGCAGGGGAACAGGGTCACATACACCCGGGCACCCTTCAGGTTGTTGTGGGCACTGTTGAGAATGGCGTTCAGCTCGGCATGGCAGACGTACATATACTTGGTCTGCAGGGGGGCGCCCTCCCGCTCCCAAGGCATCTCGTCATCGCTGCAGCCCATGGGCATCCCGTTGTAGCCTAAGGAAAGGATCTTGTTTTCCGGGCTTACGATGCACGCACCCACCTGACTGTTGGGGTCCTTGGAGCGCATGGCGGTAAGCAGCGCAATGCCCATAAAATATTCGTCCCAGTTGATATAATCCTCGCGCTTCATCGCGTAAAACCTCCTGCCTCTTCCGGCGGGTCTGCGGCTTGACAAACCCGGAAAAATAGACTATACTACGAATAGAAAGAGCGCTGACTGCAATGGTCAGCTCCTCATCCGGCTAATCAGTCGTAAAGAATGACCGCTTGCTTTCTGAGGGCATGAGCGGTCATTTCTTTTTGCCGTTGGAAATTGTCCATGTGATCTCGAAGGTAATGTAGATCGCTCCGCCAAGAAGCGTGAGCAACAGCACGACCTGTTCAAACGTCATGAGGCATCCCCCCTTTCCGCTTTCGCGTCAGGGGAAGCAAAAAGTTTTTCGTCCCCTCTGGCGCGCAGCCGGAAGGAGCTAGACCACCGATTATGCAATCAACGCCCTTACCGCCGAAGCGGCACTTACAGCATACCACAAAAACCGCATATTTGCAACGAAAACTCCCGGCTCCGCGCCTGTACGCGCTGCCGGGAGTTTTGCCTTTTTTGCAAACGGTTTTTGCACCGCAATGTCAACTTGCACAAAACAGTGCCCGGAAGTTTGGCAGGCGTTTTTGCCAAATTTTGAAACGATATATTTAAAAATCATTTCGAGTGTGGTATTATCTTTGTAAAATATGCCACAAAAACGGAGAGAACGCTCCGTGCGGCGGAAATGAGGGAAAAACCGATATGAAATACGCAAGCAACAACATCCGCAATATTCTGATTGCCGGCCATGCCGGCAGCGGCAAGACCACGCTGACCGAAGCACTGGTCTATTTTTCGGGCGCTGCCGAGCGTATGGGCCGGGTCGAGGACGGCACCACGATTTCGGACTTTGATCCCGAGGAAGCAAAGCGCAAGGCCAGCCTGTCGGCCTCCGTTGTGCCGGTGGAGTACGAGGGCATCAAGTACAACCTGATCGATGCACCGGGTCTGTTCGACTTTGAAGCAGGTGAGTACGAGGGCATCCGCGCCGCCGAGAGCGTGCTGGTGTGCGTGTCCGGCCGCAGCGGCGTTACCGTGGGCGCAGAAAAGGCGTTCCAGCTGGCCCGCAAGAACGGCAAGGCCACCATGGTGTTCGTCTCCAAGTGCGATCTGGAAAACGCCAACTACTTCAAGATCCTTGAGGATATGAAGATCCGCTTCGGCTCCACCGTCTGCCCCTGCGTCGTGCCCGCAAAGCTGGATGACGGCACCCCTGTGTACATCAACCTGTTCAGCCAGAAGGCCTTTAAGTACGAGGGCGGCAAGCAGATTCAGGTAGACCTGCCGGACATCGGCCACCGTTTCCAGGGCCTGATCGAGGCCATGAGCGAGGCCATTGCAGAAACCGACGATGAGCTGATGGAAAAGTTCTTCGGCGGCGAGCCCTTTACCACCGAGGAGATCGTGGAGGGCATGCGCAAGGGCGTTAAGGACGGCCTGATCACCCCCGTGTTCTGCGGCAGCGCCGTGAATATGCAGGCACTGGATATGCTGCTGTTCAATATGCACAAGCTGCTGCCCAGCCCGGAGCACGAGGCCAGCACGCTGGCCGAGGACGCCAACGGTGAGCCGGTGGAACTGCACTGCACCGAGGACGAGCCCACTGCCGCCTACGTCTTTAAGACTGTGGCTGACCCGTTCGTGGGCAAGCTGAGCTATCTGCGTGTTATCAGCGGCAAGGTGACCGCAGGCGAACCGCTGACCAACGCCCGCACCGGCGAGGTGGAAAAGATCACTAAGCCCCTGACCGTCCTTGGCAAGAAGCAGATCGAAAACGACGGCATCGGTGCCGGCGATATCGGCGCAGTGGCAAAGCTGGTGAGCGCAAAGACCGGCGATACCCTGTGCGATGCAGACCGCGTGGTCAAGCTGCCCGCCCCTGTGTTCCCCAAGCCCAGCCTGTTCATGGCTGTTACCGTGGCCAAGAAGGGCGACGAGGGCAAGATCTCCAGCGCACTGGCACGCCTGATGGAAGAGGACCCCACCCTGTGCTACATCAACAACGCCGAGACCCATCAGCAGGTCATCGGCGGCTTGGGCGAGCAGCATCTGGATGTGGTCAAGGCCAAGCTGAAGAACAAGTTCGGCGTGGAGATCGGTCTGGAAGCTCCCCGCATTGCCTATCGCGAGTCCATCCGCAAGGCCTGCCAGAAGCAAGGACGCCATAAGAAGCAGACCGGCGGTCATGGCCAGTTCGGTGACGTTATCATCAACTTTGAGCCCTGCGACAGCGAGCAGGTCGTGTTCGAGGAAAAGGTGTTCGGCGGCAGCGTACCCAAGAACTTCTTCCCCGCTGTGGAAAAGGGCGTGCGTCTGGCTGCCGAAAAGGGCGTGCTGGCCGGTTACCCCGTGGTCGGCCTGAAGGCCACCCTGCTGGACGGCAGCTACCACCCGGTGGATAGCTCTGAAATGGCCTTTATCATGGCTGCAAAGCTGGCCTACAAAGCTGCTATGCCGGAGGCCGGCCCCGTCATTCTGGAGCCTATCCACACCCTGAAGGCCCATGTGCCCAACGACAACACCGGCGACATCATGGGTGATGTGACCAAGCGCCGTGGCCGTGTGCTGGGCATGGAGCCGGACGAGGACGGCTTGCAGACCATCATTGCCGAGGTGCCGCTGGCAGAGCTTGCAAACTTTACCACCTTTATCCGGCAGACCACACAGGGCCGCGGCTGGTTCACCACCGAGTTTGCCCGCTATGAGACCCTGCCCGAGATGCTGGTGCCTGCCGTTGTGGAGCAGGCCAAGAAGCTGGGTAATCTGGACGAGGCCGCAGACGACTGAGCACTGAACCCCTGATTTGACATTTCCCCGAGCCCCCGCTGACACTTTTTTCCCTCTGTCGGCGGGGGCTTTTTTGCGTAAAAATGGAACACCGGAGCATCCGCAGATGCTCCGGTGTTCCGCAATGATAAAGACTTTTTTCTGCTGAAAATGCTCTGGCCGTTACACGCCGGAAGCACCGTAGTTTGCCAGCACGCGGGCAGAGGGGTCGTTGACATTGCAGCCCGGCCATGCTTTGTTGGGCATCCAGAAGCCCACGATGGTGCGGCTCTGGTCGTGGTAGTACTTCTCAAAAATTTCGCGGTAGAACAGGCTCTCCTTGGTAAAGGGCATGCAGTGTGCCGAGTAGTTTGCCCGGCGCATCTGGAACTCCTCGTCGGTGTACAGGCTCTCGGCGTACTCCTTGATGTCGTCCACCATGCTGTGGCCTACGGCGTCCGAGAAGGCGGCCTTTTCGCGCCACAGGATCTCCGGCGGCAGCCAGTCGCCCTCAAAGGCCTTGCGCAGCAGGTACTTGCCCTTGCCGTAGCGATTCAGCTTCTTTTCGGGGTCGATGGCCATGACGTAGCGCACAAAATCCAGGTCGCCAAAGGGCACGCGGGCTTCGATGCTGTTGGAGGAGATGCAGCGGTCTGCCCGCAGCACATCGTACATATACAGCTCCCGGATGCGCTTCTGGCTCTCCTGCTGGAAAGCATCGGCGGTGGGGGCGTAGTCGGTGTATTTGTAGCCGAACAGCTCGTCCGAGATCTCGCCGGTCAGCAGCACACGCACATCGGTCTGCTCGTGAATGGCCTTGCACAGCAGATACATGCCCATGCTGGCGCGGATGGTGGTGATATCCCATGTACCCAGCAGCCGGATGACCTCTTCCAAGCTGCTGAGCACCATCTCGCGGTTGATGATGATCTCGTGGTGCTCGCTGCCAAGATAGTCCGCAGTCTGCCGGGCGTATTTCAGGTCGATGGCATCGGTGTCCATGCCGATGGCAAAGGTGCGGATGGGCTTGCCCAGCTTCTTGGCTGCAATGGAGCAGACCAGCGAAGAATCCAGACCGCCCGAGAGCAGGAAGCCCACAGGGGCATCGGCATCCAGACGCTTTTCCACGCCTGCGATCAGCTTTTCGCGGATGTTCCGCAGGGTGGTCTCCATGTCATCCTCCATGGGGGCGGGCACGTCGGCAATGTCCTCATAGCGGACAAAGCGGCCATCGCAGTAGTAGCTGCCGATGGGGAAGGGGCGGATGTCATCGCACCAGCCGATCAGGTTCTGCATCTCGGAGGCAAAGGCGATCTGGTGGCTGGACTTGGAATAGCCGTAGAACAGCGGACGGATGCCGATGGGGTCGCGGGCTGCAATCAGCCGGTCCTTGCGGGAATCATACAGAATAAGCGCGAACTCGGAGTCCATGTGGCGGAACATATCCAGACCGTACTCGTAATACAGCGGCAGCAGGATCTCGCAGTCGCAGTCGGAGGCAAACTTGTAGCCCCGGCGCTTCAGGATCTCCTTCTCAAAGCGGAAGCCGTAGAGCTCACCGTTGCAGACCACGCAGTCGGCACCGCGGTAGAAGGGCTGCATCCCCTCCGGGGTCAGGCCCATGATGGCAAGGCGGCCAAAGCCCATCAGACCAAAAGGCCCTTCCACCACACGCTGGTCGTCCGGCCCACGCATCACGGTGCGCAGCAGATACTCCTTGAATTTGGCGGCACTCAGGTCGTGCCCCGTGTAACCCATAACACAACACATATTTCTTACCCCTCTCTCTAAACCTCTCCGTCAATGCTTCACATTGCCACCTCTCCTGATAGGAGAGGCAAGTTTCCCGGTGACTGAGAGGTTTTTGCAAATAAAAAAATACGGCAGCCTTCCTCCCATTGCTAGGACGAATGCTGCCGTATCCGTGGTGCCACCTAAATTACCGGTGCGCGAACACACCAGTCACTTTTGTGTACTCTCCCCGTTGAAAGCACTGCCGCGATAACGAGCGGCTGCCGTCGGCCCCTACTAACTGCCCGAAGCAGGTTCAGGGGGAAGCTCACGGGGGTTCGTTCGGGGCTCATTCTCTGTGCGGCTTCCACCAACCCGCACTCGCTGCAAAAGAACCTTAAGCACTTACTTTTCCCGATCAACGCTTTTCCTGCCTGCATTGTATCACGGCTCTTTGTCCGTGTCAACACAGTGTTCGCATTTTTGTGCGGTCTGCCCCGGTTGAGGGGGCTTTTGTGCGCAGCTGCGGCACAATCCGTACAAAACGCTGCCCTCGCACTGCAGGGTGAAGCCGTGCTCCGCCATCAGATGGGCACGCACCTCATCCATAAAGTGGCAGTCCAGGTGATAGATGCGCCCGCACTGCACGCACTTCAGGTGCAGGTGCTCGCGGCAGTGGCGGCCCTCGTCCACATACTGGAACACGGCCTTTTCACCCTTATCGGCCACATATTTCATAATGCGCTGCTCGCCTGCCAGCTTGTCCAGATACCGGTACACCGTGGTGGGATTGGGGCTGGCCCCCTCTGCCTCCAGATGTTCCAGAATGTTGGATGCACTGACCGCGTGCTGGCGGTTGTTGATGAGATAATCCAGGATCAATTGCCGGGTTTTGGTGTTGTACCCCCCGCGACCTGCCATGGTATCAGCCTTCCTTTCTGGGTCAAGTGTACCACAATTTATCCTTTGATGCAAAACAAGAACGAAACACTGGCGACAAGCACAAAAAAACTGTTCAATTTATAGCAAAATAATGCATGATATCTGTTCAAAACGGAAAAGCTCCCAAAGTTTTCAAAAAAGTCTTGTAAACATTGTCCAGATATGTGATAATAATATTAATGATTACTTGGATTATTTAAGGGATACAAGCTGTCCGGCGGGCGACTGATTGCTGCCTGAATGGTCCTGCTTGCGAACTAGGAGATAGAACAATGAAAGAGATGGATTCCCAGTCAAAGCTCAGCCTGAAGCTGCAGGCTTACCAGTACCTGAAAACGAAGATTCTGAACTGCGAGTACCGCCCCAACGAATTTTTGAACGAGCAGAAGCTCTGTGCCGAGATGGGCAACATCAGCCGCACCCCCATGCGTGACGCGCTGGGCCGCCTGGAGCAGGAGGGGCTGATCACCATCCTGCCCAAAAAGGGGCTGATGGTCTCCGGCATTACCGAAGAGGACGTGCACAGCATGTTCGAGATGCGCCTGCTGGTGGAGCCTTACGCCCTGCGCACCTACGGCAACCTGATCCCCCGGGAGCAGCTGGAGGCCTACACTGAGCTGAT
>OIZB01001135.1_pt1 | contig 15695 bp, 8 predicted proteins | sample 1588401 | NCBI WGS metagenome assembly OIZB01 (sample SAMN03283270) | human gut metagenome | biome: human-associated habitat; material: feces | host: Homo sapiens | place: USA | collected 2013
GAACCGCAAGCCCGGAAAGAAAAAAGTTCTTGAATTTACGGGTACAGTCCAGAGAAGTGGAGTTATAAATGATATGGTTATGGATATGAGAACGATCAATATGTGTCGCCACGATAAAGGCGTGTTTTCCTTTTGTCCAACGCATTGCTGTTTCATATCCGACTTGGTTGGCTTCTTCTGGAGTAATCTCTCCCGGCTTAAATGACTGGCGTATCTGATAGGCAATGATGTCATTTTTCTGCTGTCTGCCTGTGATATGCTGATATTGTCTTTTGGTCAGGAGAAATTCTTCATCGGCTGTTTTGGGGTCACATTCATAAGAGCTGATATATTTTCCATCTTCTGTTTTCGCAGCATTTTGGGAATAATCTGTACGATCTGCCAGACACTGTGCTACCGTTTTTCCCTTGTTAATATGAAGGGCAATCAGTCTTGTTGCTGCCATTTTCTCACCATCCTCTCAAAAAATAAGACTGCCCGCAGGCAGCCTTATTGGTAATTTTATGAAAAGATAAAATCACGTAGGTTTTCTTTGATATGTTCTCCGATTTCTTGGAACAGGACAAACAGGAACAACACCGCATAAACCGCCAGCCCAATTCCAACCAATAGACCAAGCTGCAACCACAGAGATTGAAAAACGCAGTAAATGCAGCAACCAAGAATATATAAGATCAGTGCTCCTATGGCAAAGGAAGAAACATTCACGACAAGTTTTGCCAGAAGGCAAATCAGACCTAATACGAACAGCACAGGCAACGCAACCAGCTTTAAGACCATTTTCCCTACAAATTTCAGAAACCTCATAGAAACACACCCCTTTCTTATCTTCATTATACTGTTTTGAAAAATAAAACACAATGATGTCAATATGTACGGCTGCGGCAATTTTCTTGCCACAGCCCATTTTTATGATTACTGAATACTGGACAGGCACACCAGCACCTCCTTCATGTCTGTCCAGATTTCCTCCAATCGTTCCTGCAAATCCCTGATGTCCGACTCATAAATATTGCCGGTTTCATTGGCTCTTTTAGCATACTGATTCAGGTTGTTGCTGCATCTTCTCAGAAGGGAAACCAGCTCTTTCACATCCTGTAAATCCAGGTTGATGCAGTATCCATCCAGAGCCATCTTCCTAAGATATGCCCCCATGCTCCGGATACCTAGCTCATCCATTTTTTCATGGATTCGCTGTACTTCCTCTTTCGATGCCAGGAAGTGAACATCCTGGTCCCGTCTGCCCATTACAGCACCTCCTCACGCCCACCAGATGCTCGATATGGAGGAATATGCTCTGACTTGGCTTTCAGATCTGCCAGCACAGAAGGTTTATCTGCCTGTTCTGCTTCCTCACGCTCCGGCATGGAGTCCTCCATATTAAGAGCCGCATCCAGTTCTGCCAGACGAGCACTTTTTTCAGCAAGCTCCGCTTCCTGTGGGAAGGGTTTTCCTAGTTCCGCTCTGGTCGCTTCCTGCTGATTTTGAAGATTGGTGAGCTGTTCATGGGCTTTCTCCAGCTTCTCAGGGATGCTGGAGAGGGCATTATCCAGTCGGATGATATTTCCCCTGGCATCAGTTCCAAGCGATACACGATGGCTTACAGCGCCTTTCAGGGTAATATCAAAGTCATGCCGGAAACTATCAAAGGAAAGTTCCATCTGAAAACCACGATAACTGCCAAGAGGGATTGGCTCGGTCGCTTTCATCTCCTTGCAGGCGGCAAGAATCATTTCACCGGCATCCTCTTTTTCCATATAGTGCTTGCCCAAAATTTCCATACCGCAGAATCCTTCCACAATCTGCGGATGAGTTGTAACCGTTTGGATGTCTGCTTCAAATCCACGAATATAGCCTGTCTGCCTTTCAATCTCCGCAGGGAAGTATTTCAGGAGTTTATCTTCCATGCGATACTGCTGGCTCTGATGGTCAGCTTTTAGAACCTTAAGCCTTGCCACATCAATGTCCAAGTCCATTTTTTCTTTAATCAACGGATTCCCGGCACACAGAGCCTTAATTTCGGCATAGGACAGAGCTTGCTCGTCTACATCATCACAGGAACGGACAGGCGATTTCGAGGTCATAATCTGAGAAATGAATTTTTGCTTGTTTTCCAGTGTCTGATAAAGATACGCATCAAAAGTTCCCTCGGTTACATACTGATAGATCTGAACCTCCTTGTTTTGATTGCCCTGACGGATAATTCGACCATTTCGCTGGGTCATATCAGATGGACGCCAGCCCACATCCAAGTGATGAAGCGCCACCAAGCGATCCTGGCAGTTTGTTCCGGCTCCCATTTTCTGTGTACTGCCCATCAGCACACGAACCTGACCAGTACGCACCTTTGCAAACAATTCTTTTTTCTTTGCTTCAGAATCTGCATCGTGAATAAATGCAATTTCTTTCTCTGGCACACCGGCTGCTATCAGCTTCGCCTTGATGTCATCATAAACATTAAACGTGCCATCGTTTTTCGGGGTGGAGAGGTCACAGAACAGAAGCTGGGTCAGCCTGTCAGCTTTTCCTTCTTCCCAAATCCGCAGCACATTTTGCACACAGGCATTGAGCTTGCTTTCCGGGTCATCTGGCAACAGAGGATTGATTAAACGCTGATCTAACCCCAACTTTCTTCCATCGCCGGTAATCTTGAGCATATTGTCCTCGGATGGGTCAACCATACCGGAATGAACCGCCGCTGCACGTTCCGAAAGGTCTGCTACCATGTCTTGCTGATAATCAGAAGGCTGCACAACAACCGTTTCAAATTTCGCATCCGGCACTGGGAGGTGAAGCTGGTCGGAGGTTTTAATATCCGCAACTTCCTTAAACATATTCATGAGTTCCGGAAGATTAAAAAACTTTGCAAATCTGGTTCTGGCACGATAGCCGGTTCCTTCCGGAGCCAACTCAATAGCGGTGGTTGTTTCACCAAAGGTAGATGCCCAGCAGTCAAAATGGGTCAGATTTTTCTTTTGAAGTGTGCCGTACTGAAGGTATCGCATAACAGTATAAAGCTCCGTCATGGAGTTCGATACGGGAGTACCTGTTGCAAAGATAACGCCTCGCCCGCCGGTCAATTCATCCATATAGCGGCACTTCATAAACATATCCGAAGATTTCTGTGCTTCCGAAGTGGAAAGACCAGCGACATTCCTCATTTTTGTGTACAAAAAGAGGTTTTTGAAAGCGTGGCTCTCGTCTACAAACAGCCGATCAACGCCCAGCTGTTCAAAGGTAACAACATCATCCTTTCTGTCAGTAGAGAGAAGTTTATCCAGTCTGGTTTGCAGGGATTTTCTCGTTTTCTCCATCTGTTTGATGGTGAAATTCTCGCCGTTCTGATATTTGAGTTCTGCAATCGCTCCCTCAATCTCATCAATCTGTTCACGCAGCTGGCGCTCCTGACGTTCCGGAGAAAGAGGGATTTTTTCAAACTGACTGTGACCGATAATGACTGCATCATAGTCACCGGTGGCAATTCTCGCACAGAATTTCTTGCGGTTTGCCGTTTCAAAATCCTTTTTGGTTGCCACCAGAAGTTTGGCACTGGGATACAGATGAAGAAATTCATTTGCCCACTGCAAGGTCAGATGGTTGGGAACAACAAACAATGCCTTCTGGCTCAGTCCCAGGCGTTTACTTTCCATAGCGGAAGCCGCCATTTCAAAGGTTTTGCCCGCACCAACCTCATGTGCCAACAGGGTATTCCCACCATACAGCACATGGGCAATGGCATTTCGCTGGTGTTCCCGAAGGGTTATATCGGGATTCATGCCACCAAATCGGATATGGCTACCATCGTATTCACGAGGTCTGGTGGAGTTAAACAGTTCATTATACTTGGTCACAAGTGCTTCACGGCGGTGCGAGTCTTTCCAAATCCAGTCTCGGAACGCATCCTTGATTGCCTGTTGTTTCTGCTGTGCCAGAGTAGTTTCCTTTTTGTTCAGCACACGCTTCTGCTTGCCATCCGCATCCTCAATGGTGTCGTAGATACGAATATCTTTCAGATTCAGAGTTTCCTCTAAAATACGGTAGGCGTTGGCACGTTCCGTACCATAGGTCGTGTATGCTGCCACATCATTCTGGCTCGGAGAACTCTTTCCGTTGATTCTCCATTCTGCTGTCAGTTCCGAAAATTTGACCTCAATCGTGCGGCGGAGATAATACGGAGTTTCAAAAGTTTCCTGCATGAACTGCTGGATATAGGCAGAATCAATCCATGTTGCGCCCAGACGGACATCAATTTCAGAAGCATCCAAATCCTTCGGCTGCGCCTTTTCCAGTGCCTGCACATTGATTTCAAAAGAACTGTCTTTCTGTGCAGCCATCTGTGCAATCCTCAGCTTACTTCTCACATCGCCGGAAAGATACTCATCGGCTGTCTGCCAGCCCGAAACAGGGTCATCCGGAGCCATTGGGTCTTTAAAAATCACACCTTGCAGCTCGGTTTTAATGGAATCATATTCGCCGGGAGTCCCCAGCAGTTCTGCCATATAAGGCAAATCCACCTTGCCATGCTCACCAATAGAAATCGCAAGTGCTTCAGACGGTGTATCCACGCTGTTCACTTTACGTTCCGGTTTAATGGTACGCTTAGTGAACATATCCGCTTTGCTCTTGAGATGACCATCCTCATCCAAGTTTTCCAGTGAACACAGAAGATAATAGCTGGAATCATCAGCAAAAGCCTGACTGTTGGCTCTGTTGTTGATTAACCCGTTTTTTGCGGTAAACGCATCATAGGCAGCATTCAGCTCTACCTGTTTTGCCTGAATCATATCATCCGGATAGTCCTCCAGCTGATATTCAATCAGTTCATTTACAATGCGGCGAAGTTCCACCATGCCGCTGACACGTTCTTTGGCTTTGTCGTTCAGCTCTACCAGACGCATGACAGAGTTTTCCCGGAAATATACCTCATCGTCTACAACCGTGTAGGAGAAGTTTTTCACATCTGGGCGGGCAGGAATGGTAATCTGTTCTTTTTCCTGGCTGTTTGCTTCTTCAGTTAGCTCCGCAGGAGCATAAGTGCCACCGATACGGGTAACAGCTTCACGAAGAAGGTCAGCCAGTTCCATATCTTCACGGGGACGGACTGTGAGATCATCCTTACCATATTGGGTACTTTCCATAGAAAGTTCTCCCAAAACCATTTCCGGATGCTCTACAAAGTAGCTGTTCATGGTGTAACCATCCGGTGTAGTATTCAGCTGCACCCAGTCCGGCATGATGTCGATGGGGTGGTCACGCTTTTGCAGGAAAATGATGTCAGATACAACCTCTGTACCGGCGTTTGCCTTAAATGCCGTATTGGGCAGTCTAATGGCTCCCAGGAGTTCCGCTCTCTGTGCCATATATTTTCTGGCATCAGAATTTTTTGAGTCCATCGTAAAACGGCTGGTCACAAATGCAACCACACCGCCCGGACGAACCTGATCGAGCGTTTTTGCGAAAAAATAGTTATGAATAGAGAACCCCAACTTATCATAGGGCTTATCCGAAACCTTATAGTTGCCGAACGGAACGTTGCCGACTGCCAAATCATAAAAATCCCGGCGATCCGTAGTTTCAAAGCCCGCCACCTTGATTTCAGCGTTAGGATAGAGTTTCTGAGCGATACGCCCACTGATGGAGTCCAACTCCACTCCATAGAGATTGCTGTTTCGCATGGCGTCAGGGAGCATACCGAAAAAGTTACCGATACCCATTGCAGGTTCCAGAATATTTCCTGTTTCAAATCCCATCTGTCCGACCGCATCATAGATGGCACGAATGACGGTAGGACTGGTATAGTGGGCATTCAGGGTACTAGCTCGTGCTGCGGCATATTCTTCCGGAGACAGGGCTGTATAAAGTTCTCTGAACTCCTCAGCCCAGCTTGCCTTGTTTTCATCAAAAGCAGCTGCAAGCCCACCCCAACCGACATATTGGGAAAGGATTTCCTGTTCTTCCGGAGTAGCATTTCGCTCATCAAACTCCAATTCTTTTAGGACACGGATTGCATCCATATTGGCTCTGAATTTTGCTTTCGCTCCGCCCTCGCCAAGATGGTCATTTGTGATGTGAAAATTGATTGCTGGAATATCGGGACTTTCCTTTGTTTGAATTGCAGTTTCAATTTTTTGAACCAAGTCCAGAATCTCAGGGTTTTCCCAACCAGCAACTTTTGTGTAGTCCTGGACAAGTTTATCTTCGCCATCTTTACACTGAATCAGATCCAGGCTACCGGGGAATGGAGTCCGTGTGTTTTGCACTCCCAGAGCTTTCATTCTTTCAGATGGAAGGGACTTGTATGCTCTCATTGCGTCCTCGAATGTGCTGTACTCCTTGAGCTGAAGCGCCCCTCGAACCTGCAAATCTTCTACCACATAGTAATGGTCGATAAAATGTTCCGGCTCAGCTGTGGCAACAGTTTTTTCCGGTTCTTCACCTGAAATAAATCGGGCATTGCGTTCATCCTGTCTTAAAAGGCGTTCAAAATTCTCTTTGCTTTCCGCCCGATAAATTGGGTACACCATTCCTGGAGGCAGCAACTGTACATCAGTAGTTCCAATGGCAGTGATATTGTATGCTTCTCCCTCCAGAAAAACAGTGTCACCCACCTGATAAACCGGTTCCTGTGTTGCTTCAAATTTAGAGCGTTCATTGTACAGCCACTCCGCAGATTCTTTGGCAGAAACCGCTTTTTTGACTTCCTGCAAATAATCGTTTGCCTGCCACTCACTGGTGAATTCCTCACTGACACCCTCATCATCTACATAGATTTCATCCCGAATATCATCCCAGACAGCATAACCGTTTTCTGTTTCAATCACACTGAATCGCTCATAGGATTCTTCTTCGGCAGCAATAGCTTCTACATCACGCATGACCTGTGCAACAAACGGGCTTTCTTCTGCTTCATCCACAGAGGGTGCTTTTTCCTCCAAGTCGATTACCGGAGCATCTTCCACACGGAAGCCTTTCGGCGGTGGGTCAAGTTCGCTGAGAAAATCTTGTGGGATGGTGTTTCCCTGTTCGTCCCGATACAGAACAACAGTGAATGGAACACCATAGAATGTTTCATCTTCAATATTCTTGATAAACTGTTCCGGATCAGTATATTCAATCACTTCACCCGGTCTGCCATTTGTTCCAAGATATTCAATGCGTCCCACAGGATTCGGCTCGTTTTCTATATCCGATGCTCGTTCTTGTTGAACATCTTTCAAAACTTCAGGAGAAATATAACGCTCCTGCTTAATCAACGAATCAATGCGATTGGCAACCTGTGTCCAGGACAGCTGCACCTTATCACAGCCGCTTTTGGTGTATCGGATTCCTTTGGCATCGTGATCTTCACCACTGCCAGAAGCACCGGAAAGCGCATGAGAACGACCGCCTGTCCCATACTCATTTTTCAAAAAGTCCGCTTTTTCTTTTGCAGAATGTCCTTTCTGCCAATACTCATAAATACGGGCTTTTCCACCAGAGAAACCACTGCCCCCGGACAGGGATTCATTGATTTCATCATCCGTAATAAACTGACGGACAAGAGGTGGCATGGTCATACTGCTCTGATATTCTCTGAGTGGCAGATCAAGCTCATCCAGTCGCTGTGCCAAGCGTTCCAATTTGTGATAATGGAATCGCAGCAAAGAAGAATCCTCATTGTGTGCCTGTAAAAAGTTCTGATATTCAGCTTTCAGTCCGGCTCTGAATTGACTATCATTCAGCTTTTCAGCCAGCTCTGCTGTTTCTGCCGGAAATCCCACACTGCGGACTTCCTGTAAAGAAGGGAAGAAGCCTTGTTCTCTGGCATTATCAGAAAGATCATGATACAAATACCAAAGAGATTCTGCGACCTTTGTTCTCTCATAACCCGGAGCCTCCACCAACTCTACATTGGTGGCATACTCGCCATTCTCCAGTAACTTACCGATACGCTCGGCGGCTTCCTGCCAGGATACGATCTGTCTGGACGGTGCAAAACGGGCAGTCTTTCCTCTGGCAAGATGAATACACTGCTCATCAAACCATGCGCTGACCTCATGACTATCCAATTTAAAGCCATTGCTGCCACGATAGAGTGCAGGCAGACGCTTTGCAATCTCCTCTGTGGATTTTCCTTTCATATATTCCAGTGCCACCATCATTCGGAGATTAGCTTCATTTCCGCCAACAGTAAGCACCTGGTCGATCTGATTTTCAGATAAAGAAAAAGCAGAGAGCGTTTTGCTCTCTGCTTCGTCAATAAAGCTGATTTGTTCTGATTCTGAAAGGAAAAGGTTCAAACTCAGCTGTTGATAAGCTCCGCTGTCACGATTTCCTCTGCCTGTGCTTTCAGGCTGTTCATGTGCTTCACCCATGCCATCTGCTGTGTTGCTTTGTCCGGTGCCGGATTCTTCTCCAGCAGTTCTGTCATCAGCTGCTCCACTCTGCGGTGCGCTGTCTCGTCGATCTCCTGGAGATGCGGGAACAGCTGCTCGCTGAGAATCAGATCGTTCAGCAACATCGGATTGTTCTCTTGCAGAAACGCCCTCCGCATTCTGCCGTACTTGCCCAACGGTTTCGTTTCGGTGTTCTTCAGTTCGATGTCCGGAATCCGGTAATCCCCGACCTGTGTGTAAGTCATTTCGTTCATAATCATGGCTCCTTTCCACGGTTTTTGTCTGTTCAAAGGCTTCTATGGCTTTTTCGATTTCTCCAAACATTCGAGAGCTGACTGCATTGACCGCCGTACCCAGAGCATTTACCGTCTGACGGGTATTAAAGTCGAATACATTTTGAAAATCTTCATGCTCAAAATAGTTATCCGGATTCTCGGTAATACGGCTGTACATCGCATAGGAGACACTATTTGCCACTGCGGTCTTAAATGCTACCTCGATGTTATATTCATCATACTCCTCAAGGAAGCTATCTGCAACGATGTCGAGGATCGGCTTTTTGAAATCGTCCCAATACTCTCTGGCAAGGTTGATTGCGATATTTTCCAGCTGATATTCCAGAATTCCCTCTGACGGAACCTGAAAGACACGTTCCATCTCATCCATTATAAAACGGCGGTTTTCATCGGTCACTCTCCACGGCGTAATTGACGGAGAAGAACGACGCACACCTGTGTCCGCCACATCAAAGACATAACGCAGATACGGTTTATCCTGGTTCATCACAAAAAGGGCAATACCAGTGGAACCCCTTTTCACATAGCGCCGATACTGGTCTGTGTTCCATTCCTCATAAGGTTTGCACAGTGTAGCATTGGGACGCTGCGCATAAATCATCACCTGTTCTGGATAGGTGAAATCATAATTTCGAGCCATCGTTGCCAGAAAAGAAGTCCAGTTTTCTCGGTTGGCAGTAATTCTATGGATCGTTTCTCTTGCCACACCGGAATAATACCTCTCTTTCGGATTCATTATTTCCCTCCAATCTTTATAAATCCAGAGAAAGACTCAGCTTTTCAAAGACTTCATCATCCATATCTGATAACTTCTGCAAAACAGAGTTGGTCAAATCCAACAATTCTGTTTCATCCTCCTCAAGCTGCTCTTTCATCTGCTGTAATGCTCCATACAGCCCCATTCTGGTTCCTGGGCTGTACAGAAGTATCAGCATTTTTTCATCAATGGTTAAATCCATCATTCCATCTCCCTCTCTGTTCGGGCTTTGGGCGGTTTATGGGGACTATCCAGAACAGGCTGTTCTTTCAGCTGTGCCAATACAGAAGAACGTTCTTCCGTTGCAGGTGCTTTGCCATTATTGATAACGCCATCCAGCATCCCATAATCGTCCTCCATCGCCATCTCTGCATTTTTCAGGTAGTTCTCCGGCTTCATAAAGCCCTGAAGCTCCTGAAAGCCGATAGAATCCACATAGTGAAAAGATACCACAGCATCGGTTTTCAGTGCCACGATGTCGCTGACGGACAGGCTGTGCCCCCGGAAATCCTCTGGACGCTCCACATTAAACTTTGTGTACAGCCCTTCCAGCATGGCAGTCTGGTCAGTATAAGAGGAGAGCGGAGCCACATAAACCACATCATAATGGTCAATGTTCGGCTCTTTTCCTTGACGTTTCAGGGCTTCATAGGATTCAAAGCGTTCATAAACGGTTTCATCTGTACGGCGCAGCTGCAAAATCGCATACGCATCCGTGGTACTGTCCAAAAATGCTTGCAGCTTTTCACCATTATCGAGATTGCCATCGACTTCATTCCAACGTTCAATCTTTTCCTGTGACATAGATTATCCTCCTTATCTTTCGGGTTCCTTAAAACTGTGCGACATTTTAGATGGTACTGTCTGTCCCGAAATCTGTTTTAACTGATCAATTACGGATTCTTTAGGTCGAGAAACCGCCTTATCCAACTCATTCTTTAACTGTGTTGCTGCCTGTACCACAGAAATTTCATCCGAATCTTCAATAACCTGTTCTAAAAAATCTCGGTACGGAGCAGCGTTTCCATTTGTGAGATCATGATAAATCTCAACAATGTTGCTCTTTTTATCATCAACTCTGTCAGCATATTCATAGTGATCGTACTCATCAGAGAACTGGTCAATTTGTTTTGCCAGGTCAAGCAAAGAAGCATTTACAGCTTCAACAGCCTCTGCTTTTTCCATGACTTCTTCATATACTTGTACTCGCAGTTCTCTCATCTGAAGTCCAAATCCTGCCAGAATTTCAGCTCGTGCTTCCAGCATAGACAGCTCTGGATTGTCCAACTGACCGCCATCAATCTCATGAAATTCTTTATCAAAGAGCGTATAGTCATAACCATCTTCACAGGTCTGGATTGCAAGATACTGATCTCGCCCAACCTGCCATGCAGCTTCATCACCCATGATTTCCGGTTCCGCCTGACAATAGCTTCCGTTACGCTCCAGGAGTTCTGCAAACTGGCAGATGTGGAACACATTGTTTCCAATCTGTGTATGGTACTCATCAATAAACTTGCAGGGCTTAATGACTACTGAATCATCGGAGTAGTGTACCTGAATCGTTCCGCCATCCGGGATGCGAAACAAATCTCTATAATGGCTGTCAATGAACCGAATGTCCTTGCCATCCGGATTAAACTCATTCATCATTTACTTTTTCCTCCGTTCTCAAAATTCATATTAAACTGCGGTTTCCCTTCCTCCGTTACTGTCATTACAACGGTTGCATCGTACATTCTGCCGGTCTTAGCAGATTTACATCCTTTGAGCTTAACCTCTCCATTGGACAAGAGCTTTTGTGCCACCGCTGATGTCAGGCTTTTTCCGATGCTCTCGAAGTAACGGCTGTTTTTCCATAGAGCGAAATGGCATTCTCTTTTGGAACAGAAAAATCCTTTCTGCCGTTCTGTGACGGAACTGCCACAGACAGGGCAAACACCCACTGTCTGCACTTCCTTTGCCATAAGCACATCAGACCCTTTTACCTTTTCATAGGTCTGCACCAGTGCAGAAATCATATCCTGAATTTCTTTCAGAAAAGCATTGCTGTCATATTCTCCACGCTCAATCATGAGCAGCTTTTCTTCCCAGTCAGCGGTCATGGATGGAGATTGAATCTGTTCCGGCATCACGGTTACCAGAGCGGTTCCTTTATGGGTGGAAATCAGGTGCTTGGTTTTCTTATCACCTTTACGTTCCAAAAAACCGATTCGTACCAGCTTTTCAATCGTAGCAGCACGAGTCGCCGGTGTCCCCAATCCCTTGCGCTCCGCATCTTCCGGCATTTCATCTGCACCGGCAGTTTCCATACTTTGCAGAAGGGTGTCTTCTGTAAAATGCTTGGGCGGTGATGTTTTTCCTTCTTTTACCTCAGTGGAATAAACACTCAAGCCCTCACCAACTGTGAGAGAAGGGAGCTGCTTTTCACCCTCTTTATCCTTATCAGCAGGTTTTCCGGAGAAAATTTTCCATCCAGACTGTACTGTTGTTTTGCCCTTTGCAGAAAAGATATAATTTCCATCCGAAAGTTCAATCACGCTTTCGTTGTACCGGAAAGGCTCACCGACCGCACAAAACAGGCGGGTGGCAATCAACCTGAGAATTGCCTGTTCACCCTTTGGCAGATCATCCAGGCTGCATTTTATGGCTTCTTTGGTGGGGATAATGGCGTGGTGGTCAGAAACTTTCTTGTCATTGATAACCTGCGCCGCATGAACCGGAACGTTTTTCACATCCTCCACAGGGAAAATGTTGAAAAGCGACTTTATCAATTCCGGAAGCATATCCTTCATGTCACTTGTCAGATAACGGCTGTCAGTACGGGGATAAGTGACCAGTTTTTTCTCGTATAGACTCTGGGTATAGTCCAGTGTCTGCTGTGCTGTGAATCCCAACACCCGGTTTGCATCCCTCTGCAAAGAAGTTAAATCATACAGGGCAGGCGGCTTTTCAGATTTTTCCTTGTTTTCTGCCTTTGTGACATTCAGAACCGAACCAACACACTTCCGGGCAACATCATCCGCAAGAACTTTTTGCTTCATCCGCTCGCCAGATGCAGTGAAGTCCTGAAAAGCCAGTTCTACTGTATAAAAAGGCTCAGGTCTAAAAGCTGAGATTGCAGCTTCACGCATCACGACCATTGCCAGAGTGGGCGTCATAACCCGACCCACATTCAACGTCTGTCCATAAAGGGTAGAAAAAAGCCGGGTAGCGTTAATTCCAACCAACCAGTCGGCTCGCTCCCGGCATAATGCCGCTTCGTACAAAGCATCATATTCTGTTGACGGTTTCAGCTGCTCAAATCCCTCTCTGATAGCGGAATCCTCCATAGAGGAAATCCAGAGTCTTTCAAAGGGCTTTCGACATCCAGCCTGCTGATAAACCAGACGGAAAATCAGTTCTCCCTCTCGACCGGCATCTGTCGCACACACAAGGCTCTCTACATCTTTTCTTGCCATCAGTTTTTTGAGAATTCCAAACTGCTTTTTGGTACTAGCAGACACCTGATATTTCCACTGATCCGGAAAAATAGGAAGGTCTGCATACGCCCATTTATTATATTTCTCGTCATAGGCTTCAGGCTGTGACAGCTCTACCAGATGCCCCACACACCAACTGACTACATAACCGTTTCCCTCCAGGTATCCATCCTCACGCTTTGTCGCACCCAATACCTTTGCAATACTTTGTGCCACTGATGGCTTTTCAGCCAATACTAATTTCATTTGCATCTGCTCCTTTCTGGAAAATAAAAAAGCAGCCATACACCGAAATGTAAGACTGCTATGTAACAGGGGGTTATCTCCCTCATTGATGAAATATCTCCGTCATTCTTTTTTCAAATGACGGAGATAACGGAATTATTTATTCCTGTAACAGCCACTCTGCAATATCGTGAATCTCAATCCCTTCATAGCTGTACTTTGGATGTCTGGTTCGTGCGATAATCATTTTCGGATACGCATCTCGAATTTGCAACAATGGAGAATATTCTCTTTCAAAGGTTTCCTGCCCGGAGATATTGTCGCTGACCTGAATATAGATTTTCTCACTGCCTTTCTGGGCTACAAAATCAATTTCTTTCTGATACAGCTTTCCAACATAAACATCGTAACCACGGCGCAGAAGTTCGATGCAGACCATATTTTCATAAACTCTGCCGTAATCCATATTTCTGCTGCCCAGGATTGCATAACGAATCCCCGTATCACACAGATAGAATTTCTCGGAGCTTTCCAGATACTTCTTGCCACGAATATCATATCGCTTAATATCATAGAAAACAAAAGCGTTGCACAGATATTTGATATATTTGCCCACCGTTACGTGACTTGTCGCTATATCATTCGCATTCAAAAGCTGACTGACCTTGTTCGGAGAAGTCAAATTGCTGATATTGTCCATCAGGAACTCGCTCAGTCTTTGCAAAACGGTTGTATCAGATAAAGCGTATTTCTGCACCAGATCTCTTGTAACAATGGTTTCATATACTTCCTTGATATAGGTGATTCGATCTCTGTCGTTTGGATAGGCATAAGAGCCAGCCAAACCACCTTTGAAAGAGTATTCATCAAAGAGCTTATCCTTGTCGGTGACATTATCGTAGTATTTGCAGTATTCCTGAAAACTGAATGGGAACACATGGATTTCAATATATCGTCCGGTAAAAAGGGTTGCCAGGTCAGCACTCAGCAGGAAGGCATTGGAACCGGTCATGTAAATGTCATATTTGCCTTTGGAATAAAGGCTGTTAATAGCCAACTCAAACTTCGGACACATCTGAACTTCGTCAATAAAGAGGTAATTGGTTTTGCCTTCTGCATAATGCTGCTCCACATAGGAGTGGAGAGCGTGATATTCCTTGATTTCTTCAAATTCCAAATCCATGAAGTCAATGAAGATGATATTGATATTCTCGCAATTTGTTTTCAGGTGTTCCATGTATGCCTGCATCAGCTTGGACTTACCGGAACGGCGAATACCTGTGATGATCTTGATGTCCGGCGTACCATTTAACTCGATGATTCTATCGAGGTATTTTTTTCGCACAATCGTTTTCATATATCCACCCGCTTTCAAAAGTTGATAATTTTTTGAGTTTTGAAATTAAACTGTTACTCTCATTATACAATCCTCAAATAGTATATGCAAGATGCCGCTTTCAAAAACGTGAAAATATTTGTTTTCTGAAAGTGTGTATGTAAAGGGCAATCCGAAGATTGCCCCAGGCTCAATGCCAGACTTCAATTACACCAGTTCTTTGTCCTCACTGTCGGAAATGATGTCGCCATCATCTTCCTCGTCATAGCCATAATCCTCGTCATCGTCCACATAATCAGCATCCGGATCGGGCTTTTCCTGGGCTTTTTCTTCTTTCTTACCCTTGAGTTTTTTGAAAGCATAGAATCCGCCGCCACCAGCAAGCAGGAGAATTGTCAAAATAGCAGGAAGAACATTGGGTTTCTTTTCCGGCTCCGGCTCTGGTTCTTGAACTTCAGTATCAGTCTCCGGCTTGGTTTCCGGCTCAGGAGTTGGCTTGGTTTCCTCAACAGGTTTCAGCTGCTCCAGTTCTTCCTCATCCATCAGCTTCGGAACAAATTCACTGTATACCTGAATGCGCAGTTTCGCTTCCTCGACAATCTGCGTACGGTCGGCAGGCGTGGTGTCCACCGTTTCCTGCGCCTGCTTGATTTCGCGGAAAATGACCGCGTTCTCCTCTTCTTCAGTTAAATCGGCGCGCTTGTCAATCTGCTTGCTCTTAAGTGCAGCCAGCAGCAGAGACAGAGCATCCTTGCGCTCCTTGTTCTTATCCTTCATGGCCTGCATCATCGCCGCACGGTCGGCGGCCATGGCGTCGGCCGTCGCTTCGGCCCATTCGACATCCATGCCGCGGTCGATGTACGACTGCATGTTGTTGCTTTCGAAAATGTGGCGGAACGTGTCGGTCATCATCGCGGCGCTCTCTCCGCGCCCGAAGTCGAAGAACGCCCCTCCGGCCACGGCCAGCAGCAGGCACAGCCCGCCCGTGACGCCCGCTGCCCAGGCCAGCGCGCGCATCAGCCGCTCACGCGGAATCTCCTCTTTCCAGAGCCGCATCAGTGCCAGCGCGCCCAGCAGCGGCACGGCCCATTGCACGACGACGAGCGTCATCGAGACGGTGCGGAATTTATTGTAGCCGGGGAGCCAGTCGAAGGCCAGCTCGGTGAACCACATCAGGTTGCGGCCCCATGCCAGCAGGAGCGTCAGCCCCGAGACCGCTACGAT
>OIZB01001154.1_pt1 | contig 15419 bp, 8 predicted proteins | sample 1588401 | NCBI WGS metagenome assembly OIZB01 (sample SAMN03283270) | human gut metagenome | biome: human-associated habitat; material: feces | host: Homo sapiens | place: USA | collected 2013
ATATGCATCAAGAAACAGCATATACAAAAACTGTTTCAGGCGAACTAATTCCATATAGTTTTTCAAAAGAATTGAAACGATTTTAAAAGTATTACGCAAACACGCCGCAGGATACCCTGCGGCTTTTGTGTTGCCAGTAAAGCCATTCTTTCTTTCCTTTAAAAATCCCGCATACTAATTACAAAAGCAGCAAGAAAGGAGCATAAAAAATGCCAAACACAGATAGTAAAGAGTTCAAAACAATATACCGTTCGCCGTATTCTGTAGATGCATCGGCGAGTGTTAAGATGCTGAACAAATACTACGACGCCAGAAAGGACGGAGAGATAGTAGACGTAGTGACGCTGACGGAACCGTATAATATAATCGGAAGCCATGCTTTTGATTTCTGCCATGTTAAAGAACTTACTATTCCGGATACCGTGACACAATTGAAGCGTTTTGCTTTTGCTGACTGCAAGACGCTTAAAAAAGTTACGCTCGGAAAAGGTATTAAAAAATGTGGGGAGGACCTAATTTTCCGGTCAGGAGTGCAGGAAATTGTCTGGACAAAACCAATTGGGGAAGATGTAGATGAAGCATTGTATGGACTAATCCGGGAGGAATCTTCAATATTCTACCGTACAGACGAAATCCGGCTGAACAAAGGAAGAATATTTCTCAAGACAGGAGAAGCACAGAAAACATTTCTGCTGACATATAATGGCAGGAGCGTAAGACTTCCAAAATACATTAATAATTACATCAACATGTTTGTCATCCAGGATATGGTGCACGCGGCTCTCGCCAGCGACACAAAAGAGATTAGCCAGTCTCTGTCATACCGCCTCATTCTTGGAACGATGCAGGATTTTCAGAACAAAGTGAGTGTTGCGCTGGAGCTCTATATATTGGAAGGCTCGTCAGATGCGAAAAAATACCTCCAAAACAATGCGGCAAAAATCGCAGAGGCGTTTGCGGAAGGCGAAGATGATATCGCCTTATCAAAATTTGTATCTCTCGGCCTGATGGATGCAGAAGCACTGCTACATACGCTGCCAATCGCCCAGGAGAAGGGACTGCCGACATCTATTGCGTACCTGCTGGAAGAAATGCGGAAATACAGTTTAAGGCTGCCGGATGCTTTGGAAATCTAAAAAGTGTTTTTATAAAAAGAAGCAAAAAATGCTTCTTTTTTTTCTTTTTGAAAGAGATTTCCGGCATATTGGATATATAAGAAAAAAAACTAAAAAAGAGGAGAGAAAAGTAATGTTAAAAAATACAAAAAGCAATAGCAAAAAACCGGCATCCGGATATGACAGAATTGAGTTCTACATTGACTTTGTTCAGGTTCTGCTATCAGCGTTCATGCTGGGGTATGTAATTGGAAAACAGAAAAGAGAAAAAGAGAACTAAAAAATCGGAAAGAGGTGAGAAGATGACAACATTCGAGAAATCGTATTTCGAACTGCCGGTAAGTAATAAGAAATCTCAATGCATTCTGGACTTGGAATCCGGAAAGATTAGCATTTGCGAAGTGCCGCTGGAGTATCGTAATGCAGACTGCTATATGTATGCAATGCAGTATATTCATACGTCTGGTTTGGAAGGCGTGGAAAACAAAATAGAGAGAGAACTTGTCAAGACGCAGATACTCACAGATTTGATGGAAGCGAAAAAACAGAAAAACAGAGAACGGGAGGCGGAACTGTATGGTCTGTTTGAGGGGTATTTTTGTTATGATGGTAACGATATGCTGACGGTGCAATCTTATATCAGCAAACGGAAAGAGGAAATGGACGTTTGAGACATTAAAAAAATCATAAAACACGAGAAGAGAGTAGAGGAGCTGCCGGCAAAGCCGGCGGCTCCTCTAAATATGCCTGCGGGTACATTCCCAGAATACCCTCAGGCATTCGTATTTTCTTGCGTATTTTCAGCTCGTCCAGCTCTGACAAAAAAATATGAAAAAAATGTGAAAAAAACGTCAAAAAAATTTTTTATTTTGCATATTAATCTTGATGGAAAAAACCATCTGCTAAACAGGAAGCCATAGGCTGAAAATATGCCAGCTTGATATGGCTCCGATTAAGCGAATGTGACATATAACCTAATGCATCTGGCGTATAAAAGGTTGAAGGAAACTGCACGAAGCCTTCTATTGGGCTTTGGCTTTGCCTTTTGCTGGTTCGCAGGGCTTTTGCCTGATATAGTACGGAAGAGAAATCTTCCTGGTTTCCACGTAGCCTTTCCTCCAGGCTTAAAATCCAAGTGTAAATAATAAAAAATAGGAGGTAAAAAGATGCAAAATTTAAAGGTTAAAATGTTGTCTGTCGCAATAGCGGCTTTAACTGCTGCAACACCGATATTGTCTTCATATGTGGCATATGCAAGTGATATTACGGTAAATGATGATGGAACAGTAACACAGATTTCTACATCAACAGATGAAAAGACAGACGAAACTAAGTTCCTCTTCGTCAATCTGAAAACGGTCGGAGGCAAGGTTGTAATTAATGAAGGCGAAGACAGTGAACAGACTGTCCGGCTGGAAAAGCAAATGGACAGGTTACATATTGATGTATACGATAAAGATGACGTTATGATATCCTCAGAAAATGCGATAGATAATGGTTATACTTACGTATATGAAGCAAAAGCCGATGATGCTGTTAATGTGAAGGCATATGCAGATGACGGCTACGTAGTAAAGTTGTATGAATTGACTGACGATTCTTCTGGTACTGAAATCGCTGAGGACGTTGGATTTGATGCAGGAAACAAAGTAGAGGCTTTTAAATATCCGGTGTTTATGGAGTATGATAAGACCGTAAAGATTAGATTTGAGAAGAAAGGGTCTGCTGAAGATATTGCGGAAGATTTGAGCGTTAATGATGAGACTGATGAAGCCGGGAAAGAAGTAAATGCGAAAGCTGAAGAAGCCGCTGGTAATAAAGAAGAAATCAAGGTAGAAGCAGATGTAGATAAGCCAGAAAATTCAGAAGCTGAAGATGTAAAGGCTGATGAAGAGGCTGCAACCAAAGTAAGAGATGATAAAAAAGCCGAAGATGCTGATGCCCCAGAGAAATCTGAAGACCTCAAGGATATTGACAGTAACGACAAACAGAATGTATCTGAAGAGATAGCTGTTGACAATGATTTGACGGTGAATACTGATGACAATAAAAAAGATAACGAAGAATCAGATATTACTGTTAATGATAGCAGCATCACCAAAGATATTGATGAAAATGCTGGTGAAGAGCCAGATGAGAAGTCAAGTGAAGACATCATGAATAATAATGGAGATTCAGAAGACGCCAAAGATGCAGATTCTGATAATTCAGACGAGAATTTCGTTTCAGATGAGGCTTCAGACAGTGCAGATAAAGACACCACAATTAATGACGCAGAGACAGAAGAAGCAGAAAAGGCTGAAGAGGCTGACAGTCACACAGATAATACTGAAGATAAGATAGAAAATGACAAACAGGATACTGAACAGTCATATGATATATCAAATCTTGACAACACAAGCTTTGCTTCTGCCAGACTTGTAGTAATCTCTGATAATGCGGAAAGTGTTTCTACTGATAGCAAGTACATAATTGCAAATTATCAGAATATTTATCTGATTCAATATGAGACTGTTGAAGATGCAATGAAGGCATATGTGAAATATACGGATGCCGGATTAGCAGCTGAACCTGATGCGATAATTTCCGCTGCAAGTGATGAATTGTTAGCAGATGAATGTAATCAAACATCTATGAGTGAGGACACAAATCCTATAAATTTCATATACGAAGAAAATGAGTCCACTATTATTGATAGTAATACAAAATTAATTGCATTGATAGATACTGGAGCTTCGGATAATGATAATATTACAAATAGGGTTTCTGTTATCGACAAATCATTTGAAGGAAATGGTCATGGCAACGAAATGGTAAAATCTATTTTAGAGCAAAATCCGAATGCAAATATATTATCAATACGAGCTATTGATAATAATGGTCATGGCAATATCTCTGGAATAATTGCGGCTATGGAATATGCGTTAAATCAAGGCGCTGAAATCATAAACTTATCTATATCATCAAGAACGACTATGTTGAATAGCGTGTTGGAATCTGAAATCAAGAAAGCTGTTAGTGCCGGTGCATCTGTAATTGCCGCAGCTGGAAATGACGGAGCCGATGTTAAAGATTATATGCCAGGTTCAGTAAATGAAGCTATTGTAGTTGGCGCATGTAATGAAAGCGGTGAAAGATTAAGCTCCTCAAACTATGGATATACAGTAGACTATAATGTTGTTGCAGACTCTACATCTCAAGCAGCTGCAAAATATAGTGGTTATATTTCCTCACATGATTATATCGATTTAAATAGTGGTTTGATTTTTAGTCCTGATTACAGCGAAATGATAGCCGACAATGACAAAAAACAGTTACGAGCATATTATATGCTTTATGACCAAACAAGACCTGACCCAGATGAACATACAAAATATGTATTTTCAACATTCAATATTTATTATCCTATTGAACAAACTGTAAACAATATGATGCTTTTTAAAATTAATCCAAATGCATCAAGATATGACTATAACGCAAATGGAATTACGATAGATATAGATATAAATAGAGGTGCTCCGGAAGGACATCAGCATCCGATTACAAATGAGTGTATATATGACGAAAAAACCGGATATTTAAGTATTCCTGAACAATATAAAGAAGAAGACCTTACTGTAACAATCTGGCAATCCAGAGAGGATGCATTTTATAAAGATTTTATACCCGATGAAGTAAAACCGCAAGAAGACCAAACGGGAATGATGACGATTGCTCGATTTGCAAATGATTTCCCGTATGGATACATTAACCCATCTTATGCATATAAAGGATGTAATGCCAATGTGAAATTAAAAGGTGACCCAGACTCTGTTAAAGTAGGTGATTTATGGACTGGTTCAGCAACTACAATGTATATAGGAGATACAGATTGGGGAGCTCAAGTCCCATATGGATGGGTTGCTGGTTCTGAGGCCTACGGAAAAGAATGGAGATGTGGACAGATTTTTAATATAACCTCATGTCAGAACAAGATGTTTGTTAATATTGGTGGAGCAGGAGAATACGGAAAAAGTTCTAAAAATTGGCTATGGGGTGGATGTATCAGTGATATAGATAATGCTTTCGAGGGACCTCCTTTAGTAAGTTCTATTTATGTTGAGTGTATTGCGAAATCTGGCAATAATGCAACGTTTTACTTACATGCGTCATGTCATGGCCCGCAAGGCCAAGCAGCCCAAACGATGGTTTCAACGTTTACAGCCATTATCACACCAGATGAAACAGAGCTCACTATCCATAAAAGATTTTCAAGTCCTCAGCTTACACAACAGACAAGCAGGGTTGGAGATTTAGTTACAAAATTTGGAATTTATAACAAAAAAAGCTGTCCGGAAGGTCAAGAAGTAAAAATCATTGATATTAACGGCGGTAAATCTTCCAAAGCTGTAGGCAAAACAACCTTAAAACCTGGAATTTACTATGTTAAGGAACTCAAAAGAATCTCCGGAACAATAGAAAATGGCAAGGTATATGGGCCAATAACAATTAAAAAAGGTGATAAACCAAAAGATTTATCTGACTTTGTTAAAGACTCAGATAAAGATGATATATCAATGGATAAAAACGGATATGTATTGAATATACCATTCCGCTTCACAGGAGAGCTGTTAACAAAGTTAAAGGGTGATACATTACAACCGTTAGAGGGAGCTGTGTTTAAAGTAAACTACAGTGAAGGAACTGGTAGTGATTATAAACGCAAAAGAACCTGGTACTTCGTTACAGATAAAAATGGAAAAATAAAATATGACCGTAAGCATTTAGCAGATAATGATGCAAGGTTTAAAGGTAAAGTGCCTGCATCAGATGAAATGTTTACCACTGCTGCTGATATCAATAAGACAGCTTTACCTACCTGCGAATTGCATATTAAAGAATATCTGGCTCCAGATGGATATAGTAAAGATGGCGAAATGCATGTAATAGTAATTAAAGGTATCAGGGATAACAATCAAAAGTTCACCGATAAGAATGCCGTTGCTGACAATACGCCAACAATCAAAGACCCAGTAGCTAGCGATAAATGGAGAGTTCGAGTCCAGGCGAAAAAAATCGACGAGAATGGAAAAGGATTAGCCGGAGCGAAATTTGGTATATACGATAGCGAAGATTGTTCCGGAGCACCTTTAAAAACTATCATATCAAAAGATGATGGTACTACGAATATTGAAACGATAGATGACATTCCACAAACAACTGAAACATATGAAGTATGGTGTAAGGAAGTCCAGGCTCCTCCAGGATATGCAATATTAGAAACCCCAGTTAAATTAACGTTTAAACTTGCAGATTTCAAAAAGCTCAGTGTAGACGACCAGAAAAAAGGAGAATTAAAAATATTTGGCCTGACAGATGGAGGCAAAGGTATTGTAAATGAAAAAGGATGGCAGGTCAGAATTCAAACTAAAAAAATCAATCGTGACAAAACGCCTTTAGCTGGTGCTGTATTTACTATTTACTCAGATGAGGCATGTAAAGATGCTGATGCAATTACAACCATTACATCTGGTGACGATGGAATGACAGATATAGCAAAAATCCTTGTTCCTAATTCAGAACAAGAGAAAACTTTTTATTGCAAAGAGACAAAAGCTCCACAAGGTAAAATTATAAAGGAAACCATCTTCCCTTTAACATTTAAAAAAGCTGATTATACAGCCCCTGACGGTGAACTAAAAACGTTTGGTCCAAAAGAAGGAATTATAAATGATGAAGGATGGAAAGTGCGTGTAAATGCAAAAAAAGTTGATGGAGACAAAAAGGGACTTGCAGGAGCAAAGTTTACAGTATATGACAATGAATCTCTAAGTAATGAAAGTATACTTGGAGTCCTGGAATCATCCGCTGATGGCACTACAAATGAATTATCACTTGGCTTTAATATGAATATTACTGAAGTGACATTATATTGTCAAGAAACAACGCCCCCTGACGGCTATATTGGAACAGATGAGATTTTCAAAGTAACCTTCAAAAAAGCCGATTACGATAAATTGAAGGCACAAGACGCAAACACAAAAGGTGAGTTGAAAACGTTTAGCACGGAAATTGTGAATGTATCAGTTACTCCTACCCCTACTATTAGTGTTACTCCGACTCCACCAACTCCACCAAGCGGTGGACTGTATGTCAAAAAGACATCAAAGGCACCTAAGGATATTATGGATTTAAAGAGTTATACTCTTGCAGATGCAGAATACAGAGTAACATCAAGCAGGGCTGGAGATATGGGAACACTGACAACAGATGAGTCTGGATACTCAAATGTACTATCTCTTCCAGATAATAGCATTCCGCATCATCAGGATGCAGTATACGATATTCATGGCAATCTGATACAGGAGGCGAAAGACTGGATTGAGAAAGTCCAGACGACATACTATATCACAGAAATAAAAGCGCCAAATTATCATTCCGTATATGCGGGTACGAAGTCACAATCTGTTGTCATGCCTGATGATGCAGGACAGACATTTGAAATTCCATTCGAAAATGAACCGATTTTCTGTGATGGAAAACTGGATATTGAAAAGCTGGGTGTTAAAGGTGAGGTAGTCGTTGGCGCCGTCTTTAAAGTGGAATACTTTGATGCTGATGGTCCAAATGAAAGTGACCTTGTCAGAACGTGGTATTTGAAATCAGATACGCAAGGACATGTCAGAATGGACGAAGCTCATCTTGATAAAAACAATCAAAGTGATGACTTCTTTAAGTATGATGGAAATATAGTAATCCCAATTGGAGGATATCTCCAGATAACAGAGGTTGACGCTCCGGCAGAATATGTAGTAGAAACAGAGCCTGTAGGTATTGCAACAACAAAAGATGCAGACTTTAAGCTTACATACGATAATGCGAAAGCATGGTATGAAGAACTTGAACGATGCCGTGTAAATTTGAAAAAATATGAAGCAGACGGAAAAACTCCAATAGCCGGTGTTGAGTTTGAGATAAAGTTTCTAAAGCAAGCGATAGCCCCTACATCAAAAATGCATCCAAACTTCAAGAGACTGTTAAAAGAAGGGGAATCTACAATACGGCATACTGATGAAAACGGTGATGTTTTCTTTGATAATCTCGACCAAGGCATTTATCAGATTACAGAAATAAAAACCCTTGATGGAAATTCGTTGTTGAAAGAACCTATCATTGTAACACTGCCGATGACAATGACCGAAGATGAAGCTAATGAATATGGTAATGTTAACTACGAAACAGCAAAAGAAGATGTCAATTATTCTGGCAAATGGTATTTTTATGAATGCTTATACGAAATCACCAATAACGCAGTATTTAAAATGCCGATGACTGGTGATGATGGTAGGTGGAAGTATGGATTTATCGGACTTGGAATTGTTATGGCGATAAGTGCTGGGTTTGTGATTTGTAATACAAAAAGTAAGAAAACAAAGAAACGAAAACATAGAAGATAAAATATACAACAGACAAAGAGAGCAGTGCTAACCTGCTCTCTTTGTCTGTTGCTATAATGTCATACGTAAAGCATCATGGCACTTGCTGCGACAATATATAGTATTAAATAAAATATTATATTACGTTATTGTAATTTAATTCCATGTCGCAGTTATTTTTGTATTGCTCGTTAGACCCATCCCTGTTACTGGAGTAGTATACCACATCCATCCGGCAAATGTATATCCATCTCTTACAGGTGTTGGGATGTCTCTACTAAATTTTAATGCCGTGCCATGATAAAAATACATATCATATACAGTAGCATTATTCAATGTTGGAAAGTATCCGCCATTTGCATCAATTGTCAGCTTTTCTTTTTCACCATAAGCAGTAAAAACCTGCACACAATAATATGAAGAACCAGATTTATATACTCCAACCCCGAGATGAGTGGAATATGTATTTAATAATGCGACACGATGTCCAGGACTATTCATCCATCCATCAATTGTACTTTGTGGAGATGTAAAGCCTGCAGCTATATTTTCTCCTCCATTATAATCCGGAATACCATATTCGCTTAAAATAGAAGTACTGTCTGTCCCATCCGGTCTTGTATGAGAAAACTTGATGGAAATCTCCTTTGCCCTCTCCATAGCGGCTCTATTTAAGTCGTTATTAGTCTGTACTAGCGGCTCTCCATGTTTTGCTCTTTCAACATTCGTTAATCTAAAAATCTCAGCTGCGAACTGTTCTTCCGTAAATGTTGGAGCTGGTGTGATATCAGGTTTATCGTCGTCATCGCCTGATGGTACGTAAACTTTAACACCATTTGTGTCGTATTTGCCCGCTTTTCCTGACTTGGAATATGCTTTTACAGTATAAATATTATCCTGCCCTTCAAAAGGGTACTTGTCTGTACAACTTAATCCTGAAACTGTATCAAGTGACAGCCATTTTGTATTACCTTTATTCCTTACATATACATCATATGTATCAGCTCCGCCTGCCTTAAACCATGAAATTGTAACAGAACCATTAGAATTTAATTTAGCTTCATTTAGTTTTACAGTTTGAGGAATTGTATTAGTTGTCAATCCTTTTTTGTTATATGCGCCTGCTTTTTTTGTTTTTTTGTTATAGGCTTTCACTGTATAAGTATATTTATATCCTGTATCGATTGGATATTTTTTTGAGGAAGTGTGAGTGTAACTGGATTTCGTGTTATCCAGTGTCTTTATTTTAATCCACTTATTGCTACCAGCCTCTTTGTAATATACGATGTAATGAGTGGCGCCTGATGTCTTTTTCCACTTGATATTAATCTTGTTATAATCAGTGGCTTTGATACTTGACAATTTTACCGTTCCCGGTTTGGTTGCCGCCTGCACTGGAATCTGCGCAATGCTGAAGGAGAGCAGGAGCGCGGCGAGAATTGAAAGTATCTGGTAAAAATATTTCTTGATATTTGTTTCTTTCATATATAACTACCTCCGTTTTTATTTTTCTTTGTATATATTTTACTGTATACAAGCGTGTTTTGCAAATTTTTTTATGATATGTTGTAATATCATTATTTTCCGCAAAAATTTTTACCGTTAATATTAATATGCCGAAAAAAAGACAGATAAGATTTCTTTTTTTATTGTTGTAGATAAGAGTACATAAAGTAAAATAGACTGTAGTAATCATTTGACTTTTAGCTAAATACTGTGTATTGTAATAATATAAGTATGGAATAGTAACTTAAACCACTCAATCTATTGTACCAAGGCTATAATATTCAGTATAAGTAAAGTAAGCCTTGAATAACAGTCAATTGTATCGGACTTTTTTTGTTTTGATACGTTTTTTTTTGTAAGAATCTATTTTTTAAGCATATTGATAATAGAACAATCTAATTTGTCAAGTCATATATTTATTTAGGAGATAAAGATATTGATAAAAGTAATAGAACAGACCAAAGGGAAAGAGCTAATGTATGTTATGTATATAGACGATAATTTTGATGGTGTAACACAGATAAATATCCTGTATCGAACGACAGAGTGCTACGTAAATGACTCAAAGTATTATTTTATTTATGATGGCGCAATGAATCCAATTAGGGAATCTTTTGAATTTTTAAACAATTATTATGGAACGAAGTCTATTAATACTCGTACAATGGCACTTCATGCATTAAAGATTTTGTATTCTTATGAAAAAATCATAGGCACAAAACTTGAAGATTTTACATCTACAGATTTAATTGGTTTTAAAGAATTTCTTCTTGGATTCTGCCGAAAAGGAAAAGTAATAGAATTTGCAAACCTTACAGAAAGACAACCTGATACGGTAAATATGTATCTAGGAATTTATAGAGCATACCTGAAGTCTCAGGGAAAGAAAAACCAGTACCTGGAAGAAAGTTCAGGCAAATCGGTAAGCTATATTTCAAATTATGATTATACTACGCACAAATCTGCTGGATATAAAAGTAACGTCAAAACAGTGACAAAAACAGAAATTCCTCAATATATTTCAGTTGATGAATTTTCACATATAATATCCTTAATTAGGAAGAAATATAGCAAAAGAGAAGAATGCATCATTAGGCTTATGTATGAGACGGGAATGAGAATAGGGGAAGTTCTGGGGTTGACTAATGAAGATGTAAGATGCGAACAAGTAAATGGTTCATATTATTATGCCATCTACATCCGAAACAGAGTCTGCGATAAGTATTATCAATTAGCAAAATCCGTACGCAACCCAGTATCTGCAACTGAGTATAAAGGGAAGAAGTATAATACCATTAACTATGGATATCAAATGTTGTTTGTTACAGAGGAGCTTTTTCAATTAATATGTGATTACATTGAAGAAGCTCACTCAAAGGCTCGTGATAATTATGAAAAAAGGTATAAAAAGTCATATGCCGATATTGTAACTGACGATGAAGAAAATTTTTATATTTTTGTTAATAATTATGGAAGCCCATTGTCAAATATAACATGGAATTCTATTCTGAAAAATATTTTCAATGAAGCTGGAATAATTGTTGATAAGCACATCAGGGAACATAATTTAAGTCACCGTTTTCGTCATGGATTTGCAATGTTCCAAGTTCAATACATGAAAAGAGATGCGGTTGAATTGTCTAAATTAATGAGACACTCTTCAATTAGTTCTACTCTGATATACTATAATCCCACGATATCAGATAAAATTAAATTAAAAACAGAGTTTACTAAAGAACTCTATTCAATACTTCCGGAATTAAAAAATATATAACATGGAAGGTGGTGACATATAATGAAGCATAATATTATTGAAAAATATACAGATGAAAATATAGAAAAAATAGTCCAAGAGCTGGTATTTAAAATGTATCCTAAAGAAAATTTACAGAAAAAGGATTGCATGGACAGGTTTAAAAAAACAAATAGACAATATTATGAAATACTAAAGGATGTTAGAGTTTCTGATTTGTCGCCTTCTTATTTGGTTTCTTTAGTACCAACGTTGTCGCAAAAAAAGGCATCGTATTTGATACGCGTTTGTGTAAAACTTGTAGAATACGGATTAGCAGATAATTTGAATAGATTGCTGTACTTTAAGGAAAGGATAACTGCAATTGCCTGGAGCACTTATAAGGCAGATATCATACAAATATTTAATTCTGATGATTATGAATATTTCAAAACTCATAACCTGTTATGTTCTAAATCTGGTATTAAATTGTTCTTTGCCGGTTCAAGATTTTATGAGCATATTAATAGTATTCAAAACATGGAGGTAAAAACATGCGTACAACAATTCTTATCCATTATAAAAAAAAGTGAACAATATACGGTGGAAACGAGAATTCTGCAAATATATGACTTTCAGGAAATTATCAGTCTCATTTCCAAAACTTATATTAATGAATGGAATCGAAGAATGTTTTTAAATGTAAAGCAGAAAGTTTTATGTTTACGTTTCTTAGAATTTGTTTCCCAAAAACATGATTTGTCTGATAATATTAATGAAATGTTTAAATTCAAAAAGTATTTGGAAGACCGAAGGGGAGCTACAAAATGTTGGCAAGAAATTTGCAGTAACGATATTAGACAATGTTTTTTAACTAACGGGCAAAATGGAGAGACTATAAGCTTTTATTATACGGATATTACCTATGAAGCACAATTGTTTTCTGATATCAAAGCATATGTAAATGAAAAGTCCGAAACATGTAAACAAAAGGAATTAAAAATTTTTACAGAAAATTTTTTACTCTCAACAGGGAAGGAAAAGTTGGAGTCTGTAAACGATTTATCTTACGAAACATACCTGGCAAGCGGTAATTACTTTTCAGAATTTAATAAAGCAAAGGTGTATTATAGCCATATATATTCATTCTATGCGTTTCTGATGAAAAAATATAATATCGAAATATTCAGGCAGGCTAATATATCGAATAAGCTTTTTCTAAGAAAAGGTATCTTAAATTTATTATTACAGGGATATACAATTGAAAATTACAATCCTTTAGACGAAGTCCCCTGTTCAAATAAGTGGATATTGCTTTACGATTCTCAATATGATACCGGAACTTATCATAAGGCCAGTGATTCTATAGCTATTGACTTTTCAGATATCAATAATGAGTTGTTTAGAAAATTATCTAAAATGTTTATATGGCATTATAATACTTCTATCAATAAAAAAACTGGTATGCTGATTAGCATAAAAGAAGCTTTAAATTATATAAATGATTTAAGAAGAGGAAATTGTATTTCCATATACTGTAAAAATAAAGTTGATATGTATGGTAGCATATCAACAGATGAAGCTTACGCATACAAAATGTATGTCAAAATGAACAGCCAATCACAAGTATCGACTGCAAATAAGATTTTCAATTTCAGTAGGTTTTTGAAAGTAATAAAAGAAAATGGCGAAATGGATATTCAAGAAGTGACTTTCCGTTTTTTAAAAACCAATCTTACATTAGAAAATAATGCAAAATCTATACCAGACAATGAGCTAAATAAACTTATCAAGGTTATAGAATACAATGCTGATAACAATGTACAAAAATTTCTGCTTTCACTCATATTTAAGATTGCTTTAGATACGGAAATGAGAATATCTGAAATCTTGTCTTTGGATGTAGATTGCGTGAAAGAAACGTCTAAAAATGGAGAATATGTATTAGTAAGAAAAAGGAAGAGCGCTTCTTTCAAAAAAGAACTTGAACCAATTACTTCTGAAACAAAAATAGTAATTGATAAAGCCATTAGCAGCACAAAACAATATAGAGATAACGCTCCCATAGACATAAAGGATAAGTTGTTTATTGTCCCAGCTAATGGAATTATCCAGGTAAGACGTATTACTTCAGAAAATTTTCGTAAATATCTGGTTTCCTGTTGTATAGACGCAGGAATTCAAAGATATACCGCAGACAATCTAAGGGATACGCATATGACAAAAGCAAGAATATATAAATTAAAGCATAAGATGTCCGATTTAGAACATTCTGTATTAACCGGACATACAACTAAAAACGTTGATATGAATCATTATGTTGATATTTCTATAGAAACAATGCTTGAATCAGTTTATGGTATTGTAATAGGAGACGTTGATATAAATGGTAAAATTGTAAATGAGCTAGATAGCAAAATTGCAACGATTGAAAATGAAGTCTCCAATGGATGCGGTTATTGCTCAAACGAAAGCTGCGACAACTTGACATATTTAGATTGTCTAATGTGTAAAAATTTTGTAACAATGCCAAGCAGACGATATTTTTTTGAAGCGCAACTTCAAACTATGGATGAAAAAATCAAGAACTCAGCCCTTCCCCATGACAAAGAAGACATTGTTAATATTAAACGCTTACTCGTGAAATATATAGCCAAAATAAAAGAATTGGAGGTGATTTTAACAGATGAATAACAGCACTGCAATTGCCATTAAAATAGATATCGATAACGAAAGCTTGGAATATAATGAAGTTAAAAATTTCTTAAGGAATATAAAGAAGAACAAAAAAATATTATTAAATGATATCACAATAGAATATGAAGCTGACTTATGGGATTTATCTAATATTAATCCAAGTAATATTGGCAATTCAAAAAACAGATTCTGTTTTTCTGAAATCCCTGCAACGTATATGCCATTGATTAAGGATTATATTCTCATAAACCTTCTTGAAGGAAACAAAAAAATCCAAACATTATACACTCAGTTTACAATTTTGAGAATTTAGCTGTCGCATCCTCGTAACTTTAGTCGTGAGTTAGACGGCCTTTTAAGTACATAAAAATATCGTTTATGCTTGCGTTGGTAACGAGCGCGAAGTGCGAGTTATCATCGACAGTTTATTTCTCTGCATTTCGGTGTAGGGAATTTTTTTTATTTCTATCAAATTTTTTTCGCAAAAAATCGTCTCTTTTTTTATTTTTTCGGCATATTAAATGTATAAGAAATTTAATTTTAATCTGGCAACGACTCCGGCAGAATTCCGGGGAGTTATCAATTTATGCTGGTGCCGAATCCGGCAAAGCCGGTGAGGCATCAACGTAGTCTGGTAACGAAGAGATTTGCTCTGAGTTATCAAAGACAGATTTTCATGAAAGGAGGTGCTTTGTATGGAAATCACTTCAAGTTATCAGGTAGAAATCTTATCGAATACAGATATGAAAAACACAGTACAGATTTACCGCAGGGCACTTGCCTTCGTTATCGATGTATGTAATAGAGAATGGGGAAATATTTCGGTTCTTGGTGGTACAAAAGAAAAAGACCACTACGTAGAGAAATTAATACATCCAACTAAAAATAATCCAAATCCAAAATATCCATTTGATATCAAGGGGTCTGAATTCTATAAATTTCCATCATATCTCA
>OIZB01001171.1_pt1 | contig 15212 bp, 19 predicted proteins | sample 1588401 | NCBI WGS metagenome assembly OIZB01 (sample SAMN03283270) | human gut metagenome | biome: human-associated habitat; material: feces | host: Homo sapiens | place: USA | collected 2013
ATTTTTATAATGAACTGATATGGTTGATAAGTTACAGGGAACACTGGGAAAGTAGAGGAACTCTCCCCCTGTTCCATTTATGCTAAGCTACATATGGCAACAGCATTGCCGGAATACTACTGAATCTGCATCCCCAAAGGCTCTGTCATTGCTGCGATCTCATCCAGTGTATACAGCCTGATCGGATTGCCTTCTTCAAGCTCCGGCTTTGTGAGTGGCTTATCGTAAGCATAGTCTGCCTGACCATACAGCAGTGTTCTGGTAGCTTTATCCCATTCAAATGCGGATAGTAGTGTGATTCCTTTCATAATAAACTGCGTACGTAGTTCCACCACCACCATCACGGGTGCCCAACACTTCCACTTCTCCTTCTGTAGGTATTGTAAATGTTACTGGTGTATTTGTAATCATAAATGGTTTCCTGCTCTGTTGCTGCTGTACTTTCTGTCTGTGCCGGTGACGGTGACTCAGAAGAAGTCTGGTCTGCTGCAGGTGCTCCGGAGCATGCTGCCATAGACATTGCCATTACAACAGCAAGCATACCCTTCATCATACTCTTAATTCTCATAATCGTTTCTCCTCTCTGAAACATGTTTTGTTTTTCCTCTGCTTCACTATACAATACCGTTGTAAAAACCAATGTCCAAAGTAGGAAAAATTTGAGTAAATTCCGACACTTATTTTATGCAGTTCTATCTTTATGAGATTTCATCAACATCATAATACTTAAAATCCCGGAAGCAGGCACTTCCTCCTGTTTCCTCTGCCGCATAGCAGAACAGACCAAACCGGCAACCAGTAAAATGATCCAGTTTGAAGTACAGCTTATGCACGGTTCCGATGGGTAGCCAGTCTCCCTTATTTACCCGGTAATAGCAGCGTGCTTCATCCTTCATGTTACAGAAATCTGCTTCAAGACGAAAATCCATCTGGTGTGATTCAACAACAGTTCCTTCCGTCATATCCAATATACCATCTTCTTTTTTATCCAGCATAAGGACTTCATATTTTCCATGATGTTTTGTAATGCCAACTGCAGCATAACAGCTCTGCAACGCACACAAACCTGCGACATCGCCCTCTTTCAATGCAGAAGCATCAACAGTAACCTCAGCTGCGCAGGACGGATAACTCATCCTTTGCGTAAGCGTATTTACTGCCTGTGTAAGCTCTGTACAAACTTCCCGTGTTGTAATTGTATAGGTTCCCTGCAATGCATCCAGATGATAGTACCGTGGATCTGGATCATGATTAAACTGCCAGCGCGGAAGCAGCCCATTACAGAAATCATCACTTCCCACTAATGGCTGATAAATATATCCTGGTCTGGTACTGTGAACCTCTATTTCTTCCGGCACATGTCCGTTCTGTCCAAAAAACGGAAAATGATCCTTCCAGGTAACCGGAAGCAGAATAGGAATCCGTCCAACTGCTCCGGAATCCTGAAACAGCATTGCATACCACTTTCCATCCGGCGTATCCACTATTCCTCCCTGTGCCACGCCCTGTCCACAATATCCACGATCATCACAAAGTACATCTCCACCCGTGAATTCTCCTTCCAGAGAATCACTGTAAAAGCATGCTTCCGTCCGCATCCAGCGGTCTCTCAGGGAATGAACCAGAAAAATATAATAATAGCCGTTTATTTTTTGAATATGAGAACCCTCATAGCCTAGCTCCGGGTTCTTATGATCACTGACTAAAAGACGATGTAATCCGTCCTTCTTTGGTGCAGTCAAATCTTCATTCAATTCTGTAATCCAGATTTCATCATTTCCATATACAATATAGTTTCTGCCATCCTCATCAAATAATAAAGAGCCGTCATGATAAAAGCCTTCTATCAGCTGCTTTTTCCATGGACCATCTATTTTTTCCGAAGTATACAAATAAGTCTTACGGGTATCATTTGCCACAAAGCAGATATAAAATCGGCCTTCATGATAGCGCAGGGAAGCTGCCCACATGCCCTGTCCGTAAATATTCTGACCGCTTTTCAGTTGCTGCGCATCCGTATGATCCAACGTCTCATAGACATAAGTCACATGCTCCCAGTGCACCAGATCAAAAGACTGCAGAATCTCACAGCCCGGCATAAAGTGCATGGTTGTGGATACCATATAATAGGTGTCTTCTACGCGGATCACGTCCGGATCTGGATAATCCAATCTTGTTATAGGATTTACATTCATTGTTTATTCCTTTCTGTTTTATCTCCATATTCTTTCTTTGTTCTATTCTATTTTTACTATTTTATCTTTGTTTCTTATCTATACATTAACAGTAGTATGCTTTTTCGTTGTACGTAAAATGATATGCCCTAGCACCATGACTCTTTAATGACACACTAAGGCTCTTTGGCTCTTCCACGTGCTCTCCGCTCCAAAGCTCCGTTCCATTTACTCCATCATAAATCTCCAGATCGGCAAGCGGTATGGATATGTCACTGTCTTTATCACCCAGATTAAATACCGCGACATAATATCCACCCTTTGTATCTGCTGCAATCCACAATGCATGCTCTATACCATCGATTTCACGTCTCCACACCTGATGCGAATGCCGTGCATTTGCATGCATGGCAAGTATTTCAGAATTGGTTACCAGATTCATAGTGAATTCGTCAAACCCTGTCAGCTCTCCTCCCAGCATCAAAGGAGAACGCATGATACTCCAGAGTGTCAGCATGGTGATCTGCTCATCCTGTGTGAAATTCGTCCAGTTATTCACATCATATACCTGCCGTATCGGTCCGACCGGAAGCATATCGGCATCCGGCCAGTGCCCTGCACCTGCATGGGTGCACCATTTTTCTGCTCTTGAAAACATATCATATAACAGTTCCCACTTATCCCAGAAATCATCGGTGATTCTCCACATATTGGAAATTTGCTTATAAAGCTCTGCCTTTTCTAAAAGAGCAGGTCCCGGCGACAGACTTAAAACCATGGGTCTTCCGCAACCATGCAATGATTTGCTCAGCATAATCAGTTCGGATTCCTCATGTGGCAGTTCCCGTGCAATATCATCACATTTAATAAAATCCACACCCCAGGAAGCATATAATTCAAAAATACTGTTATAGTATTCCCGTGCCCCGTCTTTCTCAGGATCTACACCATACATATCCGTATTCCAGGCACAGATACTGTTTGTTTTGGCAATTTCCCGGGCATGTCTGTCACTGTTCATGATTTTCGTGTTCTGATGTACAGCCTGTCGTGGAATCCCTCTCATAATATGAATGCCGAACTTCAATCCAAGAGAATGGACATATTCTGCCAATGGTCCAAAGCCCGCACCGTTTGCTGCGGAAGGAAAACGATTTACTGCGGGAAGCAGTCTTCCATACTCATCCATTACTACATCCGCAAAAGGATGATACTCATTGGTTGCAGCATAAGGCTCATACCATTGGATATCCACCACAATATATTCCCAACCGTACTCCTTCAGATGCTCAGCCATAAATTCAGCGTTCCGTCGTACGATATCTTCTGTAACAGCCGCTCCATAACAATCCCAGCTGTTCCACCCCATAGGTGCTGTTTTCATCTTCATCTGTTTTATACCCTCTCGATATCCTGTTAATTCTGTCCGTAATATGCATTTGTACCATGCTTACGGAAATAATGCTTATCCTGTAATTCCTGCGGATGAATCAGCTCGGTTCGATATGCCATCTTGGCAACCTCTTCAAGAACCACCACATTGTGGACGGCCTCCTTTGCATCCTTGCCCCAGGAAAAAGGATCATGATTCTTGCACAACACTGCAGGAACTGCCATTACATCCTTCTTCATGCGTTTAAATTCCGAAACAATCAGGTGTCCGGTATTTTCTTCGTAAGCAGAGTTAATCTCTTCCTTCGTCAGACATCTCACACAGGGGATTTCTCCGTAGAAATAATCCGCATGAGTCGTACCATAACAGGGAATTGGGTCTATGTCAATACTTTGGACACAAAAAGTTGAACTTTTCTCCCAGCATAACATATGCCGAGAGAATTATTTCTTAGGCTGCTAGAGCCTCATCTTCAACCTGTTGTGGTGTCTTGTAATCAAGAGCACTATGGCGCCTTTTTCGGTTGTAGAATGACTCTATATATTCAAAGAGTGCTGATTTAGCCTCCTCAAATGTGTAATATGTAGTTGTGTATACTTCTTCCTTTTTTAATACAGAATGGAAGGATTCGATGCAGGCATTATCATAGGGGTTGCCCTTCCTGCTGAATGAATGTAGCATTCCCTGATCCTGTAAGTATTTCTCGAATTCTTCACTGGTATCAGTATCATTACCTTGTCCCTTGAACACTTCCATATCAGTAAAAAGGACATCCCCTGACCTGTAAAATCTACAGTTCCGGAATGTCCTTTTTTCCATACTTCACTATATTTTTAACACATGATACTGCTTATCCACAATCTATATGATTCCAAAATGTCTAAATGCCTGCATAATCGCATCTTCCTTCTCCGGTGTACACTGTGGCTGTCTCGCATTCTCTGATTTAGCCGGATTGAAGTTCTCACCGACATCTAATCCACACTTCTTCTTAATCTGTGCGATATACAGTGATGAAACCTTCAGTCCTGTCTTTTCAAGTACATATGCCTTTATCTGCTCATAAGTTGCTTTTCCCTTAAATTCAGATAAATCCATATCCTCCAGGGAGAAGTCAACCTTCACTTTTCTGCTGTCGGCCATTCTCCGTTCCACTTCGGTGCGCGCTGAGCAAAGGTCCACCGGACCTTTAGCGCCCTTGGAAAGTAAGACAACCGTCTCAACGGTACTTTCATTTTCCCAACTTATATCATCTATCACAGTACCATTATAATATACTGGGAATCTGAAGTGTATATGTTTTAGAAACTTGCCATTTTCAAGGCGTTCCGGATAAAGCTCAATGCTTTCCACGAAGGTTCCCATGAATTCCTTCTTCTCTGCATCTGATAATTTATCATATAACTTATCAAAGGCAATTTGGAAATTGTAGATTCTGTCCCCTGACAACTGCTTTCTTCGAATATGTGCCAGGCGACTCTGTATTTCATCCATATGATTTTCTGTCAGAGCCATTTCATCATATTTATCATAAAAACGCTTTTGCAGGTCATCATATTTCTTCTCATACATGGAATCTGTCACATCAAGGTTATCCATCTGGATAGCTATCTTGTCCTTTGACACCTCAAGCTGCCTCATTTTCTTCTTTAATCCATCAAGCTCTTGCTCCAGTTCAGAGGTATCAACTCTGGCTGCAATCTTCTCTCTGATACCCTTTTCAAAGTCCGGAGAAGTAACCATTTTCTTAATCAGCTCAGCTACTGCATCATTTACAATATCCTGTCCCCATTGCTTATGGTAATCGCACTTATGTCCCGTGGTCCCAGTAGGATGCTTACAGGCATAATAGAAATAATCTCTATAAGTGCCACCTTTTGGATGTCTCTTACGATTTACATTACCATACATATTGGCACCACATCCCGGGCACTTTAAAATACCGGTCAAAATATGTTCGTGTTCAAGGCTATGCGTCTTAACGCGCTTCACTCCCGTAGTTTTTCTCTTATCCTGAGCCGCCTTCCATTCTTCTGCACTGATAATTGCTTCATGTTCTCCGTCTACAACCATGAATTCATCTTGTTTTACAACATGAAACTCATTTCTTTTTCCCTGGACCTTCTCTGTTTTTCTTCTTCCATAGGCTAATTTACCGCAGTAAACAGGATTATCAATTACACCTTTGACAAAGGATGCCGCAAAGCCATCAATCGTATTATTCTGGCGTTTCTTTTTCACATAACCGCTTTCGTTGAGAAACGCAGCAATTGCTGCTACTCCCATAGTTGTATTGATATATTTATCAAAGATAATTTTTATTACTTCCACTTCATCTTCCGCAATAAATAATGATCCATCTACAAGCTTATATCCATATGGAGCAAAACCACCATTCCATTTTCCTTCTCTGGCCTTCTGCTTACGACCTTCCATAGTCTGAACAAGAATATTGTCTCTTTCAATTTCTGCAACAGCTGATAGAACCGAAATCATAAGCTTGCCGGCATCCTTAGAAGAATCAATGCCATCCTCAACACAGATCAGATTGACTCCGAAATCCTGCATCTTTTGCAGTGAGCTAAGTACATCAGCGGCATTTCTTCCAAAACGAGAAAGCTTAAAAACAAGAACATAGTCAATATCATCTGTGCCTGCTTCAATTAGTTCAAGCATTTCCTTAAACTGTGGACGGCCATCAACATTTTTACCGGATTTACCTTCATCAGAAAACTCTCTAACTACAACCATGTCCTGATAATCAGCATATTTCTTAAGTTTTTCCTTCTGAGCATCTAAACTGACCCCATCGACCTGCATGGCAGTAGATACTCTTGTATATATGTAACATCGTTGCTTTTTCAAATAATCACTCCTCCAAAATATATATCAACCATTTTGCCAATGCCGACAAAATGGTTGAATACTATTGTTCCTCAATCCTATTGCTGATTTTTTCAGCCTCATTTAGGACTCGAAGTTGATACTCTGCAATCTCCTTCAACGCTTCGAATCTATCTTTCTTATCCATTCCCTCTCGAATCATTTGTGCGTTATGCGATTCAAGATTCGATAGAACAGTTAATTCATTTATTGTTGCATAATCCCTAACATTACTCTTTTTTGCAAGCTCTGGATTAGCCTCTCTCCAAGCTTTTGCAGTAAAACCAAATAATGCTACATTAAGTAAATCCGCCTCTTCTGCATAAGGAAGCCACTGTAAATCCTCACGATAATTGCATACAGGAATCAAATAATTCTTAACCGCATCCGTTTGAATTAAATAATTATTCTTGGATAGAAATCTCTTTGCATCCCATTCCAACTTCTGCAAATCATTTTCAGCTTCCTTTAGTCTTTGGAACTCTTTGATCAGGTACAATTTGAACACCGGACTGATAGCAGAAGCAAATTCAAATGCAATATCCTTATGCGCAAATGTTCCGCCGTATTTTCCACGTTTAACATACAGTCCAACTGCATTAGTTTTTTCTACCCATTCTGATACGCTTGGTGTAAACGTAACAAGTCCTGCCTCTTTTTTAAAGTGTTCAGATTCGAACACTTTAAAATTCGGATTATATATTTCTTCCCATGTTGATAAGAATTCCAAAGTGCTTCTATTTCTTAACCAATTTCGAATAACATCCGCAGCTCGCGAATTATCCGATTTAGCAGCTGCTATATCTGTAATACAGATATAGTCATCTATGTCTTCATACGATACCGTAACCGGTATTCCCTGAACTGTAATAACTCTATTCTTAGCCATTATTCTGTTCCTCCTTCGCCTTATTCATCTGCTCTGCCTTCACATAATACTCAAGCAGTCGCAGAAAGTACTTAGGAACACGCTTCTTTCCATGCTCCCAGTCACTAACTGTCATATAGGGAATTTCAAAGTACTCACAAAACTGATGCCTGTTCATGCCGGTACTTTCCCTTAGTTCAATTAAAATATCTTTTGCGTCTCTATCATCATTCATAATATAATCTGCCATATCTTTGCTCCTTTCACGCTAAGCGTCAATATTATATTATCACGCAACACGTGAATATTCAAGATTAAGTATATAATCCTGCCTGTCTCCAGACGCATTAGTCCACTCATATATCAATGCTACTTTCTGCGCGGTTCCAAGTTCTATGCTATCTCCATATTTCTCAATCATTCTTGCTAAAAAATCACAGCAGCGATTAAAGTCTCCCTGCTGTTGTCTTGTCATACTAATCATTATTTTCCTCCGTATTTTCTAATTAATGTTCTAAAAAGTCCGCTCATCTTGCTCACACTGCTCCATATATATCAGGCTGAGCAGCATGAGCAGGTATTTTACCTATATCAGTCAAACGGTGTTTTGCCGGCAACCGGCGTAAACTCCGCTTTGCATACATTGTGAAAGCCTCGACGATTACCAATACATTTCGCATCATAAATAAGTCCATATCTTTTCTGATTCTCCTTTATATAATGCAAAAAGCCGGCAGAAGCCCTCGGTTTTTCAAGGTTATCTTCACACCAGCTTACATAGATATTATAAAAATCCGTTGATGAAATCTTCTTCCCGATTTCAAATTGTAGATAACCTTCAGACTTCATAAATGCCAGGATATTATTTCCCTCCTCCTGTGCATCCACCAAATTCTGCTTGGCATCCACACTCTCCGTAAACACATAATTATTCGAAACAAGTCTTTGTAATCCTTCAAGTGCCCAAAGAAAAATCCCATCCCTTTCTTTCCTAAGTTTATCAATAAGATAAGGGTCATCTTCCCTACCATCAACCTTATCCTTCGTAGTCAGTATCAACTGTCTACGATAAAAGCCGTCCGTTTTATCATAAAGTGCATGAAGACCGCCATTACCAAATGCTATCAGCCTGGCATATACCACACCCTGAAAGCTCTGCTGGCCTTTACGCTCCAAATCAATCTGATCCTCCAGTGTAACGATACTTTTTATATGATTTGTCTGAGGCAAAGCTTCCAGCTTCATATCATCATCCACCGTAATCAACATATATTCCAGATTTGCTCTAGCAAACTTATCTACCTCTATTTTCTGTAAACTACAGGAATACATATTATTTCCAAACAATTCTCTAAGTACAAGACCGATTCGAGATTTTCCTTCTCCACCTTTTCCAATGATAAGCATCATTTTCTGTGCTTTCGTGGTTGGCAATAACATATATCCCATGTACTCCTGAAGCGTCAAAATGTCATCCGGATTTAAAAGTTCCTCCATAAACTTAAGCCACCTTGCCGGCTTTTCCACATCAGGATCATATATTACTGGTAATCGGTTAAGACAAAAATCTTTCTGTTCTGAAAATTCCCCATTCAAGAACAAGGTTCCATTTGCCACATGAATCCTATCCGTCTGGAGTGGCAGTGGTTCTGAGTACGCCTCCAGCTTAATCGTCTGCAACAATTGTTCCACTTTTCTTGCAAGCCCCGATGTTACATAAGGACGGACCATAGAATAAATATCATTCTTAATTCCAGATTCATCAGATACAATGCCATCAATTGTAAATAAAATCCCATGAATACAAATCATAGGATGCATTTTTAAATAGCACTCGGCAAATGCACCTTCAATTATTTTATCTTTATCATCCAGCCAATCCATGCTATACAGCTCTCTTCTCTGCGACTCGCTGCTCACCTTCTGCAATTCTGTAGTTAAAATGTCTTCTCTCAATAGTTTCAATCTCCTTTTTCAATTCTTCATAAATTTTCTTTTGTTCTTCTTCCGTGGATTCCAAAATAAAAAGCTCATAGTAATAATCCACTGTTTCAAAATCATCTACCGCTAACTTAAAAAGAGGACTCCAATCGGAATCCTCTACACTTTTTGGTGCATATTTAGTTTTCATTTCACGCAAATAGCTATGGAACTTTGATATTCTTTGGCAAAGCTCTCTCTTATCTTCTTCCCCTTTCCGGGCTTTAGATTTTTTCATTTCATAATTGCTTTCAAAAATTATTATGTTAAGATTACTCTTGTTTGTAACGCTTGTCAATCATTTTTATCTGTGGATGTACATTCTTGTCATTTTTGGGTCATCATCACCTTGAACCATACATAAAAATTCCCATCCATATCGTTCATAGAAGCCAATATGATCCGTCACCAAATATAAAGGCGTTACTCCTTTATTTCTCATATCATCAACAACTTTGTTTAGCAAATTCCCAGCTAGTCCCTTTTCTCGATGTTCTTCTTCAGCATATACGGCGCATACATTTGGAGTCAAATCCTTTCTATCATGAAAGTCATTTTCTATTACCCCAAGTCCTGCGACAATGGATTCATCATATAAGCATATATACCAACCATACTCGGTTTTTCCTGATAAATACGCTTTCATACACTCCAGGTATGCCTCTGCCGGCACACCCCATTTACTATGAAACCACTCAGCTGCAATAGCTACTAATTCCGGCCGTTCTCTTAATGTTATAATTCTATAATTGTTCATATTGTTAATATCCTCCAATAATATGAAAGGCAGGCTAAAATAGCCCACCTTATCTCTAATTCTTAATCAAATTCAGCACTATTATATCTTAAAAATCCCACTTGCACTTTTCTTCACAACTTGCCAGATTTTCTCTTTCCTTCGCGAACGATTCTTTGAATACTTTTCTCCGAAAGTGAAAACTGCATGGCAAGACTGGCAATAGAACTACCACCTTGATATTTCTGGCTAATCTCGTGATTTCGCAGTATCAGATATTGTCTTGTATCAGTATGACTTCCCCACTCCTTTTTAGATGTGCTGGGAATATATATTGCTTTTCCATTTACATATTGCTGAATAGTTTCTATTAATTCTTTTGGCAGAACCTCTTCTGCTCTAATATAGCTCATAGTATCCTCCTAAATATAATTTCTTAGGATTCATCTGAGCTTAACTATTCTTTTTATTTTAAGCTCAGACTACTGAGCAAAAACATATCTTTTTTTCATAAATAAAATGCCCCTTTCTTTTATTAAAAAGACTTCCCCAAGCAATTAACATCACCATTATTTAGTCCGCATTTTTTATAAAACTCTAGATTATCATTTATAGAAATAAGTTCTATTGTATAAATATCCTTTACTTTAAGTTGCTCTTCTAAGGCACTAAGCAGCTTACGCCCTACTCCTTTTCTCTTCCACTTTGGAGCAACAAAAATTTCTGAAACAAAGAACATATCATAGTCTGCATAAGGATCCACAAATCCCAAAAGACCACCTATAATTTCACCGTCTTCTACTGCAGCTAAACCCAGGGCTTCAAATCCACACAAAATGGACTGCACTCTTCTTACTGCCTTTTCCTGAACCCAAGCCTCATTCCAAGGCTCCTCTGAATATGCCTGTCCCATTACTCCGGCAAGCTCCTCGATATCATTATGATTAACTACTCTTATCTCCATTTATTTATCCTCCTGGCCTCGTATTACATAAAAGCGATACAATTCTTCTTTTTCATCATCAATATCTTTGTACATTTTCTTTTCTATTAAGTTGAAACCAGATTTCTCTGCTACTTTCCATGATGGTGTATTCGCATCGAGAATAGTTGCTATTATTTCAGACTCACTATATTGTTTAAAGAAAAACTGAACATATGCATTTATCGCCTCTGTCATATATCCTTTTTTCCTAAAAGGTGTTCCTATAAAATAACAAATACCAACCTTATCCACATCTTCATAATATGTAGAACCAACAGAGCCTATGACCTCTTCTGATTAAGTATAAGTTCCATCCTAATATATGAAAACCTCAATTTTAATTATAAATAAACTTGCTCCAGTATGTTTATATCATCTGAAACGCCTTCAGTGCCTCCACAATTGCCTCTTCCTTCTCCTTCGGGCACCGTGGCTGTCTAGCATCCTCCGACTTTGGCAAATTGAAATTCTCAGCCAATTCAATACCACATTTCCGTTTTACCTAAGCAATATAGAGATTCGAAACCTTCATCCCATCATTATGCTCTGCAACATACTTCTTTATCTTTTCATAGGTTGCCTTTGTCTCTGCTGAAGTACCTTCCAATTCAGCAACATCAATATCCACATCAATATAATCATCCGGCTTCTGACGGAGTTGGGAAAGAAGAACAACCGTCTCCACATGTGTCGATAGGGTAATTGAGATGCACTTTCCAGAGTTTTCACTGTACTCTGGGAGTGAAAAGTGTTGCACTCCTCTCTGATGAGGCTGCAAAAAATTGACATGATGCACTCTCTCCTGCCCCCGCATAGAAAAAGATTGCATTGTATTTTAGATGTAAGCCAGATTAGCTTACGATTGACTCTGCTCTTTCTCTATGATCCAATACTTCCAAAATTTCTTTCATATATTGTATCACAGATCATTTTGTTTTGGAAATCACTTTCCTCTCAAATGGGCAGAAGAAAACCTCCAAATCTGTTGTGGACTTGGAGGCTTGATTCCGACCATTTACTCTTTTTCAAAGAAATCTATGCTATATGTTGCGGAACAACAAAACTCTCATCTAACTGTTTATGTAAAAAAGAAATTGTAGTTAATATATCAATTGCATCCTGCTCATTTACAATCCATTTTATTTTCAACTCATGTGCTGTTACATTCCTTACCATATGCGTAACCCCATTTAACATTTCTTTTAGACCGTTTTGAGCATTTTTTCCGAAGGTGTCTGTAATGAATTTATTGCTAATCGAGGATTATTAACTGCAAAAGCATTATTAAATAAATTTGAACCATCCTCCTGCATTCCTGTTTTTTCTCTTACCTTCTCAGACAAACTCTTAGCCGCCTCAAAAACTGCATGAAAATAATTTTCTTGTAAATATTCCTCTTTGCAACACTTTATTACATCCTGATGAATATGTCTTTTTTGTAATTCACTCACCAGATTTCTGGTTCTTCTTTCAACTTCTGAAATTGTAGTTGCTGCCTGAACCTTTAACAATTTTCCTTCGTTTGTCATCTGAAGTCCAATTAACATTAACGGTTTGTTAATTTCTAATAAAATCTCATCATAATTACCATTCTGGCCACTGATAAACCTTACCGGTTTCAGACTCTTTTTTATAAAATTAAGAAATGAATTCGATGCTCCATCCTGTTCTTGTCTTGCTAAAAATGTATAATAAATTCTCTTCCATTTTGTACTTTCATTACTGGCATCCTGAACTCCACATTCCTGAAAAATTTCATTCATCTGACTTCCCGTCATGGTATCTGCAATTATACGCGCCAAAACCTCAACTTCTGAATTAGTAAGTTTTCTAATTCTCTCTGCCATAGCTTAATCCTCCTCACCCTAGTATATCATCTACATCGTTTAACTTTCACTTCAATTTTTTATATATTGTATCACAGATGATTATGTTTTGGAATTTCCCTTCCTCGCAAATGGACAGAAGAAAACCTCCAAATCTGTTGCAAACTTGGAGGCTTGATCCCAGCCATTTATACAATTAAAGCTTTTAGCAAACTACTCATTATGATTATTGTACAGTCTCATAAATTCATCCGCAAATTTCTTTACAAAATCTCTATCCAAAGCAGTTGCCAATGTTTCATCATTATACTGTGCTGCTTTGCTCCAATTATATGAACCATGCATTACAAATTCAAAATCTATAATGCAAAATTTATCATGCAGCCGATTGGACAAATATGCTCCTTTAAGTGGCACTTTTACCACCTCAAAATTACTTTCCAATTCACTCATCAACGTCATATTAGATTTTTCATTTGATGTAATAATTCTAATACTTATGCCCTGCTTTTTCTTTGCAAGTAATTCCTGAAAGATATCTCGGTCAGAAAACCACGCAACCGCTACCCAGATTGTATACTTTGCATTCCGAATGCCTTGAATAATTACATCTTTGATTCCATCAAATGCTACATCATGTTCATTTTGTCCATCATCTTCCAACTCTACCAATTTAGGTTTAATCTCAACTCCATACAAATCATAGTCATCATCTGGAATATAAATATCATTGGCTAAGTCAAAAAAAACATCTTTATATTCCTTTGCTTTTTTCAGCATTGGAATTGGCACTCTTAAATCCATATATTCCTGCCTCTGATTCGATACATGGGTATATGCACCGGTTTTTCTAAATGTAACTATAGAATATCTTAAAATCCCCAACAAATCATCTTTGTTCTGAATATCTTCATCATATTTTATAGTTTCTATCATTGTCTTTAAGAATTGTTTTTCATTCATTTACACATTCACTCTCCATCTGTATTTCCACATATACCCATTTTTTCATCAGATAATTTAACTGTATCTATTATTTCCCAAATCTTCATATAACAGGAGCCTCCAAGTTATTTAAACTCAAAGGCTCTCTTTTTCTTACATAACTTTATGCAAGCGCAGGTTCCTTCCCTGCAATAATCGCTTTCACTTCTTCTACGTTTTTATCTGTAGCCATAGCAATCTGCTCTACAGTAAAACCATTGTTATGCATATTAAGAATAATTTTTTCTTCTTTTATTGCCTCTCCAATCGCAATACCATCTTCTTTTATTCCCTGACTCAAGTTACACATAACGCTCACATCCTTCCTGAAGTTCTCCTCAATAGGAATATCGTATTCATTTCCAATTATGTTTAGTTTTTCATCTATTGTAAGTTCCTTGGATAACAATGCTCCCAGCAGACGGTGCAGTTCATACGTCTCATCATGTTCCGGCAGATTCTTTGCCAGTCCAAGCATGATGATATTCAGCAGGTCAAGATTTCCCTTCCATTCATAGGAACCGATCAAATCTTCCTTGGTGAGATGCACATGGCTCATGCTGCTCTCTTCCATGTTCATACATACCCAGATCGAATATACACGCTTAATGTCATTGTAGCTGGAGTTCTCAAAATCACGTTCTTTTTGTGATGAGATCAGTCTGCTTACATAAAAGATTGCCCTGTTTAAGATTTCGTATCCCTTCGGCTCGTCTTTCTGTGCTTCCACATTGATGATGATCTGTGACAATCCATCTTTCATGCGCACATAGAAAACGATATCAAATCTTACCAGACCTTCATTAATTTCTTCATTTTCTGTGTTGAAACCGACCAGCCTCTCACCATTTTTTTCGCTGGCTGCATTTGTGAGTCCAGGCTCTACCGGTACCGTACTGATATGTGGTGTTCCCTCAATGCAGTTGACCACATCCTTGGGATTCATGCCCTTAAACTCATCAACTGTTTTTACCAGTATATGTGCCAGTATGCTCTTCTGCCCTAACAGACGCTTTGCACTCGTATCATACTGTGCATCCTTGTCTGTTGCTTTCACTGCATTTTTTAATTCTGTATTCACTGGCCTTCCTCCTTTTTGTAACAGATATAGTCATCCCCAAAAAGGCATCTGACCACACCTATATTATAACTTACCCATTTCTTTTATACAATCAATTTTTACATTTGAAAAGGAACATAAGAAAAACTCCAAACCTGTCATAGACTCGGAGTCTTGATTCCATCCATTTTTTACATTGTCTGCACCGTTGCATGTTGTTCCTGCTCCTCATGCTCCAAAGCATCCTGCTCTGGTACATGCTCTATGTTTTTTGCTTGCTCCTGCCCTTTTGCCATATACCGGATTTTAATGCTGCTGTAATC
>OIZB01001173.1_pt1 | contig 15208 bp, 18 predicted proteins | sample 1588401 | NCBI WGS metagenome assembly OIZB01 (sample SAMN03283270) | human gut metagenome | biome: human-associated habitat; material: feces | host: Homo sapiens | place: USA | collected 2013
GCAGCTTGCGGCGGGTGGTGCGCTGGGTGTTGACGAAGTTGGTGAAGATGCCCTGGGCGGTCTCGGGCCGCAGATACACGGTGTTCTTGGCGTCCTCGGTGACTCCCTGGAAGGTCTTGAACATCAGGTTGAACTGGCGGATATCGGTGAAATTATGCTTGCCGCAGGAGGGGCAGGGGATGTTGTGCTCCTCGATGAAATCCTTCATCTCCTGCTGGGTGAAGGCGTCGATGGGCTTGGGCAGCTCCACGCTCTCCTGCTGGCACCAGTCCTCGATGAGCTTGTCGGCCCGGAAGCGCTCCTTGCACTCCCGGCAGTCCATCAGGGGATCGGAGAAGCCGGACAGGTGGCCGCTGGCCACCCAGGTCTGGGGATTCATCAGGATGGCGGCGTCCTGGCCCACGTTATAGGGGTTCTCCTGGACGAACTTCTTCCACCAGGCCCGTTTCACGTTATTTTTCAGCTCCACGCCCAAAGGACCGTAGTCCCAGGTGTTGGCCAGGCCGCCGTAAATTTCGGAGCCTGCGAAGATGAAGCCCCGGTTTTTGCACAGGGCCACGATCTTGTCCATGGTCTTTTCCGTGTTTTTCATGTGTCAAATCTCCTTTATGTGATGTTTTTGGATGCAAAATAAAAGCCGCCCTGAGCCATAACAGCTCAGGGCGAACGAAATAACGTCCGTGGTTCCACCTGAATTTGGATACATCCACACTCTTGCGCCTGTAACGGGGCCTCCGGCGGGCATTTCCTCCCGCAGCTCCGGGCTGCCGCACCCATCATCGCCTGCAACAGGTTGAGAATAACACGTTTCCCCCCGGGAGTCAAGGAAAATTTGCGGCTTATTCCAGGGACATGACGTACACCTGGCAGGGGTTCCATTCGTCCCACAGGGTGGGGAACACCTCAAACTCCCGGAAGCCCAGGGCCAGATAAAATCGGTTGGTCCGGTCGTACTCCTCATATTTCCCCATCTGCACGGTTTTCACCTGCATAAAGGTGTACCCGGCCCCGGCGGCGGCGTCCCTGGCCTGCCGGAACAGCAGGCGGCCTATGCCCTGGCGGTGATACTCCTTCCGAATGCCCATGACGTACAGCTCCACGGTGGCGTTTCCCGTTTCCTTCAGACACAGAAAACCCACCGGCCTGTTCCGGTCATAGGCGCAGAAGAATATCCTGCCTGCGCTTTCCCGGATATACGCCTCCCGGGCCTCCGGAATGCCGAACCACTCCGGCAGCGCCTCCAGAATCAGGCGCGTTACGGCCTGTTTTTCCGCCGCATCGGTAAGCTGTCTGATCTCCATAATTCCCCTCCGTCACATGGGAGACGTGACCCACAGGTATCCCAGCACGGCTATGCTGACGGCCATAACGGCCAGCACCCCGCCGCCCAGGGCCTTGCGCCCGGACCGGAAGGCGATGACCGCAAGGCCGGTCAGGGCCAGATAGGCAAGCAGTAAAATAAAGGTAAATCCCATGATGGCCTCCTTAAAAACATTGGAATGCCCTGTATTCTATCACAGAACCGGATCATCCACAAGCCGCCGCATGAAAATTTGCGGCTTATTCCGCCGGGTCCGCAGTTTCTATGTATAGCTCCTCCGCATCCTCCAGCGCGCGGCGAAGAACGCTTGCATAGGGGATAGCCAGGGGAATCTGCTCCAAGGGGTCGATCACATCGTCCAAAGCTCCGCACAACAGGGCATACATTTTCTGATAGTCCGCCATTTCGCACCTCCAAATCGTCTACGCATAGCCTATAGTAGCACGCGTAGCCTATTTTGGCAAGCCCTTTCGGATATGCTATAGGAAAAAGTCCGGGAGGTGCAGCATGAAAACCAACGAGGCGGTCCGGGACCGCATTCTTCGTCTTTGCCAGGAGCATGACATGACCATCAACCGGCTGGCCACGGTCAGCGCACTGCCGCCGTCCAGCATCAAGAACATCCTGTATGGGAAAAGCCGGAACCCGAAGCTGCTGACCATCAAGCTCATCTGCGACGGCCTGGGGATCACCCTGGGGCAGTTTTTCACCGCCCCGGAGTTTGACAACCTGGAGCAGGAGCTGGAATAAAATAAGAAGGATGTCCTCAGCGGGCCGCGTCAACCCCGGCGGGTTCGGGCGGGGCACACGGGCCCCGCCCTACAAGGCGTGTGTCGATAGAATATCCTGTAGGGCAGGGCCCATGTGCCCTGCCACAGAGGAACGGGATGGTTTCCGGAAACCGCCCGTAGGGCCCGCTGCCCTCAGCGGCCCGCGTCCCCGGAAATAAAAAGGACGTCCGGCGGGACGTCCTTTGGCTTGGTTTCATCAACCGATCTGATTCAGCTTCAGAGTCAGAGCGCTCTTCTTGTGGGCTGCATTGTTCTTGTGCATCAGACCCTTGGCAGCGGCCTTGTCGATGGACTTCACCGCGACCTTGTAAGCGCCCTCGGCCTCGGTGCGATTGCCTTCCACGGCAGCAGCCTCGAACTTCTTGATAGCAGTCTTCAGCGCAGACTTGTTGGCCTTGTTGCGAGCGTTACGAACCTCGGCGATCAGCACGCGCTTCTTAGCAGACTTGATATTCGGCAAACCAAACACCTCCCCGGCGATAAATTTTCGTGCACGGGCACCTAAATACCCAGGCAGGATAGTATTTTACCAGCTTTGTCCGAAAATTGCAAGCACTTTTTGAAATTTCTCTGCACTTTTTCACATATTTTCTCTCCCCTCGGGGGAAACTGGGCCATAGCCACAAGATTTGGTAGCATCAGGGGGGCGATGACCATAGATATGAGCACGACGCGGACGGACCTGGCCCTGGAGTCGGTTCAGGCCGCCTGTTCCGGGGCGGAAACGGGGACCATTTCCGGGGTACGCAGCCGGGAGCGGACCCGGGAGGGCTATGCCGTCACGGACATCCGGGTGGAGGATGAGGACGGGGCCCAGGCCCTGGGCAAGCCCGTGGGACGGTACGTCACCGTGGACCTGGGGCCGTATTTCCGCCGGGAGGCGGACTATTTCGACCGGGGGGTCCGGTGCCTGGCGGGGGAGCTGGCAGCGCTGCTGCCGGAGGGTCCGGTGCTGGCGGCGGGCCTGGGAAACCGGGCCATGACCTGCGACGCCGTTGGCCCGGCGTCCATAGACAACCTGCTGGTGACCCGGCACATGATCCGGGCCATGCCCCGGCAGTTTGCGGATTTCCGGCCGGTGGCGGCGGTGTGTCCCGGGGTGCTGGCCCGGACGGGGCTGGAGGCCCTGGAGCTGGTGCGGGGAGCCGTGGAGCGGGTGCGCCCGGCGGCGGTGATCGCCGTGGACGCCCTGGCCGCCCGGGACAGCGCCCGCCTGTGCGCCACGGTGCAGCTGTCGGACACCGGGCTGGTGCCCGGCTCCGGCGTGGGCAACCGCCGCAGCGCCCTGGACCGGGGCACCCTGGGGGTGCCGGTGATCGCCGTGGGCATCCCCACGGTGGTGGACGCCGACCCCCGGGCGGGGCTGTTCCTGACCCCCCGGGACATCGACCAGCGGATCCGGGAGCTGGGTCGCCTGCTGGGTTACGGCATCACCCTGGCCCTGCAGCCGTCCCTGACGGCGGCGGACGTCACCGCTCTGCTGGGGTAGGGGAGGGCAGCTCCGGGCCCAGATCCGTCATGCTTTTCAGGCTGATGCCCAGGGTGGACATGTTGTGCAGCAGGGCGGAGGTGGTGGGCGGCAGAAGGCCCGCCACGCCCAGCAGGATCAGCGACAGGTTGAAGCCCACGATGAACCGGTAGTTCCGGTGGATCCGGGCCATCAGGGCCTGACTCAGCCGGCGCAGGGTCACCAGCTCAAACAGATCCTCCGAGGCGATGGTGATGTCGGCGATTTCCCGGGCAATGGCCGCGCCGGTGGAGATGGCCACGCCTGCGTCGGCCTCGGACAGGGCAGGGGAGTCGTTGACCCCGTCTCCCACCATGATGACGGTGCGTCCGGCGGCCTTCTCACTGCGGATGAAGGCGGCCTTGTCCTCCGGCAGCACCTCAGCATACACGGCGTCCACGCCTACCTCCCGGGCCACGGCCTGGGCGGTCTGGCGGTTGTCGCCGGTCATCATCACCACCTTGCCGATGCCGCAGGCATGAAGGGCGGCCACGGCGTCCCGGGCCTCCCGGCGCAGGGGATCGTGGATGCAGATCACGGCGGCCAGCTCCCCGGCGATGCACAGGTACAGGTGGGAATAGGCAGGGGAGAGGGCCCGGAACTTCTCGTCCTCCCCCTCCGGCACCCGGCAGCCCTCGTCCTCGAACACGAAGTGGGCGCTGCCGATGAGGACCTTTTCCCCCTCCACCATGCTGGAGATGCCGTGGGCCACTACATACTGCACCTGGGAGTGGTACTCCTCGTGGGACAGACCTCGGGTCCGGGCCTCCTCCACCACGGCGTTGGCCATGGAGTGGGGATAGTGCTCCTCCAGGCAGGCGGCCAGCCGCAGCATCTCCTGGGGGTCACGGCCGCCGAAGGGCACGATCTCCGCCACCCTGGGGGTGGCATAGGTCAGGGTGCCGGTCTTGTCAAAAACAATGGTGTCCGCCTGGGCCACGGCCTCCATGAACCGCCCGCCCTTGACGGAGATATGGTGCTCGCTGCACTCCCGCATGGCGGACAGCACCGCAATGGGAATGGCCAGCTTCAGGGCGCAGGAGAAGTCCACCATCAGCACCGACAGGGTCTTGGTGACATTCCGGGTCAGCAGATACGTCAGCGCCGTGCCGCCCAGGGTATAGGGTACCAGGCGGTCCGCCAGCCGGGAGGCCCGGTCCTCGGCGGTGGATTTCAGCTTTTCGGATTCCTCGATCATGCGGACGATGCGGTCATACCGCCCGCCGCCGGAGGCCTTTTCCACGCAGACCACGCACTGGCCCTCCTCCACCACGGTCCCGGCGTATACATAGCTGCCGGGCCGCTTGGCCACGGGCATGGACTCGCCGGTCATGGAGGACTGGTTCACCATGGCCTCGCCATCGGACACCCGGCCGTCCAGGGGGATCACGCTGCCGGTGCGGATGACGATGCGGTCCCCGGCCCGGACGGCGTCGATGGGGGTCAGTACCTCGGTGCCGCCGGTCTGGAGCCAGACCTGGTCTACATGCAGGGACATGGCCCCGGCCAGATCGGCCACGGACTTCTTGTGGGTCCATTCCTCCAGGATCTCCCCCAGCCGCAGCATGAACATCACGGACCCGGCGGTGGCGAAATCGCCCCGGGCCATGGACACGGTGACGGCGGTGGCGTCCAGCACGGCCACGGACAGGCGGCCATGCCACAGGGCCGAAAGCCCCTCCCGGATGTACTTCACCGACCGGATGACGGCCAGCGCCGTGGTCACCGGCGCCGGAAGGAACAGTCGGGAGATGATCCGGCGGGCCACGGTCATGGTGAGCTTGTCCTCAAACTCCCGGTTCAGGGCCCGGGAGGTGTGCTCCGGCACCAGGTCCATGGCCTCCGCCCGGGGGAAGGAAAAGGCGGCCAGGGAGGCGATGACGTCCCCCCGGCCGCAGGCGAAGCAGACCACCGCATCCCGGGTCCGGTCATAGACCTTCACCTCCGTGACGCCGTCCACCGCCCGCAGATAGTATTCCAGAACGTCCGCCTGGCGCAGGGTCATGGCGGGGCAGTGCAGGCGGACCCGCAGCCGTCCGGCGGACTCATGGAGAATGCTGCACTTCATGGCTTATTCCGCCTCGGAAGCATCCTCGATCACGGCGTCGGCCTCCTGCTGGGCCCGCTGCTGGTTGATGGCCTTGGCGTCGGCGTAGATATCCTCCGCGTTTTCCCGGACGGTGGTGACGGTCTCCATGACGCTGTCCTTGGCCCGCAGCACGGCGGCGGTGGTGTGGGTATAGACCTTCTTGGCGTCCTTGCTGGACAGGACCTTGATGCCGGCGGTGCCGAACAGCACACCGGCGGCGAACAGACCGAATTTCTTCATGATGTTACCTCCTGTGGTTTGATGACTTGAATTAGAGTTGTTTAACTCTTGGGGATACTATACCATTGCCCGGGGGAAAATGCAAGACGTTTTCAAAATAAACTGCACAAAATTGCGGGGTTCCTGCCGCAAAAAGCTGCAAATCTGCCGGAATCGGCAGTTTTCGGCGGAGCACATGGGCCCCGCCGCAGGGAACGGGGCGGCTTCCGGGATGCGTCCGTAGGGGCCGGGTTCTACCCGGCCCGAGAGCACCGGAACAAAAAGCCAGAGGCGGACCGGCGGTCCGCCTCTGGGGGTATAGTCGAATACAATTACTTTTTGATCTCGCCGTTGGCGGCGGCGGTCAGGTAGGCATTAATGAACCCATCAATATCGCCGTTTCCCCGCAAAGCGGGGCTTTGCGGGGCCCCCGGATCAAACCATGCCGGTCGGAAGTGAATTCCGCCCGGCCAAGGTTTTGCCTGCGGCAAAACGCTTGTGCGCCGCGCAGCGGCGATGTCATGGACGGCTGGCGTCCCTTACTTCTTGATCTCGCCGTTGGCGGCGGCGGTCAGGTAGGCGTTGATAAACCCGTCAATATCGCCGTTTCCCCGCAAAGCGGGGCTTTGCGGGGCCCCCCGGATCAAACCATGCCGGTCGGAAATGAATTCCGCCCGGCCAAGGTTTTGCCGCAGGCAAAACGCTTGTACGCCGCGCAGCGGCGATGTCATGGACGGCTGGCGTCCCTTATTTCTTGATCTCGCCGTTGGCGGCGGCGGTCAGATAGGCATTAATGAAACCATCAATATCGCCGTCCATGACGGCCTGGATGTTGCCCATTTCGTAGCCGGTGCGGGTGTCCTTGGCCAGGGTGTAGGGCATGAACACATAGGAGCGGATCTGGCTGCCCCACTCGATCTTCATCTGCACGCCCTTCAGGTCGCTGACCTTCTCGGCGTGCTGCTGCATCTTCAGCTCCGCCAGCTTGGCCCGCAGCATCTTCATGGCGTTGTCACGGTTCTGGAACTGGCTGCGCTCCGTCTGGCAGAACACCACGATGCCGGTGGGCAGGTGGGTCAGGCGGACGGCGGAGGAGGTCTTGTTGATGTGCTGGCCGCCGGCGCCGCTGGAGCGGCAGGCCTGCATTTCGATGTCCTCGGGGCGGATCTCGATCTCGCTGTCGTCGTCCAGCTCGGGCATGACCTCCACGGCGGCGAAGCTGGTCTGCCGCCGGGCGTTGGCGTCGAAGGGGGACACCCGGACCAGCCGGTGGACGCCGTTTTCGCTCTTGAGGTAGCCATAGGCGTTGTCACCCTCGATGAGGATGGTGGCGGACTTGATGCCCGCCTCGTCACCGGCCTCGTAGTCCATCAGCTGATAGGTGTAGCCGTGGCGCTCGGCCCAGCGGGTATACATACGGTAGAGCATCTCGGTCCAGTCCTGGGCCTCGGTGCCGCCTGCACCGGCGTGGAAGGTGAGAATGGCGTTGTTGGCGTCGTATTCGCCGGACAGCAGAGCCGCCAGACGGCGCTCGCTGATCTCCTTTTCCAGGTTGTCGTACCCGGCGGTGACCTCCGGCAGCAGGGAGGCGTCGTCCTCCTCCTGGGCCATTTCGCACAGGGTCACGGTGTCCTCCCACTCGGACACCAGCCGGTCATACTTCTTGATGCGGTGCTCCAGGCGCTTGATCTGCTGGGACACCTTCTGGCTGTGCTCGATGTTGTTCCAGAAGCCGTCCTGCTCCGTCTCGGCCTGCAGGTCCTTCAGCTCCTGGCGGTCCTTGGGGATACCCAGGGCCTTCTCCAGCTCGCCCAGAGTGGGCTCCAGGGCCTGGAGCTTCTGTTTATACTCGTCGTATTCAATGACTGCCATAGTCGGTCGTCTCCTTATCGAAAAAAATTCCTTAGCTTATCTATTATAGCCGGATATGGCTGTTCTGTAAAGGAAAATATACCCGTTTCCGGGAACTTTTCTTCACAGGATGAAGCCGCCGTCGCAGGTGAGCACCTGGCCGGTGATGAAGGAGGCCCCGTCCCCGGCCAGGAAGGCCACGGCGTGGGCAATGTCCTCCGGCGTGCCCAGGCGGCCCAGGGGCGTTTCCTGAGCCAGCTGCGGCAGTACCTCCGGCGGCAGGGCATCCAGCATATCCGTGCGGATGACCCCGGGGGCCACGCAGTTGACCCGGATGTGGGTGGGGGCCAGCTCCATGGCCAGGGACCGGGTCAGGCCGATGAGCGCCGCCTTGGTGCAGGAGTAGGTGACCTCGCAGCTGGCGCCCCGCTGGCCCCAGATGGAGGAGATGTTCACGATGCAGCCTGCGTGCTGGTGGAGCATGTGGGGCAGCACCGCCTGGATGGTGTGAAAAGCGCCGTCCACGTTGACGGAGAAGTAGCGGCGCCACAGCTCCTCAGAGATGTCCTGGAACAGGGCCTGGCCCGCCACACCGGCGTTGTTCACCAGCAGCGACACCGGGCCGAAGGTGTCCTCCACTCGGCGCACCATGGCCTCCACCTGGTCCCGCTGGGACACGTCCGCCCGGACCATCATGGCCCGGCAGCCCTCCGCCGTCAGCTGCTCCAGCAGCGACCGGGCGCAGTTCTCCCGGACCCGATAGTTGATGCATACGGCCCAGCCCTGCCGGGCCAGCTCCGCCGCCACAGCCCGACCGATGCCCCGGGATGAGCCTGTTACCAGCGCGATTTTTTCCATGATGTTTGTCCTCCTGGGTGGTTTTGAGGAGAGTATAGCAAAAAAAATGAAACTTGGCAAGAAAACTGTTGACAAATTGGGGCAGGCCGTGTAAAATACATACTGTTCCGCGCGGTTAGCTCAGCTGGTAGAGCACATGCTTGACGTGCATGGGGTCACAGGTTCGAGTCCTGTACCGCGCACCATAGCCGAAAAGCCCTGAAACCACTAAGGTTTCGGGGCTTTCGTCATTCTGTCGGCTGGCTGTACCCCATCCGAACACCCGGGCGTGTCTTTTGACCCGGCAAAAAATATGATATATCGCTCACTGCAAACGGGCGGCCCCTTATGTCTATGGGGCCGCCCGTTTCGCATTATCGGATTGTCAATCAGAAGATTTTTATTTGAACCAAGCACACGAATCTGATATAATCTATTGACCGAACTTACACCTGTGGAGGCGGAAGCGATGGGCGATTGGCATAAGGTTGAATTACAAGAAGATATTGACTTTTTAATGGAGACTTATGGCGGTTTTCATGATTCCTGCATCGTTTCGCTCAGTTTTCAGAGCGGTGCATTCGTTGATAACGATATGGTCATGCATTTTGGAGGCCCAAACGAAAGAATACTGTCCGTTATATGCCAGAGTCAATGGGAGCCTAAAACAATAGAGCTACAGTTCTCGGGGCTACGTCAGATGCATATAGTAGGCTGGCAGGATAATTATCTTTGCCTTATTTTGGACGCATATCTGGCCTTCCACAACGGCTTACTGCCGGGAAGCCCGGATCGGGTGATCGTGTGGTCGGATACGGACTGCTTCGATATTAATAAGATTGATAATTCAATTGCTGAACCGGCAGATACTTATATCGTTGCAAATGAGTTGAGATGGCGAATCTTACAGGAGAATCCACATGATCGTGACAATCAATTCCTTTGAGAAATACCGGGCGTTCATTCTGGACATTTCGCGCGACCCACTCTTTTGTGACCCACATTTCACATATGACCCCGATAATCTTTACGGTTCACTGCACCGGAAGCACGAATCCGCGTTTGCCGTTGTGACAGACGGGACCGTGCAGGGCCTGTTGGTCAGGCCCGGACTGCCCTTCCGAAAATATGCGGTCCCCCTGCTGGCAGAGGCGGTCAGACGAAACGGGCCGAACCGGATGATGGCGCTGGTTTACACAGACGCGGCGGAAGAAATCGCGGCTTACGCTGCGTCCGGATTTGAGAAAGTCGAGGGGCAGAACAGCGTGTACGCCTCTTACCTGCTCTGATAAACGGGCGGCCCCTGACCGGGGCAGCCCGTTTTCTGCAATTTACGCCTGCCGGTCCGCCTGGATCAGCAGCTTCAGGGCCTCCACGCCCACCTCCACGGCGGAGGTGGTGTCCTCGCTCATGTCCTGGTCCAACCCGGCGGCTTCCCGCTCCTGGTTCCAGATCACATGGAAGCAGCTGCCGCAGCGGCAGCCCAGGGCGTCGGCCACCACAAACAGGGCGGCGCTTTCCATTTCGCTGGCCTTCACGTGCAGGCGCTTCCAGGCCTCCCACTTGTTCAGCAGCTCATAGGACACCGGCATTCTGGCGGGGCTGTGCTGGCCATAGAAGGCGTCCTTGCACTGCACCACGCCGGTTTTCAGGGACTTGCCCAGGTTTTTGGCCGCCTGCACCAGGGCGCAGGTGACGTCGAAATTGGCCACGGCCGGGTACTCGATGGGGGCATACTCCCGGCTGGTGTGCTCAAAGCGGATGGCACCGGTGGCCACCACCACGTCGCTGGAGCGTACGTCCAGGTCGATGCCGCCGCAGGTGCCCACCCGGATGAAGGTATCCGCGCCGATGTTGTGCAGCTCCTCCATGGCGATGGAGGCGGAGGGGCCGCCGATGCCGGTGGAGCAGACGGAGACCTTTTCCCCCAGCAGGGTGCCGGTATAGATGGTAAATTCGCGGTTCTGGGCCACAAAATGGGCATCGTCGAACAGGGCCGCGATCTTTTCGCAGCGGCCCGGGTCGCCGGGCAGGATGACGTAACGGCCCACGTCGCCCTCCACGCAGTGGATATGGAACTGTTTGTCCAGCTTTTGCATAGCTGCGCCTCCTTGATAATTGATCCGTGTGATGCCGTCATTATATCACAGGAAGCCGCCGGGTGCAAATAAAATGCCCGGGGCGGGTGCTTATACGTTGCCGTACATAAACAGGTCGCACTTGATCATGCCGTTATAGAGCTTGCGCTTCTTCTTGGCCTGGTGGCCGAAGGTGCGCTCAAACTCCGTGTGGCTGCTGAGGACCAGGGTCCGCCAGGTATCCGGCAGACGCTCCCACATTTTGCCGAAGTCCCGGTACAGGGCCTCGGCCTCCTGCCGCTCCAGCAGCCGCTCGCCGTAGGGGGGATTGGTCACCAGCTGGCCATAGGTGTCGTCCCGGCGGAAATTCCGCATATCCGCCACCTCGAAGCGCACCACGTCCTCCACCCCGGCCTTCCGGGCGTTGTCCCGGGCGATGGCCACGGCCCGGGGGTCCACGTCGCCGCCCCAGATGTCGTACCGGCCGTGGAACTCCTTGTCCATGGCCTCTCCGGCGGCGGTCAGCCAGTCCCCGGAGGGCACAAAGCCCCAGCGCTGGGCGTCGAAGCTGCGGTCCAGGCCCGGGGCCCGGTTCATGGCGATCAGCGCCGCCTCGATGCAGATGGTGCCGCTGCCGCAGAAGGGGTCGCAGAAGGGGTCCCGGCCCCGGAAGCGGGACAGGGTCACCATGGCCGCCGCCAGCGTCTCCCGCAGGGGGGCCTCCACGCCCACGGCCCGATAGCCCCGCTTGTACAGGCCCTCCCCGGAGCTGTCCAGGCAGATCATGGCCTCGTCCTTGAACAGGGAGAACCGCACCTGATACTTGACCCCGTCCTCCGGGAACTGCTCCAGGCCGTAGTGGGCCTTCATCCGCTCCACCATGGCCTTTTTGATGATGGACTGGCAGGCGGGCACCGCGTGCAGCTGGGAGGAGATGGAGTAGCCCTTCACCGGGAAGGCCGCGTCCCGGGGCAGATACTCCTCCCAGGGGATGGCCCGGGTGCCCTGAAACAGCTCCTCAAAGCTGCGGGCCGGGAACCGGCCCAGCACCAGCAGCACCCGCGCCCCGCAGCGCAGGTTGATGTTCAGCCGCGCCAGGTCGGACAGTTCTCCCCGGCACAGCACCCGGCCGTTTTCCACCTGCACGTCCTTCAAGCCCAGCCGCCGGATCTCGTCGCCCACCAATTTCTCCAGGCCCAGCAGGCAGGGCACCATAAATGTATGCATATTGCACCTCGTTTCGTGATTTGGGGTCATTGCAGCATGTCCAGCAGCTGCTCCGGGGTGTCCGCCACCAGGGGCGCGCCTGCGGCCTCCAGAGCCGCCCGGCCCCGGAACCCCCAGGCCACGCCGATCATGTCCAGCCCGGCGTTCCGGGCGGTGGCCACGTCCACCTCACTGTCGCCCACATACAGAGTCTCCTCCGGGGCCGCGTGAAGCTGGTCCAGAGCCGCCCGGACCATATCCGGGGCGGGCTTGGAGGCGATGCCCTCCCGCTGGCCCATGGCCCCGTCCAGCTCCGGGAAGAACCGGGCCGCCAGGGTCCGGGTGGTCCGGTCCGGCTTGTTGGACACCACCGCCGTCCGCACGCCCTCCTGCCGCAGCCGCTCCAGCAGCGGCCCGATGCCGTCATAGGGACGGGTCTCCACGCAGTTGTGGGCCTGGTAATAGGCCCGGTAGTCCGCCAGGATTTCCGCCTCCCGGTCCGGGTCCACCCCCTGGGGCAGGGCCCGGTGAATCAGCGGTCCCGCGCCGTTGCCCACGAACCGGCGCACCTCCTCCAGGGTCCGGGTGGGATAGCCGTATTTTTCCAGGATGTAGTTCACCGCTGCCTGCATATCCGTCAGGGTGTCCAGCAGTGTTCCGTCCATATCAAATAAAATCGCCTGATATTTCATGTTATTTACTCCTTATTGGCAGCCGGGGCTGTATTCTTCCCGGCGGGCCGGGGCAGCTTCCGTAGTAGCCCCTCTGCCTGATTTTTCCGCACAGGACTCATCTCTTTCCGATTTTTCTCGTTCTCTGTCTTTTGGAGTATACCACGCCGCCGGGCATCCGTAAAGCCGGGCGGCGAAAATTTCGCCCTTGGCCGGGCCCGGCATTTTACCGGGATTTTACAAAACACGCCTTTCCGGCTTTACATCTGGCCCGTATCCTATGAACTGTACCGAGGATATCCAAAATCCGTTGAATCGAAAGGAGATTCTGAAAAAATGAAAAGGTTTCTTTCCATGGCCCTGTGCATCGTCATGGCACTGGGCATCCTGGCCGGCTGCGGCCAGAAGGGCAATGACACCCCTAAGAACGACAATAACAGCACCGCTCTCTCCGGCTCCGTGTCTACCAACGGCTCCACCTCCATGGACAAGGTCATCGGCGCTCTGAAGGAGCAGTTCACTGCCGACAACCCCGGCGTCACCGTCACCTATGACCCCACCGGCTCCGGCGCCGGCATCGAGGCCGTGAAGAACGGCTCCGCCGATATCGGCCTGGCCTCCCGGGCCCTGAAGGACCAGGAGAAGTCCGCCGGTCTCCAGGAGACCACCGTGGCCCTGGACGGCATCGCCATCATCGTCAACGCCGATAGCAAGGTTGCCGATCTGACCGTTCAGCAGATCGCCGACATCTTCACCGGCAAGATCACCGACTGGAGCGAGGTCGGCGGCGACCCCGGCGCCATCTCCTGCATCGGCCGTGAGTCCGGCAGCGGCACCCGGGACGGTTTCGAGTCCATCACCGATACCAAGGATGCCTGCAAGCTGGACCAGGAGCTGACCTCCACCGGCGGCGTCATTGAGGCCGTTGCCGGCAACCCCAACGCCATTGGCTATGCCTCCCTGTCCGCCGTGGAAGGCAAGGCCGCCGTCAAGGCTCTGACCGTGAACGGTGTGGCCTGCACCGAAGCCGCCGTCCTGGACGGCAACTATGAAATCCAGCGTCCCTTTGTGCTGGTGACCAAGCAGGGCGTAACTCTCTCCGCCGCCGCTCAGGCTTTCTTCGACTTCGCCACCTCCTCCGCCGCTTCCGAGCTGATCAAGAACGCCGGCGCGGTGCCCGTGGCCAAGTAACCATCCCCGGGAATCCTCCCCTGACCCGTTATCCCGGGCCAGGGGCCTTTCCCGTTCCGGACCAGAAAGGAACCGACTATGCGTTCAAAGAATACAGGAGCCCATAAGGCCCTGGAAACCGTGATCCATCTGATCTTCCTACTGTGCGGCATCGTGGCCGTGGGCTTTGTGCTGGTCATCAGCGTGTACCTGATCATTTCGGGCCTGCCCGCCATCCGCCAGATCGGCCTGTTCAAATTCCTGTTCGGCCAGGTGTGGGACCCCACCAACACCACCACCGGGGCCCAGTACGGCATTCTTCCCTTCATCCTCACCTCCATATACGGCACCGCCGGGGCCATGGTCATCGGCGTGCCCATCGGCCTGATGACGGCCATCTTCCTGGCAAAGCTGGCCCCGCCCAGGGCCGCCTCCGTGATCCGCACCGCTGTGCAGCTGCTGGCGGGTATCCCGTCGGTGGTATACGGCCTGGTGGGCATGATCGTGCTGGTGCCCCTGATCCGCACCACCTTCTCCCTGGGGTCCGGCGCCTGTCTGCTGGCGGCCATCCTGGTGCTGTCCATTATGGTGCTGCCCTCCATCATCAACGTGTCGGAGACGGCCCTGCGGGCGGTGCCCCGGGAGTATGAGGAGGCCAGCCTGGCCCTGGGAGCCACCGCCGCCGAAACGTATTTCCGCGTCAGCCTTCACGCCGCCCGCAGCGGCGTGGCCACCGCCGTGGTGCTGGGCGTGGGCCGGGCCATCGGCGAGGCCATGGCCATCATCATGGTGGCAGGCAATGTGGCCAATATGCCGGGGCTGTTCCAGTCCGTCCGGTTCCTGACCACCGGCATCATCTCCGGCATGTCCTACGCCCCGGTGGGCAGTCTGTATCAGCAGGCCCTGTTTTCCATCGGCCTGGTGCTGTTTCTGTTCATTATGCTCATCAACGTATTTCTCAACGTGTTCATCAAAAAAAAGAAGGAGGACTGACCCATGGAGGAAAAGCTGTCGCCCCGCCGCCGTCTGTATGACAGGGGGCTGCGGTTTCTGGTGTGGCTGTGCGCGGGACTGACCTGCGCCCTGCTGCTGTTTCTCATCGGCTATATCTTCTATCGCGGGGTGCCGGGCGTCACCTGGCCCCTGCTGACCAGCCAGACCAGCTATATCAAAGACACCGTGGGCGTCCTGCCCAACATTCTCAACACCCTGTATATCATCGTGGCGGCCATGGTCATCGTCCTGCCCCTGGGGGTAGGGGCCGCCATCTATCTGACGGAATACGCCACAAACCGCCGGCTGGTGGCCGTCATCGAGTTCGCCGCCGAGACCCTGACGGGCATCCCCTCCATCATCTTCGGCCTGGTGGGTATGCTGCTGTTTGTGCAGCGGCTGGGCCTGAAGGCGGGCATCCTGGCCGGCGGCCTGACCCTGGTGGTGATGATCCTGCCCACCATCGTCCGCACCA